>JACCED011795091.1_pt1 | contig 13138 bp, 7 predicted proteins | sample 7455021 | NCBI WGS metagenome assembly JACCED01 (sample SAMN15323456, study PRJNA562643) | freshwater metagenome | isolation source: river surface water | place: USA:Blue River Watershed | collected 2017-08-19
CGCCGCGCGCCGCGGCACCGCCGACGGCCACGCCCGCCAGCGTCGCCGCGGTGCCCCGCAGAAATTCCCGTCGAAGTAGTGTGCTCATGGGGTGAAGAGGAAACTCGGCGCACGGCCACGCGCGGCCGCCATGCTCATGCCGCGCCACGGGGCACCGCTCAACTCCTGACTCGGGCCGTTGCGCGCCATGTTGCCCGGTCAGAAGGTCGCCTTCAGTCCGACGCTGATCAGCGGCCGGAAATCCGTCCGTTGCCGCAGCTTCGCGTAACCCGGCGTGTTGGGCCCGTAACGCTCCAGATCCTCGGGCGTGTTGAAGAGATTCCGCACCGTCCCGTAGAGCGCGAAGCGCCGCGCGAAACGATACTCCGTCGCCACATCCACCGTGGTCCGCGGCGCCATGTATTCGTAGACTCCCCCCTCCACGCCCGCGCCGGTAAACGCCGCCCGGCGCTCGCGGCCACGCTCGTTCACGTTGAGCCGCGCCGTGAACCGCGCGCGGTTGTAGCTCAGACCGTAGTTGATCGTCTTCTGCACAAACCCGGTGAAGTCGGCCGTCGTCGAACCTTCGAGGTGCACGACCGTGAGATTGGCAAACACCGCAAAGCCCTCCGCCCAGCGCGGCAGGAAGACAAGGTTCTGCCGGTAATCGAACTCCAGCCCGCTCACGCGCGCATCGCCGACGTTCCGCCGCGTGCTCACCACGAAGCCGCGGTCCGCGCCGTAGATGTTCTCGTCGAGCCCGTAAACCTCCAGCAGCTCCGGCGTGATCGGCGCCGTCACCGCGCCCCAGAAATTCCGGATCTCCCGCAGATACCCGCGCGCCGAGAGCAGTCCCGCCGCGCGTTCGGAGAAATAATACTCCAGCGCCGCGCCGTAGCTGTCGGCCTCCCACGGCTCGAGGTTGGGATTCGTCAGCGTCACCGTCCGCGCCGTCGTCGTTTCGTCCGGCAGATTCAGCGACGGCAGGATCTGGTTGAAATTCGGCCGCGCGATCGACCGCGCATACGTGAGCCGCCCGATCAGGTCGGGCCGCAGGTGAAACGTCGCCGCGAGGCTCGGATACGCCGCGCCATACGCACGCTCGGTCCGCGCCCCGCGTTCCCGATAGGCGAGCTGCGTGCCCGCGAGCGTCGCAAGCGGCGCGAGCGCGACCGGCTGGCCCGCGGCATTGCGCACAAGATTGCCCGCCGCGTCCCGCTGATAGATCGCGGACGGATTGATCAGCGGCCCCACCCCCGCGAACTCCGTGCGCTCGTAACGCACGCCGCCCGTCAGCGCCAACCGGCGGTCGAGCAGCGCCGGGAGATCGAAGCGCACATACGGCGCGTGGATGGCCTCCGTCATGCGCTTCGAACCGTTCACCCGGTTGCGCACGCCGGCGACTTCGTTGGCCGACGTGAGCTGGAAGTGCGCGGGATTCGCGCGAAACGCCTCGTAGACCTGCACCGAGCTGATGCCCTCCATCGTCGGCAGCCCCCACGGCGCGATGCGGTTCGAGTAGCGCGCGTCGCGCCACGCGCCGACGCCGTTGTCCGCATTCGCCGCGATTCCATCCGGCCCCACGTAGGTGTAGGTCACCGCGCCGCTCCGCAGGTCGCGCGTCTGCGCCCCGGAGTCGAAGCCGATCTTCAGCGTCACCGGCACCTTCAGCGCGAACTCGCGTTTCGCGTGCGCATTGAGACTGCGCACCACGTCGAACCGGTCGACCGGCGCCGAGCCCACCGTCTCGAGCCGGTAGTTGGCGACCTTGAACGGATCGACCGCCGCGCCGCCCGCATCCGTCACCGTGATCCCGCCCGGCCGGAGATACGCGTGGTGATCGAAACGCACCGTCACGTTGCGCACGAAGGCGTCGAGCGGGCCCCAGAATCCCTTGTCGACATTCCGGTCGTGGTAACTGGAACGCGAATACGCGCCGTTGACCTCCAGCTGCCACACCGGCCCGCGGTGCCGCCAGCGCAGGTTGGGCTGGTAGGTCGTGCCCTGCACATCGCGCGTCGAATACGTCAGCTGCGCGAACCCCGCCCCCGGCGCGCCCTGCGTGAAGTCCGCGCCCCACGCCACCACGCGCCCGGGATTGATGATCACACGGTCGCGCGGCAGCCCGTTGAGCTGCTCGTTGAAGAAGCCGTATTGCAGCCCGAAGGTCAGCACGCCGCGCTCGCTCACGCGCCAGTCCGCCGACACGCCGCCCGAGTAGCGCCGCGTGCCCTTCGGCGAATCGGCGAATTCGTAACGCGCCAGATACGGCAGCTGCGGTGTCGTCGCCGGCAGCGTGGCGCTCGTCGCACTCGCCGTCGGCACCCAGATCGGCGTCGAGGCGTATTGCGCCGACTGCGTCTCGGACGCGGTCGCATTCAGCGCGAAGCCGAAGCGCGGCGAGAGCGGCACGATCGCGCTGACCTCCGCGTTGGGGATGATGTCGTAGGGCCCGTCTTTCAACGCGTGGTCGCGGAACACGCCGTAAACTTTCGCCGTGTAGGTCGGCGTGCGCCGCTCGAAGGCACTCTTCGGCACCAGATTCACCGTGCCGCCGATGCCCGACGCCGGGAGGTCCGGCGTCGGCGAGCGCACGACTTCCACGCGCGCCATGTTGTTGATCGAAATCTGGTCGAGCTGGATCGCCCGCGTCTCCGCCGCCGCACTGGCGACGCGGTTGCCGTCGATCGTGATCGGCGTCGCCTCCGGCGGCAGGCCGCCGATCGAGATCGAGCTCGCATGCCCGCCGCTGAAACCGAGGCTCACGCCCGGCAGGAACTTCACGAACTCGCCCACGTTGCCGTCCGCGATGTCGCCGAAGCTGTCCGTCGCCACCACCGTCTTGAGGTTCTGCGTGAACCGCTGCTCGTTCACCGCGAGCGCCGCCGCCGTCATGTCCCGCGCCGCCGCCACGACGAACGAATCGAGTTTCACCATCGTCTCCGCGCCGTCGCGCGTCAGCGCAAAGTCCTGCACCGCCCGGCCACCCGCCGTCACGCGCACGAGCTTCTCCTGCGCCGGCAGCCCCGTGTAGCTCACCCGCACGCGCACCTCGCCGGCCGGCAACGCCGGGAAACGGTAGTGCCCGAGATCGTCCGTCCGCTGCTCCTGCGCGGCGCCGCCGGCTGTGGCCGTCACGCGCGCGTTGCCGACGTAGCTGTCACCGGCGGCATTGAAGACGCGCCCTTCGAGCGCACCGCTCGCCGCGGCGGCCGAGACATCGGGCGACAGCAGCAGCGCAAACGCGAAGGCGCACCACACACGGGACAACGTGGCTTTCATGGGGTTGGGGTGCCGCGTTGATGCCGCCGCCCGCCCGTCGTGCAAGACGCACGCGGTGGTCCACTCCGCACACCACGCCGGGGCGAACGTCGCCTCAGCGCTCCGTCCGCAGAATGATCTCGCGCTCGCCGCGCAGCTCGCGGCGCACGCGGAAACCCGCTTCGAGCAGGCGCACCAGCCCTTCGACATTATCCGAGCGCAGCGTCGCGCTCACGCGCGTCTCCGCCAACGCCGCGTCGACGACGACCAGTTGCACCTCGTTGCGCCGGTTGAATTCCGCCACGATCTCGCGCAGCGGCTGTGCCGTGAAATCCAGCAACCGGTGCTGCCACGCGAGCACGCGGTCGATCTCCCCGGGGGTCAATGTCGCCACCTCGACCGCCCGCGCGTTGGCTCCGAGCGGCACCACCGCCCGTTGCCGCGCCTCCAGCCGCGCGAGCGTCGGGCGCAGCCCGGCCGGGCGGCCATCGGCCGCCGCCACCTCGACCCGGCCTTCGGTCACCAGCACCTCGACCGCGCCGGCCGCGACGCGCACGTTGAAGGCCGTGCCGACTGCGCGGACCTCCACGCCGGCCGCCCGCACCACAAACGGCCGCGTCGCATCGCGCCGCACCGTGAAATGCGCCTCGCCCGCATCCAATGTCACCCGCCGCTCCCGGGCATCGAAATCCGCCACGAGCCGTGCCCCGTGATTCGCCTCAACCAGGGAGCCGTCGGCCAGCGGACGCAGTCCCGCCGTCCCTGCCCCCGCCCTGTCCGCCGCGGCCATACCGGTCGCGGGCTCCGGCGCCGGAACCGGCGAATGGCGGCGAAGCCACGGCAACGCTGCCAGCACCAACAACGCTGCCGCCAGCGTGACCCGCACGGCCGGGCGCCGCATCACCCGCCATCGTGACGGCAGCGGCGCCGCGAGGAGATCCGGATTCGGTCCCGCCCCATGTTCCGGTCGCCACTCGCCCAGCCGGTCGAGCCGCTGCCACACGCCCCGGTGGCGCGCCAACTCGGCCCGGTGGCGAGGATCGGCCGCCAGCCATTCGGAAAATGCGTCCTGTTCAGCCGCCGTGAGTCCGCGGTCGGATTTCAGGATCCACGCCGCAGCGGCATCCGCCCGCTGTCCGTCGGGAGTGCCGCCACCGGGTGCGTTGCGCTCAGCCATGCGGTTTCCCTCCCCGCGCCTCGAACCGGGCGAAATACTCCGCCAGCTTCCGCAGGCCGATTGTCCCCTGCGCCTCGACCGTGTGCTCGGCGATGCCGAGCTGGGCCGCGACCTCCTTCTGCGAAAGCCCGTAGAGTTTCCGCAGCGTCAGCACCTGCCGGCAGCGCTCCGGCAAGGCGTGGATCGCCGCGGTGAGCAGCTCAAGCTCCTGCGCGCGGGCAACGGCGTGCGGCACATCCGCCGCCTCGTCGCGCACCTCCTCCGCCGTCGCCCCTCCGAGTTCGGAGAGGGCCGGCGCCCCGCGGCGCTGCCGGAGCCGCGCAAGCACCACGTTGCGGGCGGTCGCAAACAGAAAGGCTTTCGGCGATCCGATCGTGACACTGCCATGCGCCCGCACCAGCCGCGCAAATGCCTCCTGCACGATATCGTCGATCTCCGCCTCGCGGGGAAACCTCGCCGCCAACCAGGCCCGCAGCATCGGTTCGTGCGGCCGCACGTGCTCGTCAAACCAGCGGCTCACATCGGATTCGCGCAGGGACATCGGATTGCCGACCAACGGAACGTCCGCGGCCGCCGGCTTCGAGCCAATTGTGCGTGTCGCCCTCGCCATGCTCTCCGCCCCGCCGGGGCCGCCGTCAGCGCGCCCCCTCCGGCGGCAATTGCATGATCCACTGGCGCAGCACGGTCACAAACGCCGCGTCCACCCGGTCCGCGCCGAGCGGCGGCATCCGCTTGCCGATCACGTTTTCGCTCACGCGCTGGAAGAGCTCCGACTTCGCCGGATCACCCGGCGCGATCACAAATACCCCGTCACCGGGCCGGTGGCTCAGAACGGGACCGCGGACGAGCCCCTGCTGCACGAGCGGGATGTCGATCCGGCCGTTCCACGCCGAGGGGATCGCCGTCGCCCCGTGGCAGTGCGCGCAGTTGGCCTGGAGGTAGGAGCGCACGCGCCACTCCGGCGTGGCCGCCGCATCGTCCGGCGCCGCGAGCGGCACCACCGCCCCGAGTTCCCGGTCGCGCACCGGGCCCGTGAGCCAGCCGATGCCGCGCCACGCCGCGAGCTGCGGCGCGGATGCCCCCGCGGCATACGGGTGGTCGCGCGCGAGTTGACGCGCGTTGGCACCGAGCACGTGGCCCGCGCCGGGCGTGTGACACTGCAGGCAGTTTTTCGGACTCGGGTAGACCCAGAGCACCCGCACGCGTTCGCCCGCCGGCCCGCGCGTCTCGAGCGTCTCGCTCACGTCGTCGAGCGTGACGAGGTCCGCCTCGCGTCCGTCCGGCCGCCAACGATACGTCACACCATAAGCAGAGCCGCCTTCCTGCACCACGAGCAGCCGCGTCTCGATCGCGCGCCGCGTCGCCGCGTCGGCCGGGTTGCGCTGCCACTCGAGGTGCTGGACAAAGACGCTGCCCGGCGGAAACGCCCAGCGGTCCGTCCGGTGAAACGCCACCGACGTGCCCGCCGGCAACGCCACCCAGCGCTGCGCGGTGGCACCGTTGAGCCACTGCGGGACGTTGACCGCGTAGGGCACGAGATCGGCCGCCGGCTGCAGCGGCGCGAGCGAGGCGAAGATGCCCGTCTCGGAGAGGCGCAGCGGCAGGTTGCCGCGCTTCGGCTCCGCTTCCGCCAGCCGCTCGATCCGCGTCGCCGGGCCGTGCCGCAGCACCAGCAGTTCGCCCGCATGATCGAGGCCGAACGACGTGATGCCGCCCGCGCCTCCGTGGTAATTGCGGAAACCCTCGCCGGTGGCGAGATGCTCCACCCGCGTGACCTTCACCGCCCCGTTCTCGCGCGCATAGGTAAGCGCCCACACGCGGCCGTTGGCGAAGTCGGCACAGACGTATTTTCCCCGCAGCGCCGGATGCCGCTGACCGCGGTAGACGTATCCGCCGATCACGGACCGGCCCATGTCGCGGCCGTATTCCCACGCCGCATCGGTCCAGATGCCCAGCGGCTCCGCCGGCCGCGGCTTGAAGCCGTTGCGGCTGCCCTCCTGCACCGCCCATTGGAAATTCTGCGGGGCCCGGCCGATCTGCAGCACCTCGATCTCCTCGCGACTGGCCTGCCCGATCTCGCCGATCCACGCGAGATCGTCGACCGGATCGTGGGTCATGCGGTGCGGGCTGCGCAGTCCGACCGCATAGAACTCCTCCAGCACGCCCGGCCGGCCCACGAACGGATTGTCGCTTGGGATGTAGTAGTTGGCCGTCCTGCCGTCCGCCGGCTGCCGCCGGATCGCGTGGCTGACGCTCCCTCCACGCCGGTCCACATCGATGCGCAGCACCCCGGAGAAGAGATTCAGGTCGATGCGCTGCGAATTGCCCAGCGAGTCCTGCTGCCCGCCCTCGTCGCCCACCGCGATGTAGAGAAACCCATCCCGCGGATGGAAGAACATCGCCCCCCCCACGTGGAAAATGATGCGCTTGCGCTGGTCGATCAGCACCTGCTCCGACTCGGGTCGCAGCTTTCCCGTGGGCCGGTCCATCGTGAAACGCGCCACCCGGCTCCACGTCACGGTATCCGGCTCCGGCCGGCCGACCATCACCGGCTTCGGATGATAGGAGTAGAAAAGATAGACGAAATCCCGGTTCGGCGATCCCTCGCGCCCATACTCCGGGTGAAACGCCAGCCCGAGCAGCCCGCTGTCGAAGCCGCCCTGCGTCTGCCGCGTCAGATCGAGCACGACCTCCCGCTGCGAGGTCGCGGGATCGCGACCGGAGATCGCCACCAGCAGGCCTTCGAGTTCACCGATGAATAGACGCTCCGTGCCCGGCTCGGCCTCGAGCACGACGGGATTGCGGAACGTGACGTTGGGAAACGCCGGCACCGTGGTCCACCGCATCTCCGAGCCGAACTCCGGCACCGGCGGCAGCCCGAGATACGCTTTGCTCTCCGGCCGGCGCTCCAGACCCGGCACGGGCGCGTGACGCGTCGGACGCAGCGCGAGCCAGGTGCCCGCAAGCCCGGCCAGCGCGAGCGCGACGATGACGACGAGGCCGATGCGCCCGGCACGCCGGGTGCGATGCGAGTGCGGGAGCATGCGTCAGAAGCGTCCGTTCACGCCGAAGTGGATCTGCGGATCGTTGCGATCGCGCACGTAGCGCGGCCGGTTTTTGCCCCACTCCTCGCGCTGCTTTTCGTTCAGCGCGTTGTAGAGATCCAGGTAGACATCGTAATTTCGCGTGAGCAGGAAACGCAGCTTCACGTCGACGCGGTTCGAGGCCACCTCGTAGCGCTGGCGGTTCTCGGCCACGTTGAACGCCATCAGCTTCGCGTCCTTGAAATTGTAGGCCACGCGCGCGTTCCAGCGGCCCAGGATGTAGGACAGCCCGAAGTTCGCCGTCGCCGGCGTGAATCCCGTCACCTGCGCCGTCGAGCGCACGTTGCCGATCGTGCCGTAGTCGCCGCGCGTATCCATGCGGGTGTAGTTCGCCAGCACGCCGAAGCCCTTCAGCCAGCCCGGGAGGAAGGTGAACTGCTGCTGGTAATTGAGTTCAAAGCCCCGGACGCGCGCCGAGCCGCCGTTGCGCTGCGTCTGCAGATCGTAACCGGCGTAAAGCCCGTCGAACCCGTTGTCCGCACCGGTGCCGATCGGCGTCCCGCCCGCCGTGAACATGAAGTCCGAGATCTCCTTCAGGAAAACGCCCGCCGAGATCACGCCGACCGGCTCGAAGTAGTATTCGAGACTCGCGTCGAAGTTATCCGAATACTGCGGCTTGATGCCGGGATTGTTGGCCACGACGACGCGCGTGTCGTCGTTCACCGCGAGATTGGGCGTGATGGCGTTGAAGTTCGGCCGGCCGATGCCGCTCGTGTAACTCAGCCGGCCCACCCACCCCGCTCGCGGCTCGAACTTGAAATGCACGCTCGGAAAGACGTGGCGGTAGTCCTGCTCCTGCGTCTGCCGGCCACTCCGCTCCGCCTGCGCCCGGCGGATCGCCTCCACTTCGGTCACCGGTCCCACCCAGGCCGCGCGGCGCGCCCGCTCTTCCGGCGTGATCCGCTGCACCGGCCCCTCGCCGCTCACTTCCGTCTGCTCGAGCCGCGCCCCCGCGAGCACCGTGAGCGCCCCGAGCCGCACGTTCCCGAGCGCGTAGCCCGCCCATACGTCCTCCTCCGCGAAGAGCCGGTTCGCGAGCGTCTGCGTGACTGCAAACGCCCGGTCCTCGCGCCACTCCGCGGGCGTCGACACCACATGGTCGCGCATCGCATCGACCGACGGGATCGGTCGCGCCGGATAGAAACCGCGGAAGTGGCCGTAAGTGTAGTCCGCGTCGCGGAACCGGCTCAACCGGTCGTCCGCCGTGCCCATCACGCCGTCGGGCCCCACGAGATTCCAGCGGCGGTCGAAATTCGCCCGGCGGTTCTCCTCGTGCCGGAACTTCGCCCCCGTCTTCACATACGCCCGCACCGGCAGCGGCAGGACCCGCTTGTAGTTCACCTGCGTGCCGAAGATCGTGTTCTCCACCTCCGGGCGCACCACGTCGAAGACGTTCGTGGTGTAGCTGTCGAGGTTCGCGGGATCCGGTCCGCTGCGGTAAGTCACCGTCGGCGTCCAGCGCGACCGCCCCGTCCGGTCCAGCACCCAACCGATGCCCCGCGCCGTCAGCGTGGTGCGGATGAAATGGTCGAAGTGCTCGCCGAAGGAGAACGAGCCGTCGAAATCCAGCTCCTGCTCCGGCGTGCGCCAGCGCCCGCCGATCTGCGCAGTATGGACTGTGGCGGAGCGTTCGCGGTGCAGGTTGATGATCTCGACGATGCTCGCCGCCACCGGCCGGGCCTCGGTCCGCGTCGCCGTAAAACCAGGCAGGATCGCGCCTGTGCCCGTCGGATTGCCCTGCGCATCCAGCGTCGCGACCGTCTGGCCCGTCGCGGTGCGGTGCGTGATCACGAAGTTGTCCTCGGTGTTGGGCGCATAGGTGTAGTTGGAAAACACCATCGCCGTATCGCTGAGCTTGTAGTCGAGCTTCACCCCGCCGCCCCACCGGCGCCGCAGGTTTTCGCGGTCCACCGTCTCCAGCCGCCACTGGTAGGCCGGGTCCGTCTCCGTGTTCTGGAAGTCGTGGATCGTGTCGTCCATGACCGCGAGATACTCGCGGAAGCCGCCGCTCAACGAGATGCCGAGCCGCCGGTCGCGGCCGACCACATCCGCATAGGAGAACGTCGCCGCCGGATGCACCGTGTCGCGACGGACGGCGATCGTCCCGCCAAGCGACGCCGTGATCCGCCGGCCCTTCAGATCGAAGCCGCTCCGCGAGCGCAGGTTGATCGTCCCGCCGATGGCGTCCGCCTCCATATCGGGCGTCGGCGCCTTGATCACCTCCATCGATTCGATCGGGTCCGCATTGAGGTTCTCGAACCACGCGCGCCGGTCCGCCGAGATCGAGGCGCTGCGGTTGCCGTCGATCTGGATCGAGCTCAGGTCCGGGTTGATGCCCCGGATCGACAGGTAGCGGATATCGCCGCCCACGTGCTCCGCGACGATGCCCGGCACGCGCTGGAGCAGGTCGCCGGGATTGCCCGCCAGCGAGCCGAAGGCGTCCGCCGAGATCACGTTCTTCACATTATCCGCCTGCCGCTGCTGCGTGAGGGCGAGGGCGTTGCCCTCCCGCTCGGAGCTCACGACATACTTCGACATCCGGTAGACGCCCGACGTCAGCGCGAAGTCGCGCACCTGCGGCCGCCCCGCCACGATCGACATCTCCGCCCGCTGCGCATCGAGGCCGGAGAACGACGCCACGAGCACGCGGTTGCCCGCCGGCACCGCGAGCCGATACGAGCCGTCGCGTTCGGTGATCGCCGCCGCCTCCGCCCCCTCGACCCGCACTTCCGCGCCACCGAGAAACGCGCCCGTCGCCAGGTTGCTGACGCGCCCGGTCACGATCCCTGCGTCGCCGCCGGCAGCGGCAAGCGCGAGACTTTGTCCCAGCAGGAATCCGAGCCACGAGACGGAGGATGCTTTATTCATGGGGTGGGGAGAGTCTTCGCCGGCCTCGCGGCGCGGCGCGCCGCCAACGGGTCCGCCGTTCTCGGCGCGCCGGACCATGAGCGCGCCCGAGGGACCTTCCTCCGTCGCCACGAGCGGAGTGCCCGCAAACAGCAACCGCAGCGCCGCGCGGACCGAATGCTGGCCCCGCACCTCCGCGGTGCGCACATCGCCCACCGCATCCGCCGCAAAGAGAATCTCCCGCTGCGCCTGCGCCGCGAACTGCTTGAGCGTCTCACGCGCCGGCCCGGCCGGCACATCAAACGCCACCGGTCCTTCGGCGGCCGCGAGCGCCACACCCACCCAGCGGAGGAGAAGCAGGCCGACACACGGCCATCGAAGTGGAAACAACCACGCGCGGACGGAAGGCATGGGGTCGGTAAGGTGGCGGGCAGGGACATTCCCGGGGTAGTCGCCTCCCAAGATGCGAGCCAGCGCGTTTTCCGCTAAGGCGATTTTTTGCCCCTGACGCCACCACCGCGCGCGCCGGCGGCGCGCCATTGAATTTCTTTGCGCCCCCTGCGCCTTTTTGCGGCCCTCGTCCGTTCCGTTTTTCGCACCGCTCCCCCCGCCTTCATGGATTTTGTCCTCGACCCGTCTTCCGCGCCGCACGGCATCCCGCCGATCGATTTCCGCGCGTCGCTCAACGACGAGCAGTTCGCCGCCGTCACCGCCGAACCGGGTCCCCTCCTCGTCCTCGCCGGCGCCGGCTCCGGCAAGACCCGCACCCTCACCTACCGCGTCGCCTACCTGCTGTCCCAGGGCGTCCGCCCCGGCGACATCCTGCTGCTCACCTTCACCAACAAGGCCGCCAAGGAGATGCTCCACCGCGTGCATGAGCTCACCGGCGTCGAGCCGGGACGCTTCTGGGGCGGCACGTTCCACAGCATCGGCCACCGCTCCTTGCGCATGCACGGCGAGGCGATCGGCCTGCCGCGCAGTTTCACCATCCTCGACGCCGAGGAGTCCGAGGGCGTGCTGCGTGACGCCGTCGACGCCGCCGACAAGGGCTTCTTCAAGGACAAGACCCACCCCAAGCCCGGCCCGCTCCACGCCATCATCTCGATGGCCCGCAATACCCAGCTGCCGCTCGCCGAGACCATCCAGCGCTTCTTTCCCCAGCACGAGGGCATCATCGACCGTGTGCCCGCCTTCGCCCGCGCCTACGCCGAGAAGAAACGCGAGGCCAGCGTCCTCGACTACGACGACCTGCTCGAACACTGGCTCACGCTCCTCCAACGCTCCGAGGAGACGCGGAATTATTTCTCGCACCGCTTCCGCCACGTCCTCGTCGACGAATACCAGGACACCAACGTCCTCCAGTCCCAGATCGTCGACCTCATCGGCTCCCACCACCGCGTGATGGCCGTCGGCGACGACGCGCAGTGCATCTACACGTGGCGCGGCGCCAACGTCGAAAACATCCTCACGTTTCCCGACCGCCACCCGGGCACCACCATCCACCGCATCGAGACCAACTACCGCTCGACGCCCCAGATCCTCGCCCTCGCCAACGGCGTCCTCCTCGCCCAACCCAAGGGCCGCGCCTTCGAGAAGGAACTCCGCCCCGCCCGCGCCAACTCGCAGAAGCCTTAGCTCGTCCAGGCCATGGACGGCCGCGAACAGGCCCAGTTCGTCGTCCAGCGCATCCGCGGTCTCCTCGACGAGGGCTGCTCGCTCAGCGACATCGCGATCCTCTACCGCGCCCATTTCCAGGCGCTCGATCTCCAACTCGAGCTCTCGCGCCTCCAGATCCCGTATCAGATCACCAGCGGCGTCCGCTTCTTCGAGCAGGCCCACATCCGCGACCTCGTCGCCCTCCTCCGCTTCGTCTACAATCCGAGCGACACCGCCGCGTGGAACCGACTCGCCGTCCTCCTCCCCAAGGTCGGCGACAAGAACGCCCAGAAACTCCACGCCGCCGCCCTCGAACACGCGAAGCTCATGCAGCAGGACTTCATCGACGCCCTCGCGACCGACGATGTCTCCTCCCGCGTGCCCAAGGACGCCAAGGAGGAGTGGCCCCGCTTCGTCGCCTCCCTCCAGCAGGTGAAGGACATGATGCGCACCATGAAGCCGCATAACGCCGTCGAGATCGCCATCGACGGCTGGTATGGCGACTACCTCAAGGGCGCCTTCGCCAACTACGTCTCCCGCCTCGACGACCTCAAATCCATGATCGGCTTCGCCAGCCGCTACGACGAGATGCAGGAACTGCTCGCGCAGATCATGCTGCTCAACAGCGAGACCAGCGACCGCTCCGCCGATCCCGACGCCGACGCCCTCCGCCTCACCACCGTCCACCAGGCCAAGGGCCTCGAATACGCCGCGGTCTTCCTCATCAGCCTCGCCGACGGCATGTTTCCCCTCCGCCGCGCCATCGAGGCCAACGACGTCGAGGAAGAGCGCCGCCTCTTCTACGTCGCCGTCACCCGCGCCCGCGACGAGCTCTACCTCTGCTTCCCCAAAGTGAACACCAAGGGCGGCCCCGCCATGCTCCAGTCGCCCAGCCGTTTCCTCCAGGAACTCCCGAGCGACCTCTACCAGCCCCTCCGCGTCAAACGCAGCTACGGCTGGTAACGCCAAAGTAGCGGGAGCGTCCCGCTCCCGCCCCGCAGAATTTTCGCCCCCGCGCCGCCCTCGCGGCGCCCCCTGAAAGCGGCGGCCATTGCCGCTGCCCGCCCCCCAAAGATTTCGGCCCCTCCCGAAATTCCCTCCGCCGCTCCCTTCC
>JACCED010104023.1_pt1 | contig 13130 bp, 10 predicted proteins | sample 7455021 | NCBI WGS metagenome assembly JACCED01 (sample SAMN15323456, study PRJNA562643) | freshwater metagenome | isolation source: river surface water | place: USA:Blue River Watershed | collected 2017-08-19
CAATCGCGGCATCCAAGTCAGCCGCTTTCACATCGGCGGGTGCCTTGCCTTCTAGCACGGCTTCGAGTTTGGGCGCACGCGCTGGGAATGGGCTCAGGCCGTTGTAGGCCAACTTCACACCGCTGAGCTTGCCGCCTTTGAGCGTGTAGCTGATCGCAGCGCAAGTGGCCGAAATGTCTTGCTCAAAACGCTGGCTCACTTTGTGGGCACGGAACACTTGGCCCGCCACAGGTTTTGGCAGCTCCACGGCTTCGATGAACTCACCGGCTTCCAGCACGTTTTGTTTCATGCCTTTGTAGAAGTTTTCGAGCAACACATTGCGCGTCTTCTCACCACGGCGCAGCACCAAGTTGGCACCCAGCGCCAGCAAGCAAGGCATGGAGTCGCCAATGGGTGAACCGTTGGCAATATTGCCCGCCAGCGTGGCGGTCGAGCGGATGGGGGGCGAGCCAAAGCGGCGCAGCACTTCAGCAAAGTCAGGGTAGGCCTTGGCGACCAACTCTTCCACTTTGGCCAGAGACACCGCCGCGCCAATGCGCCAAGCCTTGTCGGTCTCGCTCACTTGGCGCAATTCTTTGACGTTGCCCAAGTACATGATGTGGTCAGGGCGAGCAAACTGTTTGTTCACTTGCAAACCAATTTCGGTGCTGCCCGCCAGCAAGGTGGTGGTGGGGTGTTTGACCAAATAGTCAGACACTTCCGCCAGCGTGGCAGGTGACACAAATTCGTTGCCTTTGCGTGTGCGCACCACAGGCTGCACGATGATGTCGCCGTCCAAGCTCATGGTCGGTGTGCTGGCACGTTTGATTTCTTTGAGCAAAGGCAAGTCGGCGCTGTCGTCCACTTTCAAGGCCGATTTCTTTTGGCAGGCTTTGGCTGTCGCGTCGATGATGGGCGCATAGCCTGTGCAACGGCACAAGTTGCCGCTCAAGGCGTCGGTGATGTCTTGACGTGCAGGTGTGGTGTTGGTTTGCACCAAGTTGACCAAACTCATCACGATGCCTGGTGTACAGAAGCCGCATTGCGAGCCGTGGCACTTGAACATCTCGTCTTGCACAGGGTGCAACGTGCCATCGGCTTTTTTCAAGCTCTCGACTGTCTTGATGGATTTGCCGTCGAGCGAAGGCAACAACTGGATACACGCGTTGGTGGCCACATAGTCCACGCCCGTGCCAGCGGCATTGAGTTCACCCACCATCACCACGCACGCGCCACAGTCGCCTTCGGCGCAACCTTCTTTGGTGCCGGTGCGGTGGAGCTGCTCACGCAGGTAATCAAGAACGGTGGTGGTGCGGCGTGCGCCTTGGGCTTCAACGATTTGGCCGTCGAGCACAAAGCGCACGGTGTTGGTGACTTGTGACATGGTGGGGTGTGAAATCTGGGGGAAAGGCCCAGATTTTAGTGACTTGCACCCCAAATCCGCTGCAAGTATGCCGCTTGGTATACAAATATTTGGGGTTACATGTCCTCGATACGGCCCTCAGCGTCCACGCGGTAGCAGCGCACGTCCAAATTGAATACCTCTGGTTTCACAATCGAGTTGCCCATCAACATGCGGGCGCATTCTTGGATGCCCTCGGGAATCGAGGGGTGCGGGAAGATCAACTCAGCCAAGTGCTCAATGCCAATGTCCATCGAGATCATCAAGGCCACCGCCATGATGGTGCTCGACGCATGCGGGCCCATCACGCGCATGCCCAAAATCTTCATGTCGTCGTCATCGGACACCAAGATTTTGAAGAAGCCATCGAGCTTGTGCATGGCAATCGCGCGGCTCACATAGCGGTAATGCATGATGGCAATGCGGTAGGGAATCCTCTTGCGGCGCGCTTGCGTTTCATTCAAGCCCACCGAAGCGACTTCGGGGTTCAAGAACATGATGGTGGAAATGTTCTCGTACACCAGCTCGCGCTTCGGGGTGCCAAACATGCGTTCCACCGCATGGCGGCCTTCGAGCTCGCCCACATTGACCAACGAGATGTCAGCAGTGAAGTCGCCCACTGCGTAAATATTGGGCACATTCGAACGGGTGTGTTCGTCGTCAATGCAACCACGGTCGTTCAGCGCCACGCCTGCGGCTTCGAGCCCGAGGTTTTCACAATTGGACACACGCCCCACTGAAATCAGGGCTTTCTCGACGGTGTGGGTTTCTTTGCGACCGTCTTTGAAAGTGAGCACATATTCAACTTTGCCGTCCACGACGCTCATTTTTTCGAGCGATGCGCCGTGGTGAATCATCACGCCGTTGTCTTCCAAATTGGCCGCCACGGCATGCGAAATGTCTTCGTCTTCAAAGGGCAAGATGCGTTCTTCTTTGTCAATCAAGAACACCTTGGTTTTGCCAAAATTCGAGAAGATAGTGGCGAACTCACAACCAATCACACCCGCACCCAAAATCACGATGCTCTTGGGGAAATCTGGCAACGACGACACCCCGTCACTGGTCATGATGACTTTTTCGTCAATCGGAATGTGGGGCAAATAGCGCGGACGGCTGCCCACGGCCATCACGGTGTTCTCGGCCCAAATGGTTTCTTTGGCACCTTGGATATCGGTAATGTCGATTTCGTTTTTAGATGCAAACTTGGCGTGGCCATTGAAGAAGGTCAGCTTGCCTATCTTCTCGTAGTAAGCGATTTGCTTCTTCAATTGCACGTGTTTTTCAGCCACCGCGCGGTGGGCTTGATGCATGACGCTGGAAAAATGCACCTCCGAGTCATACACCGTGTAGCCCAAGTTGGTGTTGTGCGTGAGCTGATAGCTCTCAGACAACTCCCACAGCGTTTTAGAAGACAAGGCCCCATCAAAAATGCCAGCGCCCCCCACCTTGTTGCGTTCGACCAGCGCCACGCGCTTACCAAAATCGATGGCGCGCATGGCCGCCGCAAAACCGGACGGACCGGCACCAATCACGCAGACATCGAACTTTTCCAAGGCAAATCTCCAATAACGATTAATTTAATTAATTCATCATTATTGGTGATATTGATGCATTTAGATGAAAGTTTGACGGGGGTTACCCGTAAGTTACGCTCACGAACCGCGGTACGTGGAGTAGCTCCAAGGGCTCACCAACAAGGGCACGTGGTAGTGCTGGTCGGTGTGGGCCACGCCAAAATCAAGGCTGACTTGGTTCAAGAAATTGGGCTCCGGCAATTCCACCTTCTTAGAAGCAAAGTAGCCCCTTACATCAAATACCAAGCGGTAGGTGCCCTTTTTCAAGCTGTCGTTGTCGTACAGCGGACCATCGGGGTTGCGGCCATCATGGTTGAGATGAAATGACTTCACCAGCATCGCTTGGCCGTCATCGGTGGTGGTGAACAGCGACACTTTCATGCCCGCTGCGGGGCCGCCGTGCATGGTGTCTAAAACGTGTGTGCTCAATCCCATGAAATTGCTCCAAAATGGTTAGCGACCGACTTGGTCGACTGAAAGTGTATACAATTTTTTCATTTAGGTCTATCATGGACCTCAGTGAATTTGCCGGAGAACCGAGATGGACAGCTCAACCGCCACCCGCAGCATTGTGGATGCCCTCACCAAAGCCATTGTGGAGCACCGCCTGCACCCCGGCACCAAACTGGCCGAGCAAAAACTGGCCGACCACTTTGGTGTGTCGCGCACGCTCATTCGCCAAGCGCTGTTTCAATTGGTGCAAAAGCGCCTCATCCGCATGGAGCCTGCACGTGGCGCATTTGTAGCGACCCCTTCTTCTGACGAAGCCCGCCAAGTGTTTGCCGTGCGTCGCATGTTGGAGTTGGAGATGACGCGCAATTTTGTACGCCATGTCAGCCCCGAACAAATCAAAGCCCTCAAAGAGCACGTGGCCGAAGAAAAAGCTGCCGTCAATCGAGGCGATGTACCAGGCCGCACCGACTTGTTGGGCGACTTCCACGTGCGCATGGCCGAGCTGATGGGCAATCAAGTGTTGGCGCAAATTTTGAGCGAACTCATCTCACGCTGCGCCCTGATCACGCTGATGTACCAAAGCAGCAATGCGGCCGAACACTCGGCCGAAGAGCATGCCGAAATTTTGAAAGCGATCGTGGCCAAAGACGAAAAGCTGGCCGTCAAGTTGATGGACGAGCACTTGACCAACGTGGAAGAAGGCTTGGCACTCGACCGCAAAGTGCCCAGCAATGACATTGCCATGGCGCTGTCTTAATTCTCTGAAAGTTCATCCCTATGTCTAACCTCAACGCCGTTTACGACAGCACCGCCGCCTACCCCCGTGATTTGGTGGGCTACGGCCGTCAGGTGCCTCACGCCCAATGGCCCAACCAAGCCCGCATTGCGGTGCAGTTTGTGCTGAACTACGAAGAAGGCGGCGAAAACGCCACGGTGCACGGCGATTCCGGCAGCGAGCAGTTTTTGAGCGAGATGTTCAATCCACCCAGCTTTCCCGACCGTCACCTGAGCATGGAAGGGATATACGAATACGGCTCACGCGTGGGTGTGTGGCGCATCTTGCGCGAGTTTGAAAAGCGCGGCCTGCCCCTCACCGTGTTTGGGGTGAGCATGGCGCTGGAGCGCCACCCCGAACTCACCGCTGCGTTTGTGGAACTGGGCCACGAAATTGCCTGTCACGGCTACCGCTGGATCAATTACCAAACCATCGACGAAGCCACTGAACGTGCGCACATGAAGCAAGGCATCGACATCATCGAGCGCCTCACCAGCACCACGCACGGCTACAGCATTCACGGCGCAGGCTGGTACACCGGCCGCGACAGCCCCAACACCCGCCGCCTCGTGGCCGACCACGGCGGTTTTGAATACGACAGCGACTACTACGGTGAAGACCTGCCCTTTTGGATGAAGGTCAAAAAAACCAACGGCGATGTGGTGCCGCAACTCGTGGTGCCCTACACCCTCGACTGCAACGACATGCGCTTTTCGTTGCCCCAAGGCTTCAGCCAAGCCGACGACTTTTTTGTGTATTTGCGTGACACCTTTGACGCGCTGTATGCAGAAGGTAACCCCAAGGGTGACAACGCCCCCAAGATGATGAGCGTAGGCATGCACTGCCGCTTGCTGGGCAAGCCCGGACGCATCGTGGCGCTGCAAAGGTTTTTAGACCACATCGCCCAACACGACCATGTGTGGGTGGCGCGTCGCATTGACATTGCGCGCCACTGGAAGCAAGTGCACCCCTACAGCGGCAACTAAACAGCAGGACACAGACATGAGCACCATCACGCTGAACCAAATCAACACCCTGCCCCACGCAGAGGCAGCGGCTTTGCTGACCGGTTTGTACGAGCACTCCGATTGGATTGCTGCACAAGCCTTAGACATGCGCCCCTTCGCCTCGGCAGCCGCGCTGAAACACGCCATGGTGAAAGTGCTGAACGACGCGGGCCGCGAACCGCAACTGGCCTTGGTGCGTGCCCACCCTGAGTTGGCTGGCAAAGCAATGGTGAGCAAAAGCCTCACGGCCGAATCAACCAACGAGCAAACCAAAGCGGGACTCACCAACTGCACGCCAGAAGAGTTTGCGCACATCCAGCAGCTCAATGCGAGCTACAACGCCAAGTTTGGTTTCCCCTTCATCTTGGCCGTGCGCGGGCCGCGTGGCTCTGGCTTGAACAAGCAGCAAATTATTCAAACGTTTGAGCGCCGCTTGCACAACCACCCCGACTACGAACTGGCCGAGTGCTTGCGCAACATCCACCGCATTGTGGAGATTCGCCTCAACGACAAACTGGGTTACGAACCCGCACTCGGCCACGAGGTATGGGACTGGCATGAATGGTTGGCTCAGTTCAGCGATGCAGGCTCGGTCAACCCCCAATCACCGCACGCTGTACGCGAAGAACTCACCGTCACTTATCTCACCGACGCCCACCTCAAATGCGCACGTACGATTGAACTAGGCATGACAGCCTGTGGCTTTGACGAGGTGCGCATTGACGCCGTGGGCAACGTGGTGGGCATTTACAAAGCCGCATCAACGCACAATGGATCGAAGGCCAAAACCTTGATGACCGGCTCGCACTACGACACCGTGCGCAACGGCGGCAAATACGACGGCCGCTTAGGCATCTTCGTGCCCATGGCATGTGTGCGCGAACTGGCCCGTGCTGGCCAACGCTTACCTTTCAATTTAGAAGTGGTGGCCTTTGCCGAAGAAGAAGGCCAACGCTACAAAGCCACCTTCTTGGGTTCAGGCGCATTGGTAGGCGACTTTAAAAACGAATGGCTTGACCAACAAGATGCGAATGGCATCACCATGCGCCAAGCCATGAAACAAGCCGGGCTGAAGATCGAAGACATCCCTAAGATTGCCCGCAACGCCGCCGAGTATTTGGGCTTCGTGGAAGTCCACATCGAGCAAGGACCTGTGCTCAATGAGCTCGACATTCCGTTGGGCATCGTCACCTCCATCAACGGCAGTGTGCGTTTGATGGGCGAAGTGATTGGCATGGCCAGCCACGCAGGCACCACCCCCATGGATCGCCGCCGCGATGCGGCCACTGCTGTGGCCGAGCTGGCTTTGTATGTGGAGCAACGTGCTGCACAACTTAACGCGCAAGCCGCACGTCACGAAGGTGTGAATGCATCAGCATGTGTGAGTACCGTAGGCATGCTGACCGTGCCCAATGGCTCCATCAACGTAGTGCCAGGTCGCTGCCAATTCAGCCTCGACTTGCGTGCCACCACCAACGCCATGCGTGACCAATTGCTGCACGACGTGGTGGCCGAGTTACACGCCATTTGCGAACGTCGTGGTGTGCATCACACACTGGAAGAAACCATGCGCGCCAGCGCTGCCCCCAGCGATGCCAAACTGCAAGCGGTGTGGGAAAACGCCGTGAAGGCCTTGGGTGTACCCGTGTTTCACCTGCCCAGCGGCGCAGGACACGACGCCATGAAACTGCACGACATCATGCCGCAGGCCATGCTCTTTGTACGCGGGCAAAACGCAGGTATCAGTCACAACCCTCTGGAATCGACCACGAGCGATGACATGCAGTTGGCCATCGATGCGTTCATGCATGTGCTGCACAACTTCCATGCTTAAACGCCATTTTTAAACACACAACAACGACTACACGAGACAACCATGAGCCACAACGCACATTACGCCCAACTCGATGCTTGGATTGATGCCCACTTTGATGAACAAGTGAAGTTCTTGCAGGCCTTGGTGCAAGTACCCACCGACACACCACCCGGCAACAATGCCCCCCACGCTGAACGCACCGCTGAGCTGCTGCAAGGCTTTGGCTACGCTGCCGAAAAACATGCCGTCCCCACAGACGAGGTGAAAGCCTACGGCTTAGAAAGCATCACCAACCTGATCGTGCGCCGCAAGTTTGCCGACGGCGGCAAAACCATCGCCCTCAACGCCCACGGCGATGTGGTGCCACCCGGCGACGGATGGACACACAAGCCCTACGGCGCAGAGATTGAAAACGGCGCCATGTATGGCCGCGCTACCGCAGTGAGCAAAAGCGATTTCTCGACCTTCACTTTTGCCACCCGTGCTTTGGAAGCCTTGGGCTTGCCTTTGAAGGGCGGAGTGGAACTGCACTTCACCTACGACGAAGAGTTTGGTGGTGAAAAGGGCCCAGGCTGGCTGTTGTCACACGGTTTGACCAAACCCGACCTGATGATTGCTGCGGGCTTTAGCTACCAAGTGGTCACCGCACACAACGGTTGCTTGCAAATGGAAGTCACCGTGCAAGGCGAAATGGCGCATGCCGCCATTCCCGACAGCGGTACCGACGCGCTGCAAGGTGCGGTGCACATCTTGAACGCGCTGCATGCCCTCAACGAGGACTACAAAAAAACCACCTCCAAGATTGAAGGCATCACCCACCCTTACTTGAACGTGGGCCAAATCAACGGCGGCACCAACACCAACGTGGTGCCGGGCAAGGTGGTGTTCAAACTCGACCGCCGCATGATTCCTGAAGAGAACCCGGCCGAGGTGGAAGCGTCCATTCGCAAAACCATCGAAGACGCGGCCGCCTCGTTCAACCCACCGCGCGGCGGCAAACAACTCAAGGTCGACATCAAACGCCTCTTGCTCGCCAAAGCCATGGTGCCGCTGGCGGGTAACCAGCCGTTGGTGGATGCCATTCAAAAACACGGCGAACAACTGTTTGGCGAACCCATCCCTGCTGTGGGCACCCCGCTTTACACCGATGTGCGCTTGTATGTGGCGCAAGGCATTCCGGGTGTCATCTACGGTGCGGGGCCACGCACTGTTTTGGAAAGCCACGCCAAGCGTAACGACGAACGCGTGATGCTCGAAGATGTGCGTCGTGCGACCAAAGTTGTTGCTCGTACTTTGTTGGATTTATTGAGCTGATTTGGCGTTTGTGAAGGGTTCGCTTCGGAGAGGGTTGCGCAGCTAGGGAGCGGCGGCCGCCTCATGCTGGAGTACCAGAAATCGTTGGCCACCGCTCCCTAGCTGCACAACTGTTTTGGGCTGAAACATTGCCAACCGCAGTCTGTATGTGAAAGCAGTGGGCAGGTGACGATTTCTGGTACCCCAGCATGAAGAACCCGCCCACTGCCTTCGCCTACAGCACGCTCAGCGATCCCAAAAAATAGGGTTTCTCCGTAAGCAGCCATAAGGCAATTTTGTATACAGTTTTGTATGCGAAAAATCCCAAAGGAGAAACGATGACTCAATCCACCCATCCCGTCGACGAGCACTTGCCCACAGGCAAACTCGCCGCTCTTGGTCTGCAACACGTGCTCGTCATGTATGCAGGCGCTGTGGCTGTGCCACTCATCGTCGGCCGCGCTTTGAAGCTCAGCCCCGAACAAGTGGCCATGCTCATTTCTGCCGACTTGTTTGTTTGTGGCTTGGTCACACTCATTCAATCTTGGGGCGCCACCCAATGGTTTGGCATTCGCTTGCCCGTGATGATGGGCGTGACCTTCGCCGCTGTGGCGCCCATGGTCGCCATGGCCAACGCCAACCCTGGTGACGCAGGTGCACAACTCATCTTTGGCGCCATCATGGGCGCGGGTGCCATTTCAATTTTGATCGCACCACTGGTCAGCCGCATGTTGCGCTTCTTCCCGCCTGTGGTGACCGGCACCATCATTGCCGTCATTGGCATCAGCTTGATGCGCATTGGCATCAACTGGATTTTTGGTAACCCCTTCGGCCCCACTGCGCCGTCCATCGTCAACCCAGAACACGCCAAGTGGTTGGCAGATGCGGCAGCAGCAGCGTCAGCGCCTGGCTCGACTCTGCCCGCTGTGCCCAAAGATTTGGCACTGATGGCCAAAGTACCTAACCCCAAATATGCCGACCTGACCGGCGTAGGCATTGCAGCTTTGGTGTTGGCATCTATCTTGATGATTTCCAAATTCGCCAAAGGCTTCATCGCCAATATCTCTGTGCTGTTGGGCATCATCATTGGCGGCGTCGTGGCCACCAGCATGGGCCTGATGAACTTCGACAAAGTCGGCAAAGCTGAGTGGTTTGGCATCGTCACACCGTTCCAGTTTGGTATGCCTGTGTTTGACCCAGTGCTCATCCTCACCATGACCTTGGTGATGATCGTGGTGATGATCGAATCCACTGGCATGTTCTTGGCCTTGGGCGAAATGACCGACCGCCATGTGGACCGCCCTGCACTCACCCGTGGCTTGCGCACCGATGGTTTGGGCACGCTGATTGGCGGCATCTTCAACACCTTCCCCTACACCAGCTTTTCACAAAACGTCGGCCTCGTGGCCGTGACCGGCGTGAAGAGCCGCTTTGTGTGCGTGGCAGGCGGCATCATCCTCATCATCTTGGGCGTGATTCCTAAGATGGCGGCTTTGGTCGAGTCCTTGCCCACCGTGGTTTTGGGCGGCGCTGGCTTGGTGATGTTTGGCATGGTGGCCGCCACCGGCATTCGCATCTTGGGCGGCGTGGACTTCAAGAGCAACCGCTTCAACAGCTTGATCGTGGCCATCTCCATCGGCATCGGCATGATTCCGCTGATCGCACCTAACTTCAAACAATGGATGCCCCACAACTTGCACCCACTGATTGAATCTGGCATTTTGTTGGCTTCTATCTCCGCGGTCTTGTTGAATCTGTTCTTCAACGGCGCCTCTGAAGATGATTCAGCTGCGGTTCAAGCGGCAAAACAGGCTGACAGTCACTGAGTAATCAACCACGCTTGAAACAGAAAAGCCCGCCAATTTGGCGGGCTTTTGTTTTGCGCGCGAAGGGGATCAGACACGCCATGTGTCGCATAAGCAGTAATACCAACGAGCCATGCGGATGCAGACCGTTACACTTCTGGCCTATGAAAAAGCGGGCCTTACCGCAGTAAAAAATTCCCCCTTGGAGCACATCAAATATGGAACTATTTCAAAACACCGACTTCTGGCTAGGACTGATGCTGATCATCTGGATCAACATCATCTTGTCAGGCGACAACGCTGTGGTCATCGCTTTGGCCGCGCGCAGTTTGCCACCTGAGCAACAAAAGAAGGCCATCATGTTTGGCTCGGGCGCCGCAGTCGTTCTACGTATTGGCTTGACCGTGGTCGCAGCTAAATTGATGACCTTGGAGTATTTGCAAATCGTCGGCGGCCTCTTGCTGTTGTGGATCGGTGCGCAACTGCTCGCCGGTGAGGATGAGGACGAAGGCGGTGATGGCGAGCAGAGTAGCCTGTTTGTCGCCATCCGAACCATCTTGATTGCCGATTTGGTGATGAGCTTGGATAACGTCATTGCCGTCGCAGCTGCCGCTAAAGGCGATGAAACACTGCTCATCATTGGTCTGGCGATCAGTATTCCTTTGGTCATTTTTGGCAGTACCTTAATGATCAAGCTCATGGAACGCTTTCCCGTCATCATCACCCTAGGTGCAGCCCTGATCGGCTGGGTCGGTGGTGAAACAGTGGCCAGCGATGCCGTCTTGAAAGAGTTCAGCGCTAACAACAGCTGGTTCCACCTGACCGCCGCAGCTTGCGGCGCAGCCATCGTGTTCGCATGGGGCAAATTCAACCAAAGCCGTAAACACTCAGCCGTAGAAGCTGAATAAACGCGTCGCATTTGCAAAAAAAGCCAGCCTCAGCGCTGGCTTTTTTTATGCACCGCAAGCGTGCAACTCGCCATGTTGGTGCATTGTCAGCTTGTATACAAACCAAAGTCGCGCACAATTTGCCCCCAGCACCACGCAAACAGGTACTCCAAACTGGGCACCTTTATTGCAAGGTCGTATACATCACTCCAACATTCACATCCCCAGAGGCCCACATGATCAAACGTATCTTCATCAAAACCACGCTCGGCTTGGCATTGGCTGCCAGTTTTGCAGGTGTTTCTGCACAAACCACCCCCTTGAAATTCCAACTCGACTGGCGCTTTGAAGGCCCATCAGCCTTCTTCTTGGTGCCTGCAGCCAAAGGCTATTTCAAAGATGCCAAGTTGGATGTGACCGTCGACGCTGGCAACGGCTCAGGCGGTGCAGTCAACCGCGTGGCTTCTGGCGCTTATGACGTGGGCTTCGCTGACTTGGCTGCCCTGATGGAATTTCACGCCAACAACCCAGACGCACCCAACAAACCTGTGGCCGTGATGATGGTCTACAACAACACGCCCGCCTCTGTGATGGCCTTGAAAAAGTCTGGCATCAAGACCCCCGCAGACTTGGCTGGCAAAAAACTCGGTGCGCCCGTGTTTGACGCAGGCCGTCGCGGCTTTCCCATCTTCGCTAAAGAAAACAAGATTGGTGCAGTCAACTGGGTCACCATGGATCCTCCATTGCGTGAAACTATGTTGGTACGCGGTGACGTGGATGCCATCACTGGTTTCACCTTCACCTCTTTGCTCAACATCGAAGCACGCGGCGTCAAAGCCAGTGATGTGGTGATCATGCAATACCCAGACTTCGGCGTGAAGCTGTACGGCAATGCCATCATCGCGTCGCCCAAGCTCATCAAAGAAAACCCTGCCGCCATTAAAGCCTTCTTGAGTGCCTTTGCCAAAGGCGCGAAGGACGTGATCGCTGATCCAGCCAAAGCGATTGAAACTGTCAAGGCACGTGACGGCATCATCAACAGCGAACTCGAAACACGCCGCTTGAAGTTGGCGATTGATACGGTGATTAACAGCCCCGACGCCCGCGCTGAAGGCTTTGGCCAAATCAAAGGCCCACGCTTGAGCCTGATGGCCTCGCAGGTGTCAGATGCCTTCAACACCAAAACACGCGTGAAAGCTGAAGACATTTGGAACGGCTCTTTCTTGCCCAGCACCAAAGAGTTGGACGTGTTGCCCAAAGGTAAGAAGTAAACAGGCCTCTTTGAATGACAGCTTCTCCTGAACACTTCGTCGACTTTCAAAACGTCTGGCTGGCCTACAACGACGAGTTGTTGGCGCAAAACCACTTCGCGGTCGAAGACATCAACCTGCAAGTCCAGCAAGGCGAGTTCATCGCCATCGTAGGGCCATCGGGTTGCGGCAAGTCCACTTTCATGAAACTCACCACGGGTTTGAAAAAGCCTAGCCGTGGCACGATTCATGTCGATGGTCAGCCGGTCAATGGCCCGCTCAAAATCAGTGGCATGGCGTTTCAGTCGCCCTCGCTTTTGCCTTGGCGCACCACGCTCGACAACGTGCTGCTGCCTTTGGAGATCGTGGAGCCCTACCGCTCCAACTTCAAAGCCAAAAAGGCGGAATACGAAGCACGCGCCATCGCGCTGCTGCAAAGCGTGGGCTTGACTGGCTACGAACGCAAGTTTCCGTGGGAGCTGTCGGGTGGCATGCAACAACGCGCCAGCATTTGCCGTGCGCTGATTCATGAGCCCAAGATGTTGTTACTGGACGAGCCGTTTGGCGCGCTTGACGCCTTCACCCGCGAAGAGCTGTGGTGCACGCTGCGCGACTTGCAAGCGGCGCAAAAGTTCAACGTCATCTTGGTCACCCACGATTTGCGGGAATCGGTCTTCTTGGCCGACACCGTGTATGTCATGAGCAAGAGCCCTGGCCGCTTTGTGGTCAAGCGCCACATCGACCTGCCCCGCCCACGTGATTTGGAAGTGACCTACACACCTGAGTTCACCGAGATCGTGCACGAGCTGCGCGGCCACATTGGGGCCATGCGAAAAGACGGCGTCAACTTGGGGCAATGAAGATGAATCAAAAACAACTTGAAAAATGG
>JACCED010770946.1_pt1 | contig 13124 bp, 7 predicted proteins | sample 7455021 | NCBI WGS metagenome assembly JACCED01 (sample SAMN15323456, study PRJNA562643) | freshwater metagenome | isolation source: river surface water | place: USA:Blue River Watershed | collected 2017-08-19
CGATGGGCCAACAAATATCACACCTCGGACACCCAGTTTTTTCAGTGCGTCACTGATACGGTTCATTGCCTCGATATTATGGCCGTTTGACTGTGCGATTACTACGACTTCTGGCTTTTCTTTACTCATGAGTTCGAGCGCAAATTTGTTTGAATAAGCGCAATACTCTGACTCATATCTCTGTAAATTATCTACTCGAGCAGGACAGCCAGAGCTGGCTACTTGTAATATCTGCCAAGTTGTGGGGATGTATTTTTCAATCCCTGCGTAAAGCATTTGTGCATGCGAGTCGCCCCAAATCAAGACTCGGTGGGGCTTCGACTGGTCAACCTGGAAACACTCTGGTGCAATCTCAGATTTAGGCTTGTTTGTAGGCCGCGCTGCATAGTATTCATCAATTTGATAAAAATTACATTGATGACGGAATTGCTTCTCGAAAAAATTCAACCAACGCATCGGCGGTGCGTCTGCAAAATATTCGTAAAACTTTGCTTTGGCATCCTGCGTCCTTGCATCGACCGCGACTGGTTGCAAAAAATAGTAATAGCTCGTCGCCACCAGTGCTGTTAACGCAATCACCAAGGTTACTGTGACGGCTTTTCCTCGGCACTTCATACGGATCGGCCGTTCGACCAACCAATAAGTCAAAGCCGCGAGGATAAACGAGAGCGCTATAAGTCCTATCATTAGAGTTGGCGATGGCGTACCGCTGAGGTATATCCTTGCAAACGAAAATATTGACCAGTGCCATAAATACAGAGGAAAGCTGATCAAGCCTATCCATACAAAAGTCGATCGCGATAGTATTGCCTTGTTAACAAAACTATCTTTACCGCTTGCGATTAACAAAAGAGCCGCCAAGGTTGGCAAAAGAGCCCAAGCGCCGGGGAAACGAGTTGCCGGACCAATTACAGCGATTGCCACTAAAAGGAGTAGGCCGCCTGCTACAGACATACAAGTCTTTGTTCTTTTGCGTTGAGGCATAACCTGCGGCAAATAATTTTGCACGTATGCCAAGCTAGCTCCCAGCGCTAGCTCCCAAAACCTAGTCTTCAACAAATAAAACGTATCTATTGGCTTTACTTGCACATCTACTAAGTTCAACAAAAATGATAACAAGCCGAGAATGATGATTGGTATCCAAACTCTCACTTTCACACGCCAAGCGAACCAAAGTAAAAATGGCCAAAGAACATAAAACTGTTCTTCGACGGCCAATGACCACAGGTGGAGAAGCGGTTTTGACTCCGCGACACGATCAAAGTATCCGCCTTCATTGGCTAAAACATAGTTGATGATGAATGCGCCGCCACTCGCAAGGTGTTTCAGTAACCTAGAAAATTCATCCCCTTGCAGAATTAGAACTCCCGCAACCCAACTTCCAAGTAAAACCAAAATCAGCGATGGAAAAATCCGTCTTATTCGTCTCGCATAAAAGTCGCCAAATCGAAAGGTCTCAGAACGAAGGTCTGTAAAAATAATTCCACTAATCAGGTACCCAGAAATAACAAAGAAAACATCTACACCAATGAAGCCTGCTCCTAACCAATTCGGGAACGCATGAAAGCCTATAACCAGAAGTACAGCGAGCGCCCGCAAGCCATCGATATCAGCACGATATGTGTGAGGTCCACTTGCACTGGAGGGAATCGTCATTCTTTGTACCTAAGCCATTAACCGAACAGACGTTTTAAAATACTTACAAAGCGCCAAAAAAATCCATTTGTAGTATTTCCTGATGCGTATAAAGTTGGAACCATCCAAAGAATTAAATAGAACAGCAGCACCGCCTTCGACACTTGAGGGAATTCGATATGGATTCGGACAGACTGCGCAAGCATGAGCGCAGTTGCGAAAAATACAAAAATATGAATCCACCTTCCCCAGTCATAAGCAACCAAAAACAATGGCGTTAAGCAGAGCCCCGCTGCAGCTAGCACAGCGAAAGAAATTCGGTCAACTTGATACCAATTTGAAATAAGGATGGGTGTCAGCGCAAGCGCCAAAACCGGCAAGTAGACCCAAATAAAGTGCCCTAATTTTGACAAAACCTCGTCCGTGTACCTAATACTCAAAGAATCGATTGCTCCGATACAAATTCTTGGATTGAGGCCATTTTGAATTAGAGACTCACAAATAGCACGAACAGTTTCGGTATCGCCATAGAAGCCAATAGCCACTCCAAGGGCGAGGATAGAAAGCGCCAGGTAGAACGCATAATGATATTTAGCGTCAGGACCGATAAGTAAATTGTTCTTTTTCAGTAAGTAGGTCACATAAATAAAGAAGGGGGCAGTCAATGCAATTAGCTCATGAGAAATACAACCTATCAAAAAAAGAAGTTCCGCCAACAATACTTTAGCGATGCTTTTTTGTTCATACACGTATTGATGCAATAGGATTGCGAATGCAGCAAAAGCTATGATTTCTTTTCTAAATCCACCCAAATAGTCGTAAAAAGCAAAGAGCAGGAACGCCGGAGATAAAAGCAGCATTGACCACTCTTTAACTCTAGGCGTCACGAGATAAATTTTACAGATTATGTATGTGGTTACGCTATAACACCCAACCTGAAACAAAAAAACAATCCAAAGTAAATTGAAATTGGTAAGTTGACTAACATATAAAAAAACCTCACCCAGCAGACCTCTACGGATCAAACCTCCGTGGTAATTAATTAACCAATCTCCAGTTTTCCATGGATCTCCCCCCGCGATAATTTCGTTGGCATAGTGAAATACGGTTATTGACATACCAAAAACTAACAGCACAACAGGCAGTGCGGAAAAGATACTGTTAGGCAAACGATAATTTCTTGATTTCATTCTAGGATCATTATCCAGGCTATCGTCCAGAGATTTCGCGAATAAGCAGCCCTCTAGCGGGGAGCGCTATCTAGTTTGCTCACGTCAAAACTGCAACTGACTTTGCCTAACTATTAGCTACACTGACGCCACTCTACTCAAATCGAGCTGAAAGCAGGCCCATTGCTAAATCTCGAGAGTCATTTACGTCACCACCAATAACCTGCGGCTTTAGAGGCGTTGGGAACCTAAATTCTAAATTAATGTAATTTCGTCCGTCCAAGCTCCGCTGAGGATTGATGGGCAGGGCGACCTCAATATGCCGCAAATCTAGATCAGCAACACCTACCACCTCAAGTTTGGTTAATAGATTTGCTTGACCACCGGAATAGCGGGCTATCGGACCATCAGCTGTGTATCCACCGCCAACGACTTCAAATATCTCAATCGTTTGCGAAGGCAAGCGCGCAGAGGTTAGCACTTGTAGCGTTAATTTAAGTCTTTCCGGTTGCTCAAGCGTAGGTATTGGCAAGCTTAGCCGAGCGATATTGCCTAAACCCCATACTCCCCAAGCCTCGGGCGATGCCCAGCCATTATTCGGAACGCCGTCTGAATAACCTTCTTGTAAAAAACTTGTTCCCTTGCTGTGTGCTTTGAAGTAGATACTCTCGTTTAAATTTATAGAGTATCTGTATAAGTCACGATTTATTTTGGGTCCGCCACTCAAATTAAAATTTACAATCTCTTTAAGTCGATTTTGATCGCTCAGTTGACCTCTGCTGATTAAACGAATGGATCGATAGAGGCTATTCGTCTGCGGATCTACGACGACATTTTTATCTTGTGTAACGCTCTCTAGATAGCCAGCAGGCAAGGCTCGGAAGAAATGGCCGCTCTGCCAAGGTCCTTTTATAGCCGGCAACCTTGCTAGAAGAGGATCAGACAACGCACACAAATCAATCAGGTGAACGCTTGGGCCTAAAAAAAGGCTTTGAAAACCCATATTGCCGCAAGTTACCTGGACTCGGCGGTCACCAACCGTCCAATCAGAAATGAATGCGGACTTATCTTTACCCCAAAACGCGGTTAAAAGGCCTTGGGTTTGATAATAGAAACCTCGAACGTCATCAACACCATTGCTCGGGTATCGCGCTCGAACATAATCTCTTCCACTTAGTAGCGTATGGTTGATATTGAAGAGACCTAAGCTGAGAGTGATGATCAGAACTAGTCCTACCAACAACTTGTTAGGCTCTGTCCGAACCAATAAGACCAAAGCGACTAAAAAAGGACTGGTAAAGAAACGGCCGGCCATGAAGTCGCCGCCAATGTAAATGATGTACGAAAGATACAACAATACACCTACCGCTAAAGAGCGAGCTTCGCGGCCATGCATGCACCCCGCCACGCTCCCGATACAAATCACAACCAGTGTTAAGGGATCAAGAATGAACGACTCTTTGAAGTAAAGGACGCCCTGTCGAACTAAGTCAATTTTATCTATCCCGGTCGCTAGCTTTGCATACGCTGTATTAGGGAAGGGAAAGCCGTAGTAGAAAAGCGCAAAAAAAGTCCAAAGTACAATCGGCATTACGCCAACGGCAATCGCATACACAATCTGCCACCGTGCTACCTGAAAACCGCGAACTGTGATCAAGACGGCTAATGGCACCAACAATAAAATCAAGTCTTGTCGGGTCAAATACAGAAAACCAAGGCTCAAGTAAAAAGCGAAATAGCACTTATTGCTATGCTGTTTGTAGGCGCACAGGCCAAAAAGCAATGAGAAGATAATACATAGGTGTGATAACGGATTCTCCAGACCAGACGTAGAAAAATCAATGTAAGATTTGGAAAAGACTATCGCAAATAACGCGACGATCAACCAGCTAGTACTCGACGCTAAACGGATCGCCAGTATGTAGGTGACTGCGACAGAGACGGAAACAGAAAGCAAGAAAGTCGAAAGAAATACATCCCCAGTAACTAATGTTACGCCTGACAATAGTAAAAACCATAGCGGATGGGTATACGCCTGAACCCGCTCATCAATATTAAAGTTCGGGCCAAATCCATTAATAAAATTCAAAACTGATCTTAGAGTAATTCCTGCATCGTCTGTTATGAACGCAGTTCGTATTAACTCAGTCAGAAAAACGATCAAAAATAAAAAATATATGTTGAGTGCTTTGTTTTTAAAATGCCCCACAAACATCAGAACTCCTTTAATTAGGCAATTGGCAAAGTCGGGCAATACTGAGTCGTACGATATGGATAGAGTTACAAGAGCCTGACCTGCGTAATCCAACCGAGGCACGTTTCAATGATCAAATGAGAATACATGCGATAGCTATTTAAAAATTAAACTTATCGAATTTCGTAACTTCCGAAATAGCGAGCGAATGCTGTTATTTTGCGGCGATCTGGACATCATCAATACAGTAAATACGGCAATAAAAAAGATCAACGCATAACCGATGTGCGAAAACGTCCCCCACTGGGGGCCATGCTGTCGATAGAATTGAATATAGATTAAACCCAATACGGCGAAGACGATTAGCTTCAAAATCTGCCGTAGAATCCGTGATGATTGAAAGTGCGGAAAAACGCTTACTTGTATGATTAATGAAGCGACTATAAAAAATAGGAAGTGATAGATTAGCTCGAGACTACCGGTTGGAGACAAAAAAACTGCGTGATTTACTAAGAGGCCCTGCTCCTTTGCGCGGTGAGCCAAAAATAGCCAAATAAGTGCCAAACAGCTCCCAGCAAAGCCTCGATACAACTTACTCTTAACATTTCGCCAAATTCCAAAACAAAACATCCGCACTGAACGTAGTGGCCTTTGGTACTCAATGCACACATCATCCAAGAAAATCAGAAGGCTCAACAAATATACCGGAGTGATTACCACCGCAAAGACGCGAAGCCCGTCAGTAGTCAAGAAAAGGGCAACGTAAGCAAAGCTCATTCCAAGCAGAGTCGCTAACGCAAAAACAAGTTGTCGGCGAAACATAAAATACAGCAGCAAAAAAGAAATCACTAGCAATTGTGACAATCCAGGAGCCAGCCAAAATCCAGCTGGATTCGCGCTGTACCGATCCAGGAAGTAGGACAAACCGCTTTGCCAAGCGTGTGCAAATCGCGAGTCTACGTGATATCGAAATACAAAACCCCACGCGCCAAGCAACAACTTACTGATGACTAAGCCCAGCAGCATTATCTTAACCAGTCGGTAGCGTTCCCCTTGCGTTCGGCGGGGTAGGCACCACAGACAGCCACATAAACCTATTATGGCTAACAATGTCATTGAAAAATGGCTCAACCCTGCCAAGATCACGAGGACTAGTTGAATCATCTTGTTTGATTGCAACACAAGAATTAACAACAAGAAAATCGTCAAGGAATCAGGGAAGCCGAGCTGATACGCCCAAAAATATTTGAAGGTAACCGCGAAAGCAATCGTTAAAACGAGGGCTTTAGTCGTAGACTGAAAATATGATCTGGCAGACCATGCGAGCGCCGGCACGATTAATAGTGATATCACAGCGCAAAGTAATCTGTACGCTTGTAACGAATTACTAGCTCCGAGTGTTTTAGCTAACAGGGGTAGCAACATCGACTCGGCGATATACAGCGAGTTCGGCTGAAATATCTCATTTGCAAATACCGCGTACCACTCAATACCACCAGGACGATCTTGAAAAAACTCCGGAATTGATTCGTTTAAAAAAAAGAGATACGCCCCCAGCATGAAGGCGCCGAAAAGCAAGTAAGGCAACGGAAGTAGATCAGCTTTACAAGCTTGAACTGGTCTGTAAACCGGGGCTGTGCCTTTCATCGAAGAGTGAACCCGGCAGCCGGTCCCCGCGTTGGATCTATATACTTCAACCCCATGCTTACAAACGGGGTACACGGCAACTGACTATCCCAGCACAAACCATCGGTCGCTTCAAACAACTGAACACCGAAATTTGTAACCTTCAATTTGGTACTGGCCACTGGCAAATGCTCTGGAATTTTGAATGTGATCGAGCGCAACCCAATGAAATACGTTAGAACGACAAACACTCCAAATAAAACTGCGTTAGGGAGATGGCGCGAATAAGCGGCAATCAGATCAAACGGTTTTAGATTGAGCCTAACAATTCGTTGCGATACAAAAAATACTGTAAGCGCCATTAATAAAACTGGTACGGACCCTAAAAATCTAAAATCCGGCGCGGTGAAGAACCAGAACCCGATCGCACATAAAATTGGCAAGTACAACAAATAGATCCACCCTATCGAGCGAGTGGATCGAGCCAATGTGAACATGATTGCGTCGACAGTAGCAAAAAACATCGAGGACCAAAAAAATATCCACGCAAGTTTTGGCAAGTTTGCAAGCCAGGGTTGCAGCCAATTCCAGTTGCCCAATACAGCGGAAGGCTCGCCCCCCGGTTGCCGTGCCCAGCTATATATCCATACCGCCTCGCCCAACACGTTTTCCGGCAGCATGGACCAAGGTAATGTCCACAAGACCCCAACTGTACTGGGGAATAAGGGGGCGCCAGACAAAACATATCCTCGTAGAAAATGAATGATAATGAAAACGAACAGCACCGCCACCAATCTCACTATTATCATGCGCTGCCGATAGGTTAGCTTAAGCGCGACAGGCACCATAATCGCTAGACTAAACACCGCAAATACCATTGCACTGATTTTTATCGTGAAGATCAGATAGCTCAGCGCTATGACAAGCAATAAAGAGTCAAATTCAACAACACGCTTATCTTTGTACGATACGAAAATTATCGCGAGATAAAAGAATATCTGTATCTGTACAAGTGCAATCGCCACGTCAGGAGTGGGCGAGGATAGTCCATCGAGACATAGCCCTAAGCCCAGCAACAAAACAAAAAGGAAACCTAGTCCGCCCATGCCCAAGCGTCGATATCCTGTCAGCATGGAATAAAGCACTAACAAAAATAGATACATCCCCGCAACAACATAAGTCTTCATTGCAAGCGGCTGGATGTTCAATAATGCGAGCAAATTGAAATAGCTTTGATTAAAAGCTAAGCGCCCATGCAGATTGCCCAAACCAGGCACAATGGAGAACTCGTTCAGCCACTTAATAGTTTGAAAGTGATAAAGCGCAGAGTCAAAGTTCCTGGGTGCCTGTAGGCATTTCAATCCCAGAATCACGATTGCTAATAAAAAACAACAAGCCCAAAAAGGGTGTGCCTGAACACTTTTAAACGCTGCTCTAGTTTGGTCTTTAATCCCATTGGTCAAACATATTCCAATTACCCCGATGGCCACGACAACTCCTCTCGCAACCCAGTCGATTGGATGAAATAAGTGAAAGCCTGCTAGCGCTCCCATCATAAAAATTAGGCCAATCCATAAGGTTTCAGGCCGAAGTGCGTGCTGGCTTTCTAGTTTTAAGAATCGCCGAGCGAGCACTCCCCAACCGCTTGTCACAACGAGCAGTAGCGATAGAGATCCTAGCAGTATCGCAAGCTCCGTTAACGCAAATACTGGCATTTTTTAATCCAAGAACTTAAGAGAACAATCTACAAATCCTGAGATTCAACACGATGATTAAGCAGAATATATAAACTTCATCGGGAGACTGATGGGTTCATAAGACGATATCTGCATGACCCAGACGTGCACGCCATCAGGCCTGACTTCTTTCAAAGCGAATCCGAGTTTTTTATAGTGATCTTGGACGATATTATTTCGACTCGACGGAATATATTCTCCTTCAAGAGAATCAACACCAGCAACTTTCGCGCAATTAACTAGATCCTGCAAAATCGCCTCTTCGACACGGCGACCCAAAACTCGACAGCTCATCAACCAAGTATCAATCTTCCATCTGTCAGAGTGTTTCTCACAGATGACCACACTAATCATGCCATTGTCGCCCAAGACATCTTTTAAGCGCACCTGCCTCGTAAAATGTTTCTCGCTATTCTCCAGCTGTGCGATCTGAGGTTCGTTGTATCTCTTGCTTGTGAGATTGAACTGATTTGACTTACTTATAAGTTGAGTTATGCGGGTGCGGCCTTGCTGATCGAACTTTGAAAGTGTAATTTCCATATCTAAAGCGACAAGATATGAATGCATATCCGAGGATTGATTAAGAATTTCAATGCGTTTCGCATTATTTTGATAGAACTCTGCTCGCTTTTGATCTTCGTCAGAAAATGTAATCGCCTCAAAATAGCCCGCTGCAATCAAGTACCGTGAAAACTCCGCGGGGTCCTCGGGCAACTCTGGGATCGCAACTTGCGGTAACTCCCGCCTGACCTGCATCCGCTCCACAGGGTTATCGTCGAGAAAAACTAAACTTTCTAAACCAAGCGACAGTGTCTTTGCAATTTCCCTAATATTGGTCGCTTTATCCAGCCAATTTGCTTGAAAAACAGCGATGTGACTTTCTTTCAGTAGCATGTCGGGATGGCTTCTGAATGGAAGTCGCGCTGTCGCATCTTCGTTTTTCGACGAAACGGCGAGCACAATTCCCCGGTCTCTTAATGCGAGTACGGTTTGCTGAAGGTGCAAGTGCGCCTCGCCAGTTGGGTCACCATTCCCGATCAAAATGCCATCCAACCCATCATCGCCGATGACCCCGCCCCACAGGGTATTGTCTAAGTCGAGAATTAAGCATCGTCGGCTCTTTCCACTTCGGGCAGCCAGTAATCTGCAAATATAGTCGGCGTAGACGGGAAGATACTTAGGGGAAAAAGGGAGCTTTCCAATATTCCAGAGCGTGGGATCATGCCAGTTACTCAAACCAACCCTCTCAGCTAACCCAAGAACATCCAACACTAGAAGGCTTGGAGATGCACGCTTTTCAATTTCAATATTGATCTGATGAATCAACCAGGAAAGACTTCCGGGCAAACGACGCTCAAAACTACCCGCCAACAACTCGACCGGCGGTACGATATTTTGCAAAATTATTTGCGCTGATGTTTTCTTGCGTAGAGACCCAATCAACGAGTCTAAATAGGCTAGGCATTCTTGAACATTTTTACTCGCTCTCGACTCTACGCCAGGGCATGGCTGTATGGGCAGACCACGATAATCGAGAGCGATGAGAAGCACATCTAAATCAGAGTCAGCAAAAAATGAATCGTCTGAAAAGGCCTCTTGTGCGACGTGATTGAACGGCGCATCCATGATGGTCGCTGCGATGCCAAATCGTAAGCTTGTCGCCTGAATCGATTCGATCATCATTTTGGTCGTAGCATTACTCAGGAGCCCCAGCGAAACGCTTGCCAATGACGATAGATCGCCATCCGCTTCTTTTATTTGCCGATATTTCTTTGAAAGCTTCCTCAACTGATTATCGTCCAGCGCATGCTGTGCCAGAGAACGGAGCTCTAGAGCGCTGTTAGCCGCTTTGAGTTTGGCCGAAAAATCCGCCGTCGGCCTCGGAAGCCAGGCTAGGTCCTCAAACAAATTCATTATTCGCTAGTCCCGTTGAAATCAAGCTTACAAAATCGGCTGCTGTGACGCGATAATCTTCGCCATGTCACCAACATTCTCTAATGCAGCTATTTCAGAGGCTGAGAATCTTAAAGAAAATGCCTTTTCTATTGATACTATTAAGCGTATGTGCGCCAAACTATCCCAACCCTCAACGTCGGAAGCGATAGTCTGCTCATTGACTTCAAGCGTGTCATCGTCAAACACATCTTGAAAAACGTCAACGAGTCGGCGAAGAGCATTTTTTTCTGCATCGACCATAAATCACTCATCCATAAAATTCTCATAAGAATCTATTATCGCTCACCCCACCGTCAGTAAGTTGGTAATGCAAATTTCGCCCTCCTCGACACCCGGTAAAATTTTGGCGACCCGAACTTTTACCCTTAGCGATCAACTTGATTTCGCCCGCTTTTCGGGTGACTACAACCCTATCCATGTCGATGAGACGTTTGCTCGTCGAACGCTGGCCGGAAGATGTATCGTTCATGGGATGCATGGCGTTCTCTGGGCGCTTGATGCGCTTGCGTTAGCAGAAAATCTGTCCGCTAACGCGTTCAAAATTCGATTTGTGAGGCCCGTTTTCCTCGATCAAGAAGTGATTTGCACCTGGGATCCAAATCACTGCCGCTTGACGATTACAGCCGATGGCGCTGTTTTGACCACAATCGCAGTCAATGTCGACGTGATTAGACCGATTTTAGCCAAGGAGCACCCCGTCCACCGCTCCGGTCAGTCGCCACTCGCACTGACATTCGAAGAGTGCGCAAACCTCGGCACACAGAGCATCGAGGCTGTGGGCACGCCCAATTTGGCGGCCGTCTTATTTCCGTCATTTTGCTCTAACTATGGACTCGGACCGGCGGTCGACTTTGGACTAGCGTCATATGTTGTTGGCATGCGATGCCCTGGCTTACATTCTTTGTTTACAAAATTCATCGGCAAACTAGATTCATCGCCAACAACAGCACAATTTTCTGTGTCAGAGAGTGACGCACGGTTCGGTTTAATCAACCTTGCCTTTCGGGGCACCGCATTAACAGGCGATATTGAAACAATCTACCGTCCACCTCCATCAATCAACCCAACCGTTGCAACTGTTGCGCGGTCTGTTGTCAAAGGCGAGTTCTCGAGCACGCGTGCGCTCGTTCTGGGCGGATCAAGAGGGCTGGGGGAGCTTGTTGCCAAACTACTAGCAGCAGGCGGAGCACAAATCGTACTGACTTACCTCGTCGGAGAGGCTGATGCAGGCGCAATTTGTCGGGAAATAAACGAAAATGGCGGTATTTGCCAACATAAACAGCTCAGCGCAACCGCTGAGACGCTCCGCCAAGTCGACTATTCTGAGTTTAATCAAATTTACTATTTCCCAACCCCTAAAATTTTGGGTAGTCGATCACCGCAATTTGACGCGCTTCAAGGTGCGAGCTATCGGGAGATTTATGTTGATGCCTTTGAGGCACTATGCAACACAATAATTAAAAATAACTTATATCTCTCGGTCTTTTATCCATCATCCGTATTTGTTGAAAAGGCCCCACCCGGGCTAGAGGCCTACGCAAAAAGCAAACGCGAAGGCGAGCTCATCGCTAACGCATCACACGGGACTAGGGGCCTAAAGATTCTTTCTGAACGACTGCCGCAACTTGCCACAGACCAAAATCAGACGCTTGTCGACACAACGTTCATGGACTCGGTTGCCTGTCTTTTACCTATCATTCGCCGCATGCACAGCATGTAAATGCTCCAGACACCGAGGCAAAACCTCAGCTCAACAACCATTGCGCAACCCGCCGGCTAGCACTGGAAACGCTACAATGTGCGTTGATTACTTAACGTGGCCGGGGTGCCTAGCGTGGACGTTTCTAAACCATACAAAGACAAAACCATTTTAGTGACTGGTGGCGCTGGCGCCATCGGAAGCAATCTATGTCGTGCCCTAGCTAATGCAGGTGCTTCCAAGGTGATCATTCTGGATGATTTGTCGGCGTCTTATGAGTGGGGCATTCCGAATCTGCCTAACGTGCTTTTCGTCAAAGGCAGCATAACTAACGACATTGATTTAAAGCGGGTTTTCCATGAAAAGCCTGACTATATCTTTCATTTAGCCGCATTTTTTGCAAATCAGAATTCGGTTGACTATCCCGAAAAAGATCTACTGGTCAGTCAACTTGGTACGGTAAAGCTACTGGAATATGCAGTTCTGCAAAGCGGCCTGAAGCGCTTTGTTTATGCCGGATCTGGATGTGCGATTTACGGTGCACAGGCCCCGCTGCCGCTAAAAGAAGATTTCATCTCCATGCACTTAACTACTCCCTACCAAATCTCAAAAATGGCAGGGGAGCTGTATTGCAATTTTTATTGGCACCACTACGGCCTTCCTATTGTCAAAACACGATTTTTTAATTCTTATGGCCCTGGTGAGGTGCCAGGCCAATATCGAAATGTCATCCCGAACTTTATATATTGGGCGATGAAAGGACAACCGCTTCCGATCACTGGTGATGGGAAAATGACCCGAGACTTTACCTACGTGATGGACATCGTGGACGCTTTGCTGAGAGCTGGAACAGCCGAATCCGCAATTGGAGCAGAGATGAATATTGCGTCTGCCAGCGAAACCGAAATCGTTCAAATGGCAGAGATGATCAATGAGCTGCCGGGCAACACTGCGGGCCTACTCTACACCGACCGACGGAAATGGGACACGAAGTCTAGGCTGCTAGCTAGCGTTGACAAAGCTAGAGACCTACTAGGCTACAACCCCAGCACCACCTTTGAGGAGGGGCTGCGCACAACGATTCAGTGGTTTAAGGACAATTGGAATGA
>JACCED011679040.1_pt1 | contig 13123 bp, 10 predicted proteins | sample 7455021 | NCBI WGS metagenome assembly JACCED01 (sample SAMN15323456, study PRJNA562643) | freshwater metagenome | isolation source: river surface water | place: USA:Blue River Watershed | collected 2017-08-19
ATACCATCTCGAACAACGGCTTCTAGTAGAGGTGCGAAGTCCTGATCACCGGACAGAAAGGTAAGCCGATGCATATTCTTTCGGTGGGTATGGGTCAACATGTCTACAGCGATGAGAATGTCTACCTCCTTTTGCTCCTGACGCTCCTTCTTCCGATGTCGGGCCAGTCCCTCACTGACATGCCAGCCTGCAAGCGATCGCAATCCGTCGAAAAACGCTTGTTTCTCTTCAACCCTGAGCTGGTACTCAGCTTCATTCGTCGTGTCTCGCTTGGCAGGCAGACAGTCGTAATAAAACACCTTCTGACAGTCACGCTGCAATTTCCGATAATCGATATCGATCGAATTACCGAACCAAAACGTTCCCACTTCCTTCAGAGTTTGACGCAATTGTTCGCCATCAATGAACATATAGTGGACCTCACGCGGTCCGCGGTATCCTTGCGATAAGCCGCCCATGGCTCGTCCCTCCTGATAGCAGGATGATAGCGAGATGTTCGAACGGTCTCAATAGACGCGATGCTCACGCGGCTGAAGCAATAGGAGAAGAAAATTATGCGAATTTCAGCGCAATGTGAAATCGGAGGAGTGAACTGGGCCACTTCGCGCTGTCATGAACATGTTTGCCCACTTGACTATCCTATGAGGGACAGACAACGTAAAGCCGTGATTGAGCGATGTGCCAAGAGTGCGTGTCGAAGTGAAAATTCGGGAGAGGAAATCACAGCAGAAGGCACATTTGCAATTCTGGCGGAGAGATGTCCGCGGAGCATTTAAGCGAAGAGTCGGCAGCCAAAGCAAAAGGTTTTTGGACATAAATTTTGGGCTCCTTGTTGCCGATGTCCAAGAGTTTCCAAACGAGCCACACGCTCAGGAGGCGCGCCAACGGCTTCATTGCTACGGTGATGACAGAAGCAATATTCTGCGTTCATTGTGGAAATCTATACGAAACCTTTTATCACGTACCTTCAAAAGTTTTTATATGAGCCATACTCGTCCTGCATCGCGCTCACTTAAAAGCGTACTAGGAATAATTGCCCCTCTGGAAATAAACCTCAAATAGCTTTCCGCGTAGCTGATAGTTAGCTACAACTCTACTTAGGGATTTTTCCACTTTGACTTAAATCGTTCGAAAGTCAAATCTGCATCAATGTCCGGTGTCCCTATACGCCCCAAATAACGCGTCATCTTTGCTTGCAAAGACTCTGCAAAGGGGCTATCAAGTGAAGCGATTTTTTTGTAGTCGCTCTCAGGAGAAAAGAATGTAGCAACATCAATAGTGAATACATCTTGAAAATCCACAAGCAAATCAGGAAGAAAACTTGTACTTGGAAGATACTTGTAGCGGTCGACAGGCCTCCAGTTATCACACATTATTTTTTTTAACTCTTTTGTCGCAGTAGCGGAAACATCACCGCCATTTACAAGAGAGGTTTTCACGTTTTGGCCGTCCGTCGTATCAACTAGATTTTTACACTTTGATAAAAGTACAAAATCAGCTTTGCCCTGAGCCAAATCACACGAAGGAGTAAGCACTACGAAATACTCTGCCGGTCCATTCGTTTCTTTTTTGAAAACATCGCCAAAAAGTGAGAGTTTGGAAATAGGAGGAAAAACATACAGCTCAACAGCATGGATTTTTTCAGACTGTGGAGCACCTCCAGCGCCATCAGCAGCCAAAAAACTTCTTACGACGTCACCGGACAGTGTGTTTGCAAGCCTTCGAGCTAGAAGATAAACCAGATCGGATGGATGACTTTTTCCTAAATCATTAATCCATATCTTTTCGGCTGATTCCCACATGAATTTTCTTTGCTCTTCATCAATGTGCCGAATCAAGCTTGGAAGTTTTGTATCTAAGACTTCTTGAATAGAGGTTCTCAAATTTCCCCACTCAGATCTAGTCACAACTTTCACATAAGGAGACACTAAATCGATGACCTTATTTGGAAATCCTGTATGAAAAATTACAGGTACAAATCGGCACTCCTTTAATGCTTCAAAGACCACTTCTCCAGCAAGTAATTGGTCCTCAGGCTCAGCAGCGTCTTTTAGATCGAGAATTACGAGATCAAACCTTTCGTTTCTTAGCAAATCTACTGCATCTGTAAATTTTTCACACAAAGTACATGTAATTGAGTCGGGCAAAGGAACAGTTTTATTGCCTTGAATGACTTCTTTTACATCTTCTCCTGCTTCGTCATCAATGACAAGAACTCGCCAATCCATGATTACCCCCTAGTTAGATTCGTTTTGTCAAAGTAATGCGAAAAACAGCGCCAGATGCCACAGGAGAATCCAGCAACTCAAGCTTGCCGCCGTAGTAATCCATGATGATCTCGCCAACAATCGCTAAGCCAAGGCCAACACCATCTTTTTTCGTCGAAAAATAAGGTTCAAAAATTCGAGACCTACTCTCCTCTGGAATACCAGGACCGGTATCACTAAAGATGATTTCCACATGATCCTGCTCAGTTCGGGACACCGACACATCTATATGTCGATGCTCTTCGTTGACGAACTGAAGCCAATAAAGACTGTTCTGTAATAAATTTACAAAAACCTCTTGGATTTCTGACTCATCCACCCTCACAAGAGTTTGGCTTTTGGGTAATGAGATTTCAGCTTTTAGTTCCGCAATCTGAGTTTCACAAACAGAGAAAGCATCCTCAATAATTTTTTCCAAATAAAGCTGTGTGGGTCGTCCACGTTTGCGTCCCCCAAACGGTTCGACTCTACGAAAAACCGTAGTTAGGACATCACTCTGCCCTTTGATCATTCGAAGTCGGTTTGACAATTTACGAAGAAGCTCTTCCCCAGTCAATAGCTCCTCCGCAATATCCTCCTGAGCTAACAAAGCCTCTTTGCTGATCTTTGACAAAGGTAGTCGACCATCATGTAGAAGTACATCGACAAGTTGCCCCAAAGTCGCCAATGCATGATATTTAGAGACAACCGCTTTCAGACTTTCAACCTGTTTATTGAAGGCTTTTTCGACCGTATTGATCAAGTCTTTGGCTATCTGATCTTTCGGGTTAACTGCATCTAGATGCATTCGAATAGGTGAAAAATCTAGAGGCGCAAATAGATTTAATGTTTCGGAATCCCTGCTACTAACTTCACCTGATCCCTTGGATTTCTTACGGAGATCCTCGATCTTTGTGAGTATCGATTTCATGATCTCTCTGAGATCTGAATAGCTTTGGTTTTCGTCTAGGCCTTCTCGATTAGATTGATCCTTTAATCCGACGTTTTGATCCGCCGTAATTGATATGTGGCCAACAATTTGGTTATTTGACAATCGCTTTGTAGGATTCTGAACACGACGGATATCCAGTCGTAGCCAATCATTATTTGGCTCACCATAAGGTAAGACTCGGAACCCATCACGGTAGATATTAATTCCAGCCAAGGCGTCCAAATCAGCACGAATATTCTGCAAATTTGTTTTGGTCTGTTGCACTACATTGCCGAGTTCATTTCTATCCCAAATGCGCAATTCAATCTGCAATGGACCACAAACTGGTAGCTTATTTTTCCAATCGACATCAGCTGCTTTAAGCAAGCCACCTTCCGGATTTTTCAGCTTCAGATATGCCTCGTTATCAAGGTGCTGCAGACCGCTCTTACCATCTCGAACAAAACCACCAGAAATCACCTTGACTTCACCCGTGGCCTTTACCTCAAGAGTCAAATTGCAAATACCTTCGGCATCGACAGTGCCACTCACCGTATAGTGCGGATAGTTCAACACTGAAGGCGGCAAAATTTCAGTAGAAAACTCAGAGAATTCGTCGGGAGCCTGAACAAACAATCTGAAGTCCTTGTTTTCCTTAAAAGGCGAAACAAGTCTGGACAAACCTCGCTGAATTAGTCGCAAACGATCAGCATCCCAAGCTTGTGCAAGATTCCGCATCCTCAACAAAGTACCCTGCTCGGATGGGGGCCACGTTACTGAAGATTCAGACTTAGGCCATAGGGTATCCAGACCAACATCTGCGCGAATGACTTCAGGTTTACGTTGATCTGTAATGATCAAAACCTCATCAAGGTATTTCTGCTCATCTTCGAACTGTGTCCAATCGAAAATTCCATAAACCTCCTGATCAGTTCCTCTTGCGCGGCTTATCAGCTCCAACTCAGAAGCAAGTCTCATAGCGGCAAACCGACCAATCCCCTTTTCGCCTAGAACCCTGCGGCCTTTAGCTCCTGAGTTAGTGGCCTTACGTTTACTCGGCGTTGCCGGTTCCATCCATGTTCCACGAACAATATCCAAACTCATCCCGTTGCCATCATCGAAAACTTCAATCGATCCCTGCCCTGGCAACAACGGCCCAACGAACTTGATCAAGACACGATTAGCTTCAGCGTCATAAGCGTTCTTGACCAACTCAATTACAGCAACAGCATCATTACTAATGAGCTCGCTACCTAAGGTTTTCAAGATCCGAGCACGCGGACGCAATGCGGCTTCATATGCTTTTGTTTTATTAGTCATGCGCTGTATTTAACGAAAGAGATAACCGACGGATTTCCATTTTCGACCCCTCTTAGTCAAGTGGGACAGAGTGATATTTTTATCAGGATAGCACCTGAATCGGGCACGGAATCACCTTACCTCTTAGCCCTTACGCAAGAACCTAAGAAATATCAAATTTGGTGAAGACTCATTAAGTGGCTCCGATCTCAAAATTCTTGGCCTAATTGCGCCTCTCAATCTCTATTTTTGGGTCAATTATGTGATAATTCGTCACACTTTTGACCCAGATTGAAACAGATGAAAAACACAGTAGATGACTTCGAACTTCTCCAGCAAGTACTCGAAATCTATGACCAGACTTTCATTGGTGAATACCTGAACAAACAATCCCCCGGCCAGTGGTGCAGGGAGACTATCAACCGATGGCAAAGGGGCAAAGCCTCCCCCCGCCTGAGCCATCGTGAATACCAAGCACTGCTTAAGCTGCTACCTGAACGTCCTGCTCACTACGACAGTCCTGAATTTGACTTCGTAGATCTGTTTGCTGGCATAGGTGGAATACGTCGCGGCTTTGAAGAGATTGGCGGACGTTGCGTCTTCACTAGTGAGTGGAACGAACCTGCAGTCAGAACATACAAGGCTAACAACTACGCCGATCCAGACGTTCATACTTTCAATGGCGATATCTGTGAAGTCACGCTAAGCAACCGTGATGGTGTCACTCAAAAGCAAGTTAATCAGAACATCCACAAGATGATTCCAGACCACGATGTGTTGCTTGCTGGATTTCCTTGTCAGCCGTTTTCGATAGCGGGTGTGAGCAAGAAGAATGCACTGGGTCGCAAACACGGGTTCGAAGACAAAACTCAAGGGACACTATTTTTCGATGTCGCACAGATTTTGGATGTGAAACGCCCTGCCGCATTTCTTCTAGAAAACGTGAAGAACCTCAAGAGCCATGACAAAGGTCGAACTTTCAAGATCATCATGGAAACACTTGACGAACTCGGCTACTGGGTCGCGGACGTCGATGTCAATGACTCAACCGATCCAAAAGTCATCGATGGCCAGCACTTTGTACCTCAACACCGTGAACGTATCGTCCTTGTCGGGTTCCGTCGCGATTTGAACATTCACAAAGGCTTCACTCTCACAGACATCAAAAAGGTCTTTCCTAAAAAGAAACCCAAACTTGGTGACATCCTTGATGACTCAATTGATGACAAGTACATCTTGACACCAAAGCTCTGGGAATACCTTTTCAACTACTCCATCAAACACAAAGCCAAAGGCAATGGATTCGGTTATGGGCTCGTCAAGAAAAGCGATGTAACCCGCACACTCTCGGCTCGATACTACAAAGACGGTTCCGAAATTCTTATTGATCGTGGATATGACCACGACAGAGATCTACACGATCCAATCAACATGAAGAATCGTCCTCGTCGTTTGACACCTAGGGAATGTGCACGCCTAATGGGATATGACAAGCCCACAGGCAATGATTTTCGAATCCCCGTATCAGACACACAGGCATACAAACAATTCGGAAACTCGGTTGTGGTTCCCGTCTTTGCAGCGGTCGCAAAACTGATGAAGCCCTACATCAAGGCTGCTAAAGATAAGCAAGCACGTCAAAAACGTAAAGCTGCATAAGGCCTTTGCGCATCATGCGTTTGTGAGATCACAAACACGGACATGTTCGTAGAGGTTTTCGACGGCACGGGTAATGTCGTTAACACGCCATTGCGCGCGTCGTTTGTTTTTGGACGGATCTGCAGGAACAAACTTAGGGGCTGGGTCCAGAAAAATTGTTCCGTTTGCAATGGATTCAAACAGTCGCTCTGCGGATGAGTCCTCACAAAAGATGACCCGAGGTTCATAAGTCACGAGGAACTGATAACCCTCATCAAACTCCTGCTGGCTTGTGTTTTCCTGCTTTGATGCGGAGATATAGACCGCTTTGTTGTGCTTAGCACCCCAGTTGTTCATCAAGCGTTCAAAACTCCAGCCTGCAGCGATTTTTCCGTCATCGTCCACAAGCACCACCTCTACCGCTTCCATTTTTGACGTCAGTGGCGTTGATGGGTCATACGAGAAAGCGACTCGGTTACCCTGCTCATCTCGAACCCAATCTGACTTTGAATTTCCGGGTTCTGCGACGTGGTACTCCTGAACTTTCAGGGTAAGCCCAGTTCTTTTACAACGAACGTTAGCTCTGTGAATACCAGTGACCCGATATTCACTGCCGCCTTCGGTTGTGTATCCGTAGGTACGCATGAACTCTTCGAAGCTTTCGGCGTACAGACCAAAATCAGGCTCTGGCGTAAAGAGCGTGGTCTTTAGCTGCGTGTGTGTTTTGAGTTCAATGCCATACAAGTCTCCATCTTGACTCGAGTTCGGAATGATCCCAAGCGCATGCTCGAGCGTGTAGCCACAAACCTGTGTTCCCGTGAATGGCAAAGTTCTGCCAAATTTATCGAGACGGCACCCTTTAAGTGGTCGAGAAACAATCTCAGCGAGTTGCGACAACAATTGTTCGCTGTAGGTTTGCTGAATGCTCAACAACTTACAAACACGAGACCCCTCAAGTCCTGCAAGTGCATTGACTTCTGCAAGAAAGGCTTCAGATGGGTCAAGGCAGATCATCGCTAGGCAAGCGCCACTACCCTGCTGGTAATGAACAGGTATGCACCGAGCTTCAATCAAAAGCTCGTCAGCGTTTCTAAGCCCGTGTGCTTGAGTGAGATAGCTCCGATAAAGCGTATCAACCCATTGGCGAAATTGAATCCACACTGGGGGAGCGAGCTTCTCATGGGTTGAGTGAAACAAGTTCAACTGAACCCTTAGCTTCACGTCAACATCGGGCAAAGAATGCTCCGGTGGATTAGCTTTGTGGTTTTTGAAGCGCTCGACAGCAAATCCCCGAAGCTGCTCAATCTGTGAGTCAGACCACGGTGATTTATCCGTCAAAACAGGCGTTGCCCAAAGATTCTCAATCATTGCCCCACCTCGCAAGCAAACGCCACAGCAATGCGCAGAGAATTGCAGTACCGAGAGATGGGTCGCACAGAATGTGGTTTTGTCCCATCAATGCAAACCAATCGATTTGGCTTAACCATTGCTGCAGCCTCGATTTCGCCGCCTTGGTCTAAAACGATCAAATCTCCTCCCCAATCCGGATCCCATTTCTCAACGGGATACCAAATCACAGATCTCGCCTGCCCCGCAAATTCTTGAGGGAAGTCACGATGCAATGAGGCTTCGTCTCCAAACGATTGCACATTGACCCACACACGGGTAAGTGAAACGCCCTTGAAAAATTCAGCTTGAACAAGGCGGGCCACATCTGCCAATGGGCTAGCCTCACGCAGGAACGCCTCGAACGTCAGGTCATGTCGCCATGCCCCATCGTCATAGTGGTGCTTGTAGGTACCTGGAAGCACAAAGTTTCGGTGCCAAAAAACTCCCGCTGAACCCGAGTGTGCCTTCCATCCATACACAAGGGGCTGCCCCAGTAGCCAGTCTCTGGTTTCACTGACAAGCTTTGCGTCGATGAAGTCATCTAATATCTTCATTGAGCGACTCCCGAATTTGGCGATACCTTGAATTCAAAGTGGATTTCCACTGAGGGTCGCTCTCCGTTGTAGGGGTGAGAGTGATGCGCCAAATAGCTTGGAAAAACCAATAGCATGCTTGGCTTGGGGTGGATGATTTCTGAACGACACCCCTCCCAAGGTAACTTGCGGCTTCCGTACGCACCGCTCGGATTTACAAGAACAAATGCTCCCGAGTAGTCTTGGCGCTCAGGGTCTGGACGCGCATCAGCATCCAACCAATAGACAGCTGAGAGATCTGTGTCTTCAACATGAAGCGGGATGAATTGACCTTTGTAGGTAATCACCTCTCGCGCTGTCGCCTGTTCAATTGAACATGAATAGTTATCCACAATCACTTTGCGAACAAGCTCGTCTAGCCCTTTGAATTTCCCATTCCCCACTTGAGACAGCAAGCTTTGACGATTCTGACGAGACCAAGGCTGGCCGTTAGGATTCAACGTTGCATGCACGGCTAGCGCATGTAATTGCATCAGCGCCATTTGGTCTTGAGGAAATTGATGAATCCCTTGGTAGATTCGACAAGCAAAGATGTCACGCGTCATGTGATGTTCACCTCTAAATCTGCAGCCCCAAGGAAAAACTTAAATCCAGCTTTGATCCTGGCTTTGTCACCCGGCTGGAGTCCTAGCGCCATGAACTTAGCTGTCGCAGCTCCGTTCACCGTTCTCACACGTGACTTGGGCAAATACCCATTCACTGCTTCGAGATAAATCTCTGCGTCCTTTTCAAGAGGCGCTCCATCAGCGTCAACGATCTGCAGCTCGAATTCCACGCTTTCATTTGCTGGACACTCGGACGCTCCTGAAATTAATACGTCAGGCATCACGATCAACTCGCGAACATAAGACGATGCGGAATATGACGTTCGAATGATGTCGTTCTCTTCCAAGCCGTAAATCTCACAGTCACCACGCTCAACATCTGGGTTGATATTGGCGGTGATGACACAGTCATCAAATTGACTATCTGCAAAGGGGACCGCTAGCCCAACGGAGAAGTTGTTGCGATAAGTCGTCAACGAAAACTCAGGCGCAGACATGCGAGTCGGCAATGTGACGGTGTACAGCGGGATTGGGCGACTCCAGTCTCGTTGGTCCCATCGATATGTCAAGTGCCACGCCTGCCGATCTGACCAAGCTCGGTTCGCTTTGAGCTCTGAAAAAGACAGGACTGATTCGGCAAGGAGTCGATACTCTTTGCCGTTGTTAATAAACGTTTTTCCATCGAAATGACTGTCGCTTGGCCATTGCTGACTTGCTAAGCCCATCTCAAACGTGATCGTTTCAGCCACTTTATCCACATAAATTCGGATCACATGGTCAGGAACTGATGCCATTGTTTGGGGACGTGTGATGTATGCCTTCATACTTCCCCCTTAGCAACAACCGCAGCAGTTGCAATTGCAGTTGCAGTTGCAATTTGTACGGCAGTTGAACGCCCCACAATTGCAATTGCGATACCAACGGTGGTATTCAGATCCACCGATTTCATTCGCCGCCTCGTAATAGCCGTCGTAGTTGTAACTAACAGGCACGGCGTTAAAGGATTGGGTCGTACCACCTGCCCCGTCATAGCTGCCCCAATTGGCGCAGTTGGTCGTAGGAACGCCACTCACACCCCATGTCCACCAATTGCCGTTGGGTGGATTCCAGTTTCCATTGCTTGCGCAATTTCCGTTGGGCAGATAACCGTTGCAGTTGGAAGCTCGATCGTCGTAGTACTGACTTGAACGGTTCATCTCTCCGATGTCTTGTCCGTCCGCCATCTTGTAGCCCGTGTTTCGGGCGTCATCGCTGGTCACACTGCTCTTGATAAGCGCCCCGTTGCTCATCGTGACGGTGCCAGTCATCGTGCCGCCCGTCTTATCAAGTTTGCCATTGAGCTCTGCTTGCAAAGCATCATCCAGCCCCGCCTTGGGGATGCGTGTAATTGCCATGAAATCTCCTGATTAGATGTAACGCACCACTATCCGCGCGTTGGCGGGAGGTGCAGAAGTAAATCGAAGCGTTGCTCCCGAATTCACTAGGACATAGGCTTCAAGCGAGTCCTGAACTACGTAATTGATGGTGACCATCAACTTGTGAACGCTCGATGCTGCGGTCGTTAAAACAAAGTCCGTCGCAGAGCCATTAGCCGTGAAAACTTGAGGCGCAACGTTTGAGCCTCCAGCAGCAGCCGCATACCCTTGCGCCTGATTCATGTAGCTCTGCGATTGCGTCGCGGAGTTAGCCGAAGCTGTTGCAGAGGATGCCGACTGACTTGCGCTAGTTGCAGAGGCACTTGCAGATGCAGCTGCAGCCGCAGACTGTTGGGTCGCAGTTGCTGCGTTTGCAGCAATGGATTGCGCGTAATACTTGGCCGAATACTCCGTCGCACCAGATACAGGCCCGGAAGTTTTATTCGCCCACTCCTCAGCAGCCGCTGCACCAGATTGCGCTTCTTTATCGAGATAACGAACGCTGATGCCAACTCCATTGGCTGGAACTGACGAAAACCTAAGCGTTGTCGTCGCTGGCGTTGTGTAGGAATCAAGCGGAGCTTGTGGGACACCTGCAACCGTCACCATCAATGCACCGGGATAACCGACTGGTCGGCTCAGCGTGAAATCTGTCTTGACTCCATCTCCCGTAAAAACATCAGCTGGAATCACAGTGTTGGCCGTTACTGCTGCAGCAGAGCCTGCCGCTTGCGACGCCCAATACTTTGCTGAGTAACCGGTGCCATCTACGGTCGCAGACGTTTTCTCCGCCCAATCTGCAGCACGAACTGCCTGCGCTTGAGCAGCCGTTAAAGCCGTGGACGCATTACCCGCACTGGTCGAAGCAGCACTTGCAGAGCTTGCAGCCGCTGTGGCATTTGCTTGTGCATCAGTCGCTTTTGCTCCTGCCGTGCTGGCAGAAGTAGAAGCAGCCGTCGCGGATGCAGCGGCGTTGGTTGCACTGCTCGCGGCATTCGTAGCGGATGCGGCTGCAGCTGCTGCACTGGTTTGCGCATCAGCGGCTTTGGTGGAAGCTGTGGTGGCCGAGCCCGCCGCAGCACTCGCCGAACTTGCGGCCCCTGTTGCTGAGATCGATGCACCGGTGGCTTGCGTTGACGCCACTCCCGCAGAAGCTGCCGCATTGGTGGCTGATGTCGTTGCTTCTGTTGCTTTCGTACCTGCTGTGGTGGCGGATGCAGATGCGGCAGTCGCACTCGTCGCTGCATCGCTTGCTTTTGTCGTAGCGGTGCTGGCAGCTGCAGATGCGGAGGTCGCTGAAGCGGCAGCACTTGTTGCGCTACTGGCCGCATTTGTGGCTGAGGTCGCCGCCGAATTCGCACTCGTTTGCGCTTCCCCTGCTTTATTCGAAGCCGTAGTGGCCGAACTTGCTGCAGCAGTCGCCGAGCTGGTAGACGACGTCGCAGAGCTCGAAGCGCCGGTAGCTTGCGTTGTTGCCAACGCAGCAGATGCTGCCGCATTGGTCGCAGAGGTCGCCGCGTCCGTTGCTTTCGAACCCGCCGTGGTAGCTGAACCCGCCGCTGCCGTTGCACTGGTTGCAGCATCACTTGCTTTTTGCGATGCGGTTGCGGCAGCCGTGCTGATTGACTGAGCATAGTATTTGGCGGAGTAATCACTGCCCGAGACGGGGGCTGCAGTTTTAGTCGCCCAATCCTGAGCCGATGTGGCACTTGAACTTGCCTGACTTGCGGAACTGGCCGATGCAGTCGCACTCGCTGCGGAATCAGTAGCCTTTGTACTTGCGGTCGTTGCGGAGGCAGCCGCAGCTGTGGCACTTGCAGCCGAAGCTGTTGCAGAGCTCGCCGCCTCACCCGCTTTGGTTGAAGCAGTTGCAGCAGAAGTTGCCGAATTACTTGCAGATACTCCTGCCGCATCTGCTTTCGAAGATGCGGTCGTTGCACTGGCCGCCGAAGCAGAGGCACTCGTGGCTGCACCACTGGCAGATGCAGCCGCAGCACTGGCGCTACCAGCTGCTGCTTGGGCTTGGTACTTCGCTGAGTACTCACTACCTTGAACTGGCCCATTCGTTTTGCTGGCCCAATCCATCGAAGACGCAGCGCCCGTTTGACTCTCTTTGTCGAGGATGCGTGCCGTGATCTCAACGCCATTGACGGGCGCAGAACTGAAACGCACAGTGGTCGAGTTCGTCAAGGAATACGAGACGAACGGAGTTTGTAAAACTCCTGCCACGGTGATTTGAAGCGCACCAGGATGGCCGACAGGATAGTCAAGCGTGAAATCCGTCAACGCCCCTGTTCCAGCCCACGTTTTGGTTGGGATAACCGTCGCGCTCGTTGCCTTGTTCGCTTCATCAATGACTCGCGTCAAAGTGGCACTTGCGTCAGCCGCTTTCGTTGAAGCAAGCGTTGCACTTTGAGCGGCATTGTTGGCCTGAGTCGTAGCAACTGTGACTTGCTGCGTTAGCTCGCCTCTTGAGGCTGCCAAGTCATCTTGAACACCTTTGATCGCCTTGGCCACCGTCTTGACCGGACCGCCCTCTGTAACCACATCTGTATGGTCATTGCCATGGACGATTGAGTGCAGAATCGTTGCATCCGCAGTTGCCTTATCCACCACTGCCTCAATTTGTTGCTGTAGATTTAAGGCCATGAAAAACTTTCAATCACCAGTTTTCGGTGGGCAAGTGTTGATTTACCAAAATGTCAAAGTTGTCAGCTGAGCGCTGCAAGTCTTCAAGTTCGCTGTCGAGCAAGATGCCTAGAGCACCTTGCGTCAAAGTCGGGCGATTTCTAATCTCCAACTCACCCGTCACTTCCCACTGGTTTTTTCTAACCAACTTGGCTTGATAGGCCTTGGTAAATCTGGCTTGGTGTGTTGCCATTCCAATGCCGCCCAAAAGCTCAATGTCAAACCACTCCGCCCCCTCTTTCGCTTGGTGTTTGAACCAAGCTTCAAAGATCGCGTAGGTCAGTGGTCTCAAATTCCAACGAACGGCCACCTTGGCTGGCGTCTGTGTAAATCGACGCCGCGCACGCGCAGCGCCTGACTCCATATCCGTTCGAATCAC
>JACCED010093134.1_pt1 | contig 13119 bp, 24 predicted proteins | sample 7455021 | NCBI WGS metagenome assembly JACCED01 (sample SAMN15323456, study PRJNA562643) | freshwater metagenome | isolation source: river surface water | place: USA:Blue River Watershed | collected 2017-08-19
ACAAAGGTAAATACAAAGTTATTGGTGATGAGATTCATGATGGTATAACTGTAATTCGTACATCTAAATGTTCAGAAGGATATTTCAGTTACACATCCATCAGATTCGGTGGATTTGAATATCACTCTGAAAAAGATACCAAAAGTAAAATGGTTGAAAAAAAGTTCTTTGGTGGAGAGTGGTTTGAAATAAACGAGGGCAGTTAGCTCAACGGTCAGAGCAGCAAACTCATAATTTGTTGGTTACAGGTTCGAATCCTGTACTGCCCATTAAAGAAAACACTATGACTAAAACAGAAGCAGAAGCAATCAAAACTAGGATAGAGTATATGAATAGACATTATGCTCCTATCAAACTTACTTTTAAAATGCATCCAAGTGAACATCGTCATGATGATGGTAATTGGTTTGTTTCTATAGTTTACAATTACACTGAAAATGAATTTCTGGCTCTTTTTGGTATGAATCACAGTTATGCTCAAGTGATGGATAAATTGAATGGTGTGGAATGGGGTTTTGAAGCAGTGCAAGCATACCAAGAAGAACATGGCAATTTAAAGTTTTCTCAATCTGATGCGCCTCTGGGGTAGCATTTTTATCATAACAGATTGAGAACTATCCCCTCCAAGTTTAGTAGTGTTTTCTTGGAGGGGATTTTTTTTAACATCAGATATATTCTAAAAAAATCTACAGATTTTTTTAAGTTCTAAAATATGTTAAAAATATTTGAGAAATCTTTATATACTCCTGGCATATATCTTGCAGGTCAGATATACTTATATCAAGCCGATGGATGGTGACCCTATTCAAAAGCGAAATACAGGTTCGATTGACAGGAATTCAAACTATGCTTATCAGTAAGTATACCACTGACCTCACAAAGATTCCATTCTTTGAAAATGAGTTCTACCAAGAATACAAGGCATTCTCCAATGCCATTTCCAATGCTGACATGACTGCTCTGCAAATGCTCAACCTTGAGGAAATGCTTGAGGATGGACAGTACACTCACAATGTCTATGGGATGAAATATCTCTGGGATAATAAGAACGGTAATCTGACTTTGAAGCGAACGCTTACCCCAATTGCTGTTGAAGAATCCGGTCTGATTGTATCAAAGGAAGACCTTGTAAGAGGAGCCTTGATTGCTGAAGCGTTTCTTCTCCACAACTGGAAGAATATTCATGTGGTTCGCCCTCCTCAATCAGGCAAAACATCCCTTGTGTGGGCGGTTCAGTTCTGGATGCAGAAATTGTCATCTATTCTTGAACACAAATCTCTATACACAATCTTTGGAATTCAAAAGGCATTAAATGCTCTTGAAGGTGATTTGAGAGGCGATTTGGATACCATCAACCTCTCCAAGAACTTTGCCCATGTGACCCATCTACTTGGTTACAAGGAAATTCTCAACTTTATGGAAGTTGGGTTGAAAGAGTGTGGTGGCAAGAAATCCAACACCAACTTTTTGATTGCTCTTGATGAGATTCAAATTGCCATCAATATTGATGGGAACCTCAACAGAATGCAAAAAGAGGTCAATTTTGAAATCAATGATGTTGAAAAATTGGCAGAGCAGGAAGGTGTATTTGTCCTCTCAATTTCAGCAACATCAACAACACAGAACAGAAATGTGCTGTCTAAACTTGAATCAGGTCGCAAACCTACGATTTTACAAGTGTCCTGCCCACCAAATGAAAGCCATTATGGTCAGAGACAAATGCTTGCTGAAAACATTATCGAGCATTTACCTTCATCATCAATCTTCTATAACAAGAAGCAACGTAAATATGAAATCTCTCCAAGAGTATTGAATATTTACAAGGAATGGTTTACAAGTGATGAGCCTTCAATCTTTGTTCAACGTGTTCTGAACAGCACCAAGGTTGTGCCATTTGTTTCAGAGTTGCTAAAGCAAATGACATCCTTTGAAAGTGACCATTACGTTGATGTTAAGAATGTTGCTACAACACGTATTGTCCTTCTGTCATCACACGCTCCAAAGTTTGTAGACTTTGATGCTTCAAAAGATGAGCATTGGATGCTTGCGGAAAAGACTGAATACGGCAATGGTATCAAATTTAAGTACTATCACCTGCCACTTTCGGCAAGAGACCAAATCTTCAACATTCAACCCTCATTTAAGACTATTGTCTTAGCCTTTATGGGATTCAGTGTTGGGGAAAGAATCAAGGTCAAAAAGTATGTCAAGAACTGGATTGAAATTACTGAAAATCCTGAAATGTTGATGCAGTACACTGGACGAATGTCTGGGTATCCAGTTGGTGACAATTACTTTGATGGCAAAATCTACTGCAACCTGATGCCAACTGATAAGTACAAGTTGCCTATGACAGAGTTCTTCACATTCTACGACAACATTCAAGTTGATGGAGTATCTGCTGTATATCCACACAGCGGATATGTACCAGAGTCCTGTGAACAAGAACGCCGTGCATGGAAACTGAATGTGACCACAGACCCTTTGACCTTGAATGTTTGCGATGTGGCAAAAGGCGTTATCAGAAATGATATTGGTGCTTACCGCCGTAAGAACAAGTTAAACACTCTTGGTCAACACATTCCTACTCCTCAATCTGTTATTGATACAATTACTGAGAGAGTTATGGACAATGTTGAAGTTATAAGTCCTACTGAATACCGCTTCCAAAAACGCATCATCAAAGATGGTAAGGATGAAACCTTGGAAGGAAAGCGAAGATATGCAAGTAATATTGACGCAGAAGGTTACAATATCTACCAACAATCTGGTCTGATGGCTTACATTGGAAGAGATGACTTGCAAGGCGATGTCAATCCTTCAGTTGGTCAATTTGTCAATAAGATGGTAGGTATCATTACTGGATACAGCACTGTCGAAGGCAAAAAGGGATGGGACAAGAAGTATGTCGATGCCATCAATGACTGGCTGGTAAATCAAGGACTCCCAAAAGTATCTGAAGCGACCCCTTTGTACTTTGATTTTGAGCGATGCTCATACACGTTCATCGGTTCAATCCGTAAAGAGAAGCCCAACATTTACCAAGACACTTTTACCGAGTAGTCACTGACATCCCCTCCCCTGAAAAGGAGGGGATTTTTTTAACATCTTTTACCTCATAAAAAAATCTACAGATTTTTTTACAATATATTTTTAGTTAAAAAAATACTAGGTTTTATATTTTTTTGACATATGGCTGGAATTGTATACACGCAAAGGGTATACTTATGTTGTAAGAAATTACACAACATTGATAGGAAAAGGCAATGAATACAGAAATGAAAAGACGGGGCAACCCGAATTGGGGTTATGTGAAGCCTTACCAAGAGGCTCGTGAAGAAGTTAAAAAGATGGGCTTCAAAACAATGTCTGAATACAAAGAATGGGTAATGGAAAATCATCCAGATGGTTTTTCTTTAAACCCATACCAAATTTACAGATATCGTGGTGAGTGGATTTCAACCGCTCATTATCTTGGTAAGGAAGATTGCGAAACTCCAGAGATAACTGAGCAATTTGAAATACAAGTTCACACGGGATTCTTCTCTAACCTGAAGGATACTATTAAAAGTATTCTATATTCAAGGCAGAGAAAACATTCTTTAATGAATTAAAAAAGAGGGCGAAAGCCCTCTTTTTTAATAGATATATTTGACATAGTGTCAATAGTATTGTAATATATTAATGAAGTTCCATAGTGGGCTTGACATAATGAAAAGAGACTTGTGATGTTAGTTAAAGAACTACCAAAGACAAACGCTACCCGTGCATCATACTATGTTGTGCGTCCATCATATGAGGAAGCCAAAAGCATCCTTAAGGGTCATGCATCCTCACAGAAGCAATACCGCACATTTCGTGCGAACAACCCTCAGTTCAATCTCCCCTCCAACCCTTACAGTTACTACAAGAGCAAAGGATGGGTGGATTCCTATGATTTCTTCAGTACTGTCCCAAAGTCATCAGGTTGTTACCTAAAGGCTTACTGGACAGATGTGAAGACAGGCAAGCGTGTACACAAGCCAAAGATGAAGTCCGCTCCTGTAACTGAAAGCAAGCAAGCCCCCACCAAGGTCACTGTTAAATCAACAACAACCCTTGAGGACAAGCAAGCCTTCATCGCTCTTGCTAAGAAGCTCGGAGTCTACGACAGTTTCCGACCTGCATTCAAGACTCTCTTCACCTACGAAGAGTTGCTGGACTTGGTAAGTCTATAACCTAACCAATAGCCCCCGCAAGGGGGCTATGATATAATGTCAACAGGAGTTAAGATATGGCAGATTACAAAGTTTACATTCCGTTCGTTTGGTCAAGTGGTGGCGAATTGGTTGATGAAGTTTTCAGTGTCCTTGTCAAAGCAGACAATGAAGAAGATGCTAAGAAGGAAGGCATCGAAGAACTGCACTCTGAGTGGGACGTTAAGACGATGGATAGCCGTTTGATTGAGGTCGAACAGGTTCCTGACTTTGAGACATTTGACCAGTGGGAAGAAAAGTATACCGCTCTTAAAAATCCAAAAGCCGATGATGATGACCAAGGTTTGGAAGCAATCATGTTCGATTATATTGATGATGAATACCAAACTGTAAGAGGTCATGACCCAAAGAAAATTTGGACTGTACGTGAATCTGAGTTTGGTTTGATTGTTACAGCAGGGTTTGGATGGATTGACCGATTTGGATATATCTTGTCCGAAGAGCAATTTTCTGAAGAAGATATGGGCAAAACCTATAGGATGTGATAGGTAGCTGACCCAGCCACGCAGTGGCTGGGTCTCTTTTTTGCAGAATATATTAACAAAAAATAAATCATAAAAAATTCCACAGAATTTTTTAGAATATATTTAAGGTTAAAAAATTATGTTCTTACAAATGGATCACCCGAAAAATGTTGTTTATGATGTAGACCCTTGGTTGCATATCAAGCCAGAAGAAGCATTAGAAGCACCAGTATCAGTATATGTTAATGAGTTTTCTGAGGAAGCTGTTAAGATTTTCCTTGAAGATATCACAAAAGCAATCAATACATCCCAACCAATCATTCCTGTATTCATAGATTCTTATGGCGGAGATGTTTATGCATTAATGGCCATGATTGATATAATTGAAAGTTGTGAAAAACCGGTCGCTACTATTTGTGTAGGAAAAGCGATGTCCTGTGGTGCTGTGCTTCTTGCTTGTGGTGAAAAAGGCCATAGATATATAAGTAAAAATGCAACAGTAATGATTCACGATGTATCTTCATTCTCAGAGGGAAAATCAGAGGAAATAAAATCTGATGCTGCGGAAACAGATAGATTACAAAAACAGTTCTATAAGTTACTCGACAGAAAATGCGACAGAAAAGACGGATACTTTGATAAATTGGTTTTTAACAAGGGTAGATCGAATTTGTATTTGGATGCTGAACAATGTGTAAAGCATGGTTTAGCTGATGAAATTAAAATACCTAAGTTTACTGTTGAAATCGTACATAACATCATATTCGAGTAATTGACAAAAATTAAATAAATATCTAAAATATAAATGTAGTTCGCTACCAATTTATTATTTAGGATATTTAAATGAAAAGTATTCAGTTATCATCAATCAAGAAGAAGATTGGTGCAGAGAATTTTTCAGTTTTAAGAGAGACAATTTTTAAGTCCTCAATTGACAGACCCAGCAGAGGTATGACATTGCAGAGAGACAGAGTGGTCAATGCAATCAAAGACCCGAATGTTAAAAAGAATGTTGAAAATGTTACGTCAAAAGTGGATTGGTTTGTTGTAGACGTGGTATAGTAAACACAGTTCAATGTGTAATCTCCTCCAGGGATTAGAATTTATTTCTAATCCCTTTTTTTTTTGACATATGGCTAAACTGTGATATACTACTTTATCGGAGGAAGTTATGACAGTAAGAGAAGTAATAAATTGGCTTGAATCAATTGCGGAGAAAACTGGTGACCAAACACAATGCATCGTCGAAATTGAAGAGCAAAACTACAACACTGAGGCTAATATCCATACGGTCTGCATCAACGGTTACGAAGACGGCTCCAGAAAAGTCGCTCTCATTGGCACGAAAGATGATGAAACAGATGAAGAGTAAAATCCAAGTCATTATTCTCGCAATCATCATTATCCTTCTCTTTGGTCTCATTGGGAAGAATGACTTTAATGACAAACTTGAAGAGGCAGGGCAAACCATTGAGTACGTTAAGTGAATTCAAATACAGCGAAGAAGCAAATGAAAAAGCAAAACAAGACATTCAAGATTATTGCCTTAATTATTTTGATGAGTCTATTATTCTCGCTGATGGATATGAACTTGCTTTCTTGGGTTGTGGCTATTCCTTTAATGGTGCTTATGCAATCTATAGTCTTAGCAACTGTCTCGAAATCTTAATGCAAAGAGATGGAATGACATTTGATGAAGCCGAAGAATTTTTTGAATTTAACGTGATTGGAGCATTCGTTGGTGATAGAATGCCTGTATTCCTATTAACGATGAAAGAAGTAACAGTTGAAAATCTCCCTCAAGAACTTAAGAATTAACCATGATTCCACAGAAGAAACTTTGGCTTTCAATGCATTATTATGTATTGATAACACCCCTTTTGCACAAGTTTCTAATGATGGAAGGGGTGGAGAAAATCGCTACAATCCTCTGGGCGATTCTTCTGATTGGATTTTCAACCACGCTCTTGTTACTGCTTTCCGAGAGTGGTGTTCTAATCAACCTCCAGTATATGACAAAGAATCTGGAGAGACTTTTGATTTCAATGCAGATTTCTATGTAAATGACTGCATTACAGAATGGTTTAATAATTCCTTAACACAACAGCAAGGAAAATCAAACCTTCAAACTGTATCAATATAATAGAGCATTGAAGCCCTAACCTAAACTGGTTAGGGCTTTTTTTCTTAACAAATAATAAATCATAAAAAATCATTGATTTTTTAAAATATATTTAAGGTTAAAAAAAATGTCTAAAGATATGAAGTTTGGTATAGGATTTTTATTTATTACTGGAATGATTGTTAGTGGCTGTCTTGGTTATTCAATCAAGGAATCCGAAGATAAAAATAGAACAGAGCTGGTGCAAGAATATAATGCCAAGCAATCATCATGTATGAGAATGATGTATCAGCTTGGACAAATGACTAATAGAGTACATTTTAAAAAGAAGACACCAAAACAAATTGCAATTGAAAGAATGCAAAGGAATTAATATTTCAAACACAGAATAAATAGTTTGGTCGTTTGTTCATTCATATAAGTGGATGTTGTTGATAAGCATTATTGGATTAGGTTTTTGTTTTCACATTAGACCCAGGCATGAAAATTGTCTGGGTTTTTTGTTTGCTTTTTTTGAGTTTGCGTGTATAATATTAGTGTATTCCTCTATAGCTCAATGGTGGAGCAATCGGCTGTTAACCGATCGGTTGTTGGTTCGAGTCCAACTGGAGGAGTTTTTTTATGGCCTGTTAGTCGAGTGGTTAAGATGCGTCCCTTTCACGGATGAGACCAGGGGTTCGATCCCCCTACAGGCTATTTTATTACGTATAATCAAATAATGCGTATTATATTTGATGTTGGTGCAGAACTTGGTTTGACTACTATTCCCATTGCAAAAGAAAACCCCGATACATTAGTCTATGCTTTTGAGCCAAATCCTCATATGGTTGCTCATTTAAAAAAAGAATCTGCAGGCTTAGATAATTATTTAATCTTTCAATATGCTGCAAGCAATTTCACCGGTAAAGCAAAATTTAATGTTTGTACAGAGCATCCAGGTATTTGTTCTCTTTTAGAATTTAAAAAAGATGCTAAGAAAAATTGGAATGCATTTGACTTTCCTATTTACACAGATGAGACTTATGAAGTAGACGTTATTTGTTTACAAGATTTCATTACAGAGCATAAGATTAAGAATATTGATTATTTTCATTGTGATACTCAAGGAAGTGATTTGAATGTTCTAAAAGGCCTTGGGGATAAAATCAATTTAGTTAAAGAAGGTCAAGTAGAATCTGAATATCTTAGGGACTCTTTATATGTCAATCAAAATACATATAAGGATACTGCATCATATTTAGTTTCAAAAGGATTCGAAATTGTAGAAGTTGAAGCAGAGGGTGGAATGAGAGAATGTAATATTAAGTTCAAAAAATCCACATTATCTTTTTCAATTTAATGGTATAATATTTTTGTTGTTCTCTGGTGGTGTAACGGTAGCACAGAGGTTTTTGGTGCCTTTAGTTGGAGTTCGAATCTCTACCGGAGAATCTTGCTTAGGTAATTCAATGGTAGAATGTCTCACTTGTAATGAGGTCGTTGGGGGTTCGATTCCTCTCCTAAGCTTAAAACCTATCTTAGTTCAAAGATAGGTTTTTTTGTTGTACAAGTGAGTTATGGATAAAACCACTTTACAAAAATATGTTGATTTAAATTATTCAACAAGAAAAATTGCTGAGTTAACACAATCTAGTCAAAGTAACGTAAGGCATTGGTTAAACAAGCATAGTTTAAAAACAAACTTGAATCAATTTGGCTTATCAGATTATCAATGTCAATGCGGTGAAACAAATCCTGAAAAGTTTTATGGTCATTCAAAATCCAACTGTTCAAAATGCCATAACTTAAGAACTGCAAAATCAGGTAAAAATAATCGTTTATTTGCTGTTGAGTTTTTGGGAAGTAAATGTAAAGTATGTGGATATGACAAACATACCGGCTCTTTAGACATTCATCATTTAGACCCAACGATAAAAGATAAAAATTTTAAATATATGCGTGGCTGGTGTAAAGAACGAATTTTGAATGAAATTAAAAATTGCGTTTTACTCTGTAGAAATTGTCATGCAGAAGTTCACGCAGGTCACACTATTTTAGAAGATGTGATACAATAATGAACATGAATCCTTTATATATTTACATTTTCGGTGGCATTGTTGTGTTCATGTATATTCCTGTATTTTACGAGATTTACATGTTGCGAAAATTACTGAGGTCTATTGCAAAAAAGACTGAAAAACTTGTAGAATGATGGTATAATATTTTCAATATGGCTCTATAGTTAAATGGATATAACACGGACCTTCTAAGTCCATATTGTAAGTTCGATTCTTACTGGAGCTATTTAAATCCCATCACTAAAAAGGTGGGATTTTTTTTAACATTAACTAAAACCTAAAAAAATCTGTAGATTTTTTTAAGATATATTTCTTGTTAAAATTTTCCTTGACATATATCAGAATGTATTGTAAGATTAGACATGACCAGAAAACTTAACCCATCAAAAGTCGAGCGAATATTTCAGAAGTCAAAATCGAGAGTTTTAGTGCCAAAGAAGTTCATTAAACACATTGGCTTAAACTCTGGTGATTATATTTATGTATCTTCTCTTTCATCTTGCGAAATATTAACCAAAAACCCAACTGCAATATCAAAAAAATACAAGATTGATAAAGATGGTGCGTTAAGAATCAAAACCGAAAATCTATTCATGCAGATATTCGTGGCTGATGAAACGGTGGTACTAGGATGAGTATGTTCTTAAATACTTTCGAGTTTACAACTGAAGATATTGTGACTATTTTAAGGGCACACGATACAGACATTACCATCCAACAGTTAGCAGAAATTCATGACCAATTAGACCACGATTCTATTGTTCGCTCTGCTCTTCAATACAATGACTCTGATATGCAATTAAAATCCGCTCTTTCCCATGCAGAAGATTTAATGATTATGGATGGTTTATTTATCACAGAGCCAAAGAGATTTTTCGTTGACAATTAATTTACGAAAAACATTTGCTAGAACTGTTTACATTATAGACCAGCTGAGCAAAGGTAAATCAAAAGAAACTATACTTAAAGAACTGGAATTAACTGAACAAGAATTCCAGTTTCTTTTAAATACTATGCTTGAAATATCTACCCTTAAAGATAACGAAGCATTTATTACATCAATAGAGATTCAAGAAAACGTGTTCATTGGTGGAACATACGTGACTCTTAATAACAAAAATATTATGAGTCTTTGACACCTGCGTTGAAATTGGTATAATATTGATAACTTGTTTTTAACCCTCCTCCAATTAAAACAAGTGCAAAGAAGAGCAGTCGAGATTCCCCTTTCTTGACTGCTCTTTCATTTTATGATATGATAGTGTCATGTATATAGCAGTAGACGCTTTGGCAAACAGTGATGATTCCAAACTATCTTATTTCGTTTTTCCTTACGATGAAGAGTTGTTGGAAGACATTGTAGAAAACTTAACTGAGATTCGTATTGATGATGAGGTTTCTTTTCCTATTGAAGATGCATTGTTGGTTAGGGGCGAGTTTCATTATGTTCGCAAAAAAGTTACAATGACCGAAATTGCAAATCACCGGTTTTGTATTGCTAAGAATCTTGAACACATTCCTAAACTTGACTATCCAAAACTCCACGTAACCAATGAATATTTTTACTTTTCTGGATACAAGATGCAAGGCACTAAGAAAGACCAGAAATATGTAAAGTTTGTATCTGAAAACTTTAACATAGTGTTTATTGACAATTTGAAGAAATATGTCAAAGCAAAGAAAGAGATGATAAACTAAACCTATGGATGAACAAGTTTGGATTTATTTCTCAAAAACTGGCACTGGGTTTGAACTTAAAGGCACTGATATCATTTCTGGGATTGATGCCTTTATTAATACTGATGGTACTTTTCTTGTTGAATATTCTCACAGTGAAATTTTAGGTCATCGGCATTTCTTTATCTACGAATGGGACAACTCTCAAAAGAAGCGTAGAACAATTTATGAATCATATAAGAGAGAGCTGGTTTTGATGGGGCTTGTCAAAAACGTAAATATTCCTGATAATATTAAGCAGGCAATCATTTCAATTTATTTTGATGAGAGCGAAGAACTGGAACTCGAAAAAAATGCAAACTCCTGAAAATAAGATATAATAAACCATCATGCAAAAACCAAAGTATTGGATTTATAATCCGAAAACCAATTCAGGTAGAGAAGTTTTTTATAACACAGATTTCTTTAAACCTATGGATACGGAAGTTTTTGTTGATGGTGTTTTTCCTTCTAGTGATGGAGAAACATATTTTATTAAGCGTGAAAGTGGATGGGATGGCGATTGGGTGTTTGTTGTTTATGAATGGAAAGCAAACCAAGAAAAACGAAAGTCCATTTTACAACCAAAAAAAATCTTGATGGATTTCGCTAAAAATATTGAGTTGCCATCCGAAATCAAAAATGAAATCCTGTCTCAATGTGGGGAATTACAAAATGCAAACTCCTGAACAAAAACTTAAACTATTAAACAAAACAATAGAAACACTTTGGCACGGTGTTTCTGATACAAAAGAAGGCGATTATCCAAAAATAATCAATCTATACAAAGAAGTGCTAAAGATAAATTCCAAAGACAGAGATGCTTGGGAAAATATGGTTTGGCTCATGTGGTCTTTGTCAATAAATAATAAAGACACAAGATGGATGTTAGAGGCAGAGAAATTTGTCCGACGATATCTTTCTGTAATGCCAAATGGTTATCGTGCTTATGAATATGTTGGAATGTTTTACTCCAAGATGTTAAAGGACGAAAAACTTGGACTACGGTTTTATGAAAGTGCTGTAAGATGGAAAGATGCACCAAACACAACATTCCATTCTTTAACAACATTATATATTAAGAATGGTGACAAAGTAAGAGCCATTGGGAACTGTCGATTTAACTTAAAACGATTCCCCAATGACCCTTATGCAAAATCTAAACTCGAATATTTGACCAAGCTTTAGGCTTGGTCATTTTCCTTTTTGATTAAGAAATACAAGGCCATACCAAAACAGGCCAAAAAACCCATGATACTAATAAACGGCATCATATTATCCTCCAGAATATTTTAACAGAAAATAGATCGTAAAAAATCAATGATTTTTTAAAATATATTTCTTCTTAAAAAAATTTGATATAATGAGATATGACTGAATTTGAACAAGCAATCTATCGTAACTTAACTTTCACATCCAACAAAATTCTTAGACCACGAGCTACAGGAATGAGAGGTTTTAGAGTTGGATATCCTGATGGCACAAGAGGAATACTTTGGCTATCAGGAAAGAAATACTATATAAGGGTTGAGATGCTTGGAACAATATTTAATGTTAATGTACCAAAGCATCTCGGAAAAACATTACTTGAAGAGTTTTTCCTCAAGTATGGAACAGAAAAAGTTTACGAGGATATTTGAACCTTCTTCTTCCTTTCTGGTTTCTGACAAGCGACTCCAATCACCTCTCCATTTACAGGCAATTCCGCTTTTAAATCAATAACAATAGTTTTCTTACAGACTTTACATTTTGAAGAAAACTTATCCTGACTCTCTATCGTAAAATTTTCCAATACGTGGTTGTTGAGGTGTGCAGATTTTTTTACCTCTGCCATCAACGGTAGTGCTTCAAAGATTCCCATACCATTATTATATCGTTTAAAAATATGTTTGACAACTATTGACATATGCGATATTATTCTGATGTAGGGAGTTAATGATGAAAACACTTATATGGGTTGGAAAAGAAGAAGAACCTTGGAATCATCACCATCACTTTGCACCATTGGTTGAAGATTTGACAGGTATTTCTCTCAATGAAACTATGTGTCCAAATGTAGTGAAATATATGGCACAACGACTGAAAGACACGCCATATAGCCACAGATTCAGACACAAGTACACAATCTTTGAAAATGAATACAAAGCCCTAGTGGAAAAGTTTAACACCCACGCAGACAATGATGGAAGAATCGAGGTTAAGTGATGTCAAGAGAAAACAGAATTAGAAGAATGAAGAAGACATACAATTGTGAAGATTTTTTGACTGAAGACCTTGTGAAAGACAAAGTCCTCCAAAAACAAGCAATTAGTATGCACAAGCAAGATGTTGAATATAATCACCTATATGCTTATTTTCGTGCATTAGAACAGTCCAGAAAGAAGGGTCAAAATGAAGAAGTTCAAGCGATATAATGAAGAGTTGAGCATAGCATCTGGCACTGAAATGATGAAAGCAAGCCAGATGAGAACTGTTGTATTTAAGGACAAATCCAAGTACAATAG
>JACCED011235981.1_pt1 | contig 13116 bp, 10 predicted proteins | sample 7455021 | NCBI WGS metagenome assembly JACCED01 (sample SAMN15323456, study PRJNA562643) | freshwater metagenome | isolation source: river surface water | place: USA:Blue River Watershed | collected 2017-08-19
CCTCCAAATCGCAGTTCTAAACATCGATGAGATCATCGAGGTGATTAGAACCAGCGATACTGCAGATGCAGCCAAATCGCGCCTCATGCAGGTGTTTGACCTGAGTGATTTGCAGGCGGAACACATTCTGGAACTTCGACTGAGGCGCCTAACGCGCTTCAGTGTGATCGAACTCGAGGCAGAAGCAGATCAGCTTCGAAAAGAGATCGAAGCCCTAGTTGCACTCTTGAGTTCGGAAGCACGCATTAAGTCACAAATCCGCCGAGAACTGGAAGAAGTTGCCGATAAGTACGGCGATCCTCGAAGAACGCAGTTGATTGATGCCTCTGGCATGGTGGTAGTCAAAAGGGCACCGATTGTAACTGAGCTAGAAGATGAGCCGACCTTTGTTTGCATCACCCCGAGTGGAAAGCTCTACCGCACCAACACTCCCCCGGTAGATGCCAAGGAAGCGAAGCTGAGAATTATTGCAACAACCACAAGGTCAGACGTAGGTCTTGTAACTAGCGATGGCATTGCTCACGCGGTACACGTTTCAGATTTGCCTTCGGCTGCAGCAGGAGTCAGCCCGCAGTTGCCTGAGCCTGAATCGATCATCGGAACGGTAAAGCGCGTCGTTTCAGTCATTGAGTGGCGCGCTACTGCTACCTACGCCCTCGGCACCAGCCAGGGAACGGTGAAGCGCTTTACGGGACCACTGCCAGATAAACAAGAAGTGTCGCTGATCGCTCTCAAGGACCTGGATGAGGTGGTTGGTGTCGATTTGGCAGACGACTCAGCTGAGCTCACATTTATAACCAGCGAGGCAAACCTTCTGGTCTTCCCCGCTAGCAGCGTTAGGCCGCAGGGTCTCCCAGCTGGAGGCATGGCAGGAATGAACATAAGCTCCGGAAAGGCAATCTATTTCGGAGTGCCGACTCAAGATGCAGTAGTCGTTACCGTGTCCAATTCTTCAATGTCGCTTGGTGGAACCGATGCTGGCAGCGTAAAGCTGACTCAGCTTGCAACATTCCCTAGAAAGGGAAGAGGTGCGATGGGTGTTCGCTGCCACAAATTCCTGAAGGGTGAGGATCAGCTTTACTTTGCCGCCCTGGCCAGTGATAAGCCACAGTTGTTTGATTTGGACGAACGTCCGATTGCAACACCAGCAGTTGATAACCGTAGAGACGGCTCCGGATCGTCGGCAGAGAATTATGTAGATAGCGCCTTCTAGGCGTCGATTTTCTCTCTGTCAAAACTGTCTGCTGAGTCAACGATAAAGTCTCGTCTCGGTGCGACGTCATTACCCATAAGTAGTTCAAATATCTCATCGGCAGCTTGCGCATCCTTCGCGGTGATGCGACGCAGCATACGATTTTGTGGGTTCATGGTGGTCTCTGCCAACTGATCGGCATCCATCTCCCCTAGACCCTTATAACGCTGAATTGGGTTTTGGTAGGTCTTTCCCGATTTCTCCAACTTTGCCAGAAGGTCATGAAGCTCCTGCTGGCTGTAGGTGTAAATCGGCTCCTTGGTTCTACCGGCTTGAACCATGACTCTGTGCAACGGTGGTACAGCTGCGTAGACCCGACCAGCCTCCACCAAGGGGCGCATGTATCGGAAAAACAAAGTCAACAGCAAAGTCCGAATGTGAGCGCCATCTACATCTGCGTCGCTCATCAAAATAATCTTTTCGTAGCGCACTGAATCTAAGTCAAAGGTTCTACCCGAGCCGCCTCCTATTACCTGAATGATTGAGGCGCATTCGGTGTTTGAAAGCATGTCGGCTATAGATGCCTTCTGGACATTTAGGATCTTGCCGCGGATTGGCAATAGTGCTTGAAACTTGGAATCTCTGGCTAGCTTCGCCGTTCCAAGAGCGCTATCACCCTCGACGATAAACAGCTCGGAACCCGCAGTAGCGTCTGCACGACAATCAACCAGTTTGGTTGGAAGCGAAGAAGATTCCAAAGCATTCTTGCGCCTTTGAGTGTCCTTGAGCGTCCTGGCACTAACTCGAGCCTTGGCCTCGTTTACGACTTTCTCTAACAGATTGTCGACTTCTTGCTTGGTGCCGCGAATCGAACCCGATAGATAACTGTCTAACCATGCCCCAACACCAGTGGCGACGATGCCCTTAACTGCAGGTGTTCCAAGGGTCTCCTTGGTTTGACCTTCAAACTGAGGTTCTGGAAGGCTAACGGTTACCACGGCCGTGATGCCAGCCAACAGGTCCTCTCGCTCGATCTTTAGGCCTGTAGCCTTCAGCTTGCGGGCATTGGCGTCGATAACGGAGCGGAAAGACTTGATTAGTGCCTGTTCAAATCCCGCCTGATGGCTACCTCCCTTTGGGGTAGAGATGATGTTCACGAAACTGCGAAGTTCCGTATCGAAACCATTTCCCCATCGGAGCGCGATATCAACTGAACACTCTCGCTCCACTTCCTTTGAAACCATCGCACCGTTGGCTTCATCAAGAACTGGCACGGTTTCCAAGAATGTGGACTTGAATTGAATCCTCTTGGTTGGCACGACCGCGGAATCCTTCGCTAGGTGCTCGGCATACTCCGCAATCCCGCCCTCGAATCGGTAATCCAACTGTGCCCCGGTGGAGTGCTCGTGAGCCTTAAGGCGTAAACCTGGTACTAGAAAAGCGGTTTGACGAAGTCGATTGGCCAAGTCCTCAAGTGAAAAGGCTGCGGAAGCCTCAAAAATTTGGCGATCTGGCCAGTAACGAACTCGTGTGCCGGTGACACCCTTGGAAACCTTGCCAATTGTGGTCAACTCACTGCCATCAATAAAAGGCTCAAATTTCGCATCTGGGCCGTCACCGTAGAACTTGCCAGGTTCGCCACGCTTGAAAGACATCGAATAGGTCGCGCCATTACGGTCAACCTGGACGTCCAATCTGGATGACAAGGCATTGACCACAGATGCGCCAACACCATGCAAGCCACCGGAAGCGGCGTAAGACCCACCACCGAACTTTCCCCCGGCATGCAGTTTGGTATAGACAACTTCAACGCCGCTCAGACCGGTTCGTGGTTCGATGTCAACCGGAACACCGCGCCCCTTGTCGCGAACCTCAATGGACCCATCATCGAAAATCTCAACTTCGATCAGATCACCGTGTCCAGCCAAAGCTTCGTCGACAGAGTTGTCGATGATTTCCCAGAGGCAATGCATTAGACCGCGGGCATCGGTTGAGCCGATGTACATGCCGGGGCGTTTACGAACAGCCTCTAGCCCCTCGAGTACTGAGAGATGTCTAGCTGAATAGGTTTCCACTCGGGAAATCTAACCGCAGCAAGCGCTTATCGAGACTTGCCACTTCGCAGTTAGCGAAACTGAACGAAACAGGGACTGATTTGTCGGCAGTAGGTGGTTGAATGTAGGCAAATGGAAGATCTAAAAGAAACCTCTCGCCTAGTGGCTGCCGATCGTTGTGACGTTTGCGGAGCTCAGGCATACATCCGCGTCGAACTTGAGACCGGTGAGCTTCTATTCTGTGCTCACCACGGCAACGCCAACAAGAGCAAGCTTGAGCCAATCACCGTTTCCTGGCACGATCAGTCCGAGGATCTTTCTAAAAGATAGTTGACTCACGAACTAGATTCGCAAGCCTCTCACTTTCCTGGAAGTACTCTCCAGTTAGCTCAAGACCTAGCGCCTTCACAATCGTCTTCAATACGCTGGGGTTCTTTGCCAAAAGTGGTCCAAATAACGTGGTGCCTATAAAAGCGCCGGTCGCGCTAAACCTCGGCTCTAGAACCGTTGAATTGTGGTAGCCAATCACTTCTTGATCCGAAACGATCAACTTCACAAATTTTGAAGATCGCTCACCGTGAATCATGGGGAATCCGAGTAGTGGAGCAAAGAATTCCCAACTACGGCCGACCAAGAGGGTCGGTCTCCCGGATGAAAGTCTCAGCTTCAGCTCGGGTAGCAAAGCGAGTAACTCTGATTCAAAGTGGGCATGAGCGGCTATTGAACTGTCGCCAATTAGTACAAAGTCAGCACCCGAGATGTCGGATGAGATTTCCACCTCTGCCCCAAGTGCTTCTAGATGTGCTGTTAGGACGGAAACGTTGGATTGGTCGCCGTTGTTGTCGAAGAACTCAGGCCTAAAGCTTGCAATTGTGATCATTTCGCCAACCCCAGGTATCTTCTGGTTCTACGCATTGCGTCCGCAGAGAAAACGATGGTCGGTTCAGATCCCGACAATCCGGCGAAATGTTCATTTGCCTCATCAATTCTCGGTTCGACTCTATGAACATGAACTCCGGCGTAGTGGAGTCGAAGGGCAAGTTCGTGGGCGTTAAATCCCGACACCACATCCACATAATCGAGCTTGCTGAAATCAACAGTCCATAGCCAACTGGGATCGTGAATGTCTCGGCCCGCCATGATCATTATTGGATGCGGTGTGGTTTTGAACTTATCAAGATTCAACTGAAAACTAGTTGGGTTCTGAACCAGCATGAGCCTTACTGAACGGTCTCGAATTAGAGCCATTTCGTCTCTGGCAAAAACCGGCGGTAGTGCCTCAATGGTTTGTGTTACGACTGATCGGTCGATCTCAATGAGAGAGTCAACCGCCAATACAGCAGCAGCCGCGTTCATAGCCTGAGAGAGGTTCTCAAAGTTTCCTGCAATCTCTAGATCCAGCCCTTTAAGCATCACTAGTAGACGTTCTGCCGTCGCGGCCTTTATCAGGGCCGATGCGGAAAGCTCTGGGTGTTCACCAAAGTTAATGGCGTAGCTTGGACCTGACTCGACTAATTCGCCTGAAAGGCCGAATCCGAGGCAATCCGGGTGTGGCGAGGCTATCTGCGCCACATTCTTATCGTCGCGATTAGCGATCACAGTTGTGGAGTTGTTGATGATTACAGCCAGTTTCTCCTGAACGTAAACCGGATCAATAAATCGATCGAGCTGATCAGAGAGCACATTGGTGATGACACTGAGCCGCGGCTTCAATTCTTGAGCCAGCGCTGCACCGTGCCCCTCATCCCACTCCAAGACCACTATGTCGGCGTCAATCTGACCCCTGAGATTGGCAAACTGCAGGATTGAGGCGTAATAACCCTGTTTGATGTTGGCAGTCGAGGGGTTGGTAAATACCTTGAGGCCGTGAGCACGTAAAAGCGAAACGATCAAATTGGTGGTACTTGATTTCCCAGCTGTACCGCTTACGACAACCAGACCCTGAGGAGCGGATTGAATAGCACGTGCGAGAAGGTTTGGCTGTATTGCAGCAGCTATTGTTCCTGGCAGAGCAGATCCTCCGCCGCGCCTAACAAGACGCAGAAGAAAACGTGCCGTTTTCCCCAGCGCCATCGCTAGGAATGTGCGCATTAGCTATCTAGGTAGTCTCGAAGAAGCTGTGAACGAGAAGGGTGGCGGAGCTTGGACATTGTCTTCGACTCGATCTGACGAATACGTTCACGTGTCACGCCAAACTTCTCACCAATTTGATCCAAGGTCATCTGAACGCCATCACCCAGTCCGAATCTAGAGCGAATAACTCCAGCTTCACGAGGGTGAAGTGAATCGAGTACGCGCTCGAGCTCCTGCTGCAGCATTGTGAAACCAACAGCATCTGCTGGCACAACTGCCTCGGTGTCTTCGATTAGATCACCGAACTCACTGTCACCATCTTCACCAAGTGGAGTCGAAAGCGAGATTGGTTCGCGACCGTACTTTTGGACCTCGACTACCTTCTCAGGTGTCATGTCCAACTCTGCCGCCAATTCTTCGGGAGTAGGCTCACGGCCGAGGTCCTGCAGCAGCTGGCGCTGAACTCGAGCAAGCTTGTTGATTACCTCAACCATGTGTACCGGGATACGAATGGTTCTGGCCTGGTCAGCCATAGCGCGAGTGATTGCCTGACGAATCCACCAGGTGGCGTAGGTAGAGAATTTATATCCCTTGGTGTAGTCAAACTTCTCAACCGCGCGAATAAGACCCAGGTTTCCCTCTTGAATTAGGTCCAGGAACTGCATACCGCGACCGGTGTAACGCTTCGCCAATGAAACTACCAGTCGAAGGTTTGCCTCTAGGAGGTGGCTCTTGGCTCGTGCTCCATCCTTTACAACCCAGGTGAGATCACGGCGCTCTGCTGGTGCCAAATTCTTTGAAGTTGCAAGCTTTTCCTCTGCAAACAAACCAGCCTCAATGCGCTTCGCAAGTTCAACCTCGAGCTCAGCATTTAGAAGCGCTACCTTACCGATTTGCTTGAGGTAGTCCTTTACAGGGTCTGCAGTAGCACCCGAAATGGTCAAATTCTGGGCCGGAATGTCGTCATCGTCATCGCTTAGCACCAAGACGTCGGATGGCAGGGCGGCAAGATCAACTGCCGGCTCTACGTCCTCATCTTTGTGATCTTCAGCAACGACCTCGGTCGCCTCTTGCACCTCAGCAACAATTAGGTCAACCGACTCAAGCTCGATGTCGTCGTCGAGATCCTCTTCTTCATCGTCGGCCACGACCGACTTAGCCTTGCTCGCTTTGCCAGCAGGCTTGGTGGCCTTGGCTTTGGCCTTGGATACGGTTGCGATAATGGACCTCTTTTTTAGGCAGACTTTAAACCCTTGTCAAGTCCTGAGACCTGAAAGGGTTTAGGTGCTAATTATGCCACTAAATCTGGCTTTGTGAGTGAGATAACGCAATAAAGTTCGACTTTATTCCGCGTTCGGGTCTTCCTTGGACATGTTAGCTAGGTACTTCTCCAGCTCCTCGGCAATCTCGTCAGCGCTCGGCGGTGACGCCTGAGGCTTCCCAATCGGAGATCTGGAAGGACCGGTGCCGGAGCTATAACTTTGCTCCAGAGTGGCCACAAGCTTGGCTAGTTCGGCATTTTCCTCAAGCTGCGCATTGACCTTCGCCTCGAATTTGGACGAACGCTCGCGGATCTCATCGGTAGGAAACACTAAACCGGTGGCCGCAGTTATCAGCTCGAGACCGCTAAGGGCCGCGGCAGGAACTTCATTGTCAGCCAAGTAATGCGGGACCAACAAAACAAAGCCGGTTGTGGTCAACCCAGTCTTACCCAAGCGATACTCCAGCAAATGAATCACGTTGCCCGGAACTTGAGTCTGCGGTTTCCATTCCGAGAATCGCTGCACTAGATCAGAGCGGTTTCCGGAAACCGTTATTCCAACTGGTCTTGTGTGCGGAATAGGAAATGGGATCGAATGAACCCAGGTCATCGAAGAGATCTCAAAGCGATGAACCAGATCCCCCACCGCTTCAGCGAATGCGTCCCATTTGAAATCCGGTTCATATCCTTCGAGCAAGAGGAAAGGGCTCCCGGCTTCGTCGTAAACGAGATAGAGCCCTAATACTGGTGGCTCGTAGGAGTCGATGTGATCTTTCTCAAAGTAGAGCAATGGTCTACGAGATCGATAATCGAGCAGTTCGTCATTACTGAATCGAACCAAAAGCTCGTTATCTAGATGTGCGAAAAGGTGCTCGGAAAGCTGCGAAATGGTCTGGCCAGAGTCCGTGAACCCGGAAAGCATGGCAAGCATGGGTAGCCCCTTGATTTCCGTTTCGGATTCGTAAATTCGATACAGCTCTGCCATGGCCCGATACTAACTCACCTAAGCTTGAAGAATGATTAAAGTCTCTGTCGTTACCTCAAGTCCAAACACTCCACATCAGATTGCTATTCCACTTGGCGAAACTGGACTGCTCAACAGCGAGCCGGCTATTTCACAGCAGCTGCTGGACCTACACAAGGCGGATAAAAAAGTCGGATCGTCGGCAAGAATTTTGCTGGGTCAGAATGTTGCGCTAGTCATCGGAATTGGTTCTAGTTATAAGCCAGCTGATTTCGCAGCAGCTGCCGTGAGGGCAGCAAGTGATAAGGCAACCCTTCTTTTGCGAGCCCAAGACGAGTTCGAAGCGAAGGCTTTCGCCGAGGGTGCGGTGTTGGGACAGAAGACTCCGTCAAGGTTTAAGAAAGACTCAGCCTCAAATCTCGACGTCCAGATCCTCTTTGAGAAGAAGGTTGACATCGCAGTTGAGGTCAAAGTCGCAGAGACAATCGTCGCAATCCGTGAGCTAATCAATCTGCCAGCTAACGAGCTTTGGCCCGACAAGCTAGCAAATGAAGCGAAGGCCCTAGCCAAGGGCTTGCCTATCGATGTCGAGATTTGGGATGAGAAAAAGCTTGAGAAGGAGCGTTGCGGCGGAATCCTGGGCGTTGGAAAAGGCTCTGTCCGACCTCCAAGGCTTGTAAAACTTACCTATCGCGGTGGCGGAAGGCACTATGCGCTGGTGGGTAAGGGCATCACCTTTGACACCGGTGGCCTCTCGCTGAAGCCGGCGGAATCCATGGTCGGTATGAAGTACGACATGGCCGGAGCTGCCTCTGTGTTGGGCGCAGTAGTCGGAGCCGCCCAACTCGGAGTAAAGGCGGACATCACTGGATTTATGTGCCTTGCAGAGAACATGCCAAGCGGAGAGGCTACCCGTCCAGGCGACGTTCTTACCCTGCGCAACGGCAAGACCGTCGAGGTGCTCAACACCGACGCCGAAGGACGTTTGGTGTTGGGCGATGGACTTTCGCTGGCAAGCGAGCTATCCCCTGACCACATTATTGACATCGCGACTCTGACAGGTGCAGCCACAATTGCTCTGGGTCACCGTTATGCGGGTTTGATGGGTTCGGGATCCGCAGTCGAACTCGCAAAGGCGGCCGCTGCTAAAACTGGTGAATTGCTATGGCACATGCCTTTAGCAGCCGAGCTGCGCGAGCTATTGAACTCTGAACTAGCGGACATGACCAACGTAAAGATTGGTAACCGCGCCGGCGGAATGTTGATCGGTGGCATATTCCTTTCCGAGTTCGTGTCCAAAGATGCCAGCTGGGCACACCTCGACATTGCTTCTAGCGGTAATAACGATGCCGCACCGTACTCGGTCTACCCAAGTGGCGCCACCGGTGTCATGATCCGGACGTTGATTGAAATGACTAAGCACTCCTAAAGCCCATTGGTATTAGGATTGGTCTGTTTGGCGAGAATTTGGAGCAATTGAATGGCCGACCACAATTTTGACTTGGTAATCCTTGGTAGCGGTAGCGGTGGCTACGCTGCAGCCCTAAGAGGAGCACAGCTGGGTTTGAGCGTTGCACTTATCGAACGTGACAAGCTCGGTGGCACCTGTCTACACCGCGGTTGCATCCCAACTAAGGCCCTTTTGCACTCTGCCGAGGTTGCAGATGTAACTCGTGAAGCCGGCTCATACGGTGTCAACGCAACTTTCCAATCAATCGACATGTCGGCGGTGAACAAGTACCGTGATTCGATCATCGACAAGCTTTACAAGGGTCTGACTGGCCTGGTGGCAAGCAAGAACATCACCTTCGTGACCGGCGAAGGACGCATGACTGGGCCAAAGACCATGTCTGTAAACGGAGAGAACTACACCGGCAAGAACGTAATTCTGGCTACCGGCTCCAACACTCGCACTTTGGGCATCGAAATCTCAGGCCGAGTAATCACAAGCGATCAAGCCCTTCAGATGGACTTCGTTCCTAACAAGGTTGCCATCCTAGGCGGAGGCGTCATCGGTGTTGAATTCGCCTCAATCTGGCGCTCATTTGGTGCTGAAGTCGTCATTATTGAAGGTTTAGACCGCCTCGTTCCAAACGAGGACCCTGCCATGAGCAAGGTGCTAGAGCGCGCCTATCGTAAGCGCGGCATCGACTTCAAACTCGGAAACCGATTCAAGTCTGTATCACAGGACGCAAACGGAGTCATCGTGGAGCTCGAGAATGGTGAGCAGATTTCTGCAGAACTTCTGCTAGTTGCAGTTGGTCGCGGACCAAATGCAACAGGATTTGGATTTGAAGAGCAGGGCGTCTCGATGGATCGTGGCTTTGTACTTACTAACGAGCGTCTTCAGACCAACCTTCCTGGCGTTTATGCAGTTGGAGACATCGTTCCAGGCCTACAGCTAGCTCACCGTGGTTTCATGCAGGGCATCTTTGTTGCCGAAGAGATCGCAGGACTCAAGCCTGTAAAGGTCGACGAGTGGGGTATCCCTCGCGTCACCTATTGCGAGCCAGAGATTGCGTCGGTAGGTCTAACCGAAGTGCAAGCTCGAGAGAAGTTTGGTACCGACAACGTTTCCACCTACGAGTACAACTTGGCAGGTAACGGTAAGAGCAACATTCTGGGAACCGCTGGAATCGTAAAACTAGTCCGTCAGAACAATGGACCTGTTGTCGGTTTCCACATGATTGGTTCTCGCGCTGGCGAACAAGTCGGCGAGGCACAGCTAATCGTGAACTGGGAAGCGTACCCAGAGGATGTAGCTCCACACATTCACGCACACCCAACCATGAACGAAGCAATCGGCGAGGCCCACCTGGCACTAGCCGGCAAGCCACTACACGCACACGCCTAAGAGTAAAGGGACTAAGTCATGAGCGAAGTTGTTCTTCCAGCACTTGGAGAATCTGTAACCGAGGGAACCATCACCAGATGGCTCAAGAAGGTTGGAGACACCGTTGCTGTTGACGAGCCGTTGGTAGAAGTATCGACCGACAAGGTAGACACTGAGATTCCATCTCCAGTTGCCGGTGTAGTTCAGCAAATTATGGTTCAAGAAGACGAAACCGTAGCAGTTGGAGCCGTACTTGCGATCATTGGCGATGGCGCTGCCGCTGCCCCAACCGCTCCAGCTCCGGCTGCGGTTGAGACTCCAGCTCCAGCACCTGTAGTCGAGGCCGCCCCTGTGGCTGCACCAGTTGCACCGGTCATTCCTGCTCCAGTTCCAGCAGTATCCGCACCAGCTCCAGTGGCTGCCCCGGTAGCTTCAGCGGCAGAGAATGAGTCTGACCCGAATTACATCACTCCAATCGTGCGCAAGCTCGCACACGACATGGGTGTAGACCTCACCAAGGTTCGTGGAACCGGCGTGGGTGGTCGCATTCGCAAGGAAGACGTCCTCGCTTTTGGTACCGCCGCTCCTGTGAGCTCAGCACCAGTTGCAACTGCACCGGCAGTTGCTGCTCCACTGGTTGCCTCTCCACTTCGAGGAACCACTGAGCCAATGTCAAGGCTTCGCAAAGTTCTTGCAGAGCGTGCAGTTGCGTCAATGCAATCCAGCGCTCAGCTAACTACCGTTGTAGAAGTTGATGTAACCAAGATTGCTAACCTGCGCAAGTCGGTTCAGTCAGCCTTTGTTGCCAAGACTGGCGTGAAGCTGAACTTCATGCCTTTCTTCACCCTGGCAGCTGCTGAAGCGCTTCAGGCCCACCCAAAGATCAACAGCTCGGTTGATGGCGAGAACATCGTTTACCACGGCACCGAGAACATCAGCTTCGCAGTAGACACCGAGCGTGGTTTGTTGACTCCGGTCATTCGTAATGCCGCGTCGTTGAATATTGCGCAGACCGCTCAGCAGATCGCTGAACTGGCGGACCGCACCCGGAACAACAAGCTAACTCCAGATGAGCTCAGCGGTGGCACATTCACCCTTACCAATACTGGATCTCGCGGCGCGCTATTTGACACCCCAGTGGTGTTCTTGCCACAGAGTGCGATTCTTGGCACTGGAGTTGTGACCAAGCGACCAGTCGTGATTACCGATGCCGAAGGCAATGAGACAATCGCCTTCCGCTCGATGTTCTACTTAGCGCTGAGCTATGACCACCGTCACATCGATGGTGCCGATGCATCTCGCTATCTAACGGACGTAAAGGCACGTCTAGAAGCTGGTGCTTTCGAAGCCAACCTCGGAATTTAGTGAGCAATCCCTCGGGAATTCAAACCCGAGGGATTCCCTTTTACTAGGTGATCGATTGCAAGGAGATTTGAGTGCCCGAGTTTATTGACCTGGCATTCGCTCCTGATTACATCAGCTATGCCGATGCATACCAGAAGCAGCTTGAAATTCATGCTGACGTTGTGAGCGGAAAAAGACCGAACACGGTTTTGCTGCTGGAGCACAGCTCCGTTTACACCGCCGGAAAGCGCACCGAAGCTGAAGAGTTACCGATGGACGGCAGCGAATTCGTTGAAACTAATCGAGGCGGCAAAATAACTTGGCACGGACCTGGCCAACTTGTCGGATACGCAATCATGCGACTCCCCCAGCCAATTGACCTAGTCAACTACGTGCGCTGGATGGAACAGGTGTTGATAGATGTGCTTGCGCGTTTAGGTGTCCAAGGTGAGCGAGTCGATGGTCGAACTGGGGTTTGGCACGAAACCACCACCGGATTTGAAAAGGTTGCAGCAATCGGAATCAGGGTTTCTGAGAAGGTAACCATGCATGGCTTCGCCCTAAACTGCAATAACTCTCTCGAGCCTTATGAACACATCATTGCGTGTGGCATTTCCGACGCGAAGACAACGACTTTGACCAAAATCCTCGGTCGAGATGTAACAGTGACTGAAGCAGCTAACCTTGTAAAAGAATTGATGGGAGAAATACCAAGTGCCAGAATCTAAGCCTGAGCGCAAACTACTTCGCCTAGAGGTTCGCAACAGCGAAACGCCAATTGAACGCAAACCCTCATGGATTAAAACCACCGCCAAAATGGGTCCCGAATACCAGCAACTGCACTCCTTGGTGAAAGACCAAGGACTCCACACGGTTTGCCAAGAGGCTGGTTGCCCGAACATCTTCGAATGTTGGGAAGACCGCGAGGCTACCTTCTTAATCGGCGGTTCACAATGCACCAGAAGGTGTGACTTCTGCCAGATCGATACCGGTAAGCCTGCAGACTTTGACGCGGATGAGCCACGACGTGTTGGAGAATCTGTCAAGACCATGAACCTTCGATACGCGACCGTAACTGGAGTTGCGCGAGATGATCTTGAAGATGAAGGTGCTTGGCTATACGCGGAGACAATTAGGCAAATTCACCAACAGTCCCCCGGAACCGGAGTAGAGATCCTAATTCCTGACTTTTCAGGAAGGCCGGAATTACTTCAGCAAGTATTTGATGCTGGACCTGAGGTTTTTGCACACAACGTTGAAACTGTCCCAAGAATCTTCAAGCGCATCAGACCAGCGTTCAACTATGAGCGTTCCCTCGATGTGATAAGCCAGGGCCGGAAGGCTGGAATGGTGACCAAGTCGAATCTAATTCTTGGTATGGGAGAAGAGCGTTCC
>JACCED010576217.1_pt1 | contig 13114 bp, 15 predicted proteins | sample 7455021 | NCBI WGS metagenome assembly JACCED01 (sample SAMN15323456, study PRJNA562643) | freshwater metagenome | isolation source: river surface water | place: USA:Blue River Watershed | collected 2017-08-19
ATCGGGCCAAAGTGGCTTTCCTGAGTAGCAAGGAAGGCTACGCCCGTGCCGCGGCTGAGCACCGCCGGTGGTGGGCTGCCCAGCAGGATCAGCAATTCGCCCAGTTCATGCGCGGTGTCGTGGCTTTTTCCTCACACGGTGAACAGCAGGCAGGAAGTTTCCAGCTACACGGAGGCCGCCATGCGTAATCCACCCGCACGCGCGCGTCATCTTGAGCTGGTATCCAACGATTCTGCAGCACCGGCCGGCGAAGAAGCGGAGCGCGCTTTAAGGCTGCTCGGTCTGGTCGAAGGCGAGATTGACGCCTTCACACGAATTTTCCCGTGCCTTTCCGAGGAGGCTCGCCGCTTTTGCGTGCTCATCATGCGTTCGGAATTCAACGCTGAAGCGAAAAAGCGTCAAGAGCGCATCCCGGCCGTACTGCCGGTGCGATTGGCTGAGGTGCGCAGTCCTGAGGCATCTGCGACAAAAAGCCGAAAGCCAAGCGCCAAAAATGTCACCGGCGTTGACATTCACCGGACGCGAAGCATGCAGGGAGACGGCCAAGGATGTGAGTTCAGCTCACAACCCTTAGCGTCGACAGGGAGGCGGCCATGAGTAACGCGACCGGCAAACAACCTGCTCACCTCTTCAAGGAATTCACAAACTTTAAAGAGGGAAGCGACCACCCCTCACATGGGCTGATTAGCCGAACACTGGATATCACCTTAGGGGCAAAGCTCACGCTCGAGATGATTGAACGCGACGAGATGACCGCTGAAGACGGGGACGCTCCGATGCTAGGGGTGTTTCACCGTGCGGTGCTGCTGCGGATGGTCATCGGCTCGCTGGATGCCCTGTCCACAGAAGCTGACAACTTTATTTTCAGCAGTAACTGCCGCGCGTCCAAAGCCGCGATGCCCTCTGCCAAAAAGAATGACGAGGCCAAAGATGACTAAATCTCCCTTACCGCGTGCGCTGCTGCGCGCAAACGGCGAAGCGCACCTGCCGGTGCTCGAGCTCGAGATCAGCGAGCAATTCCAGTTCTGCGTCGACGCCGGCGTCAGCTCGGCTGCCGAGCTGCTCGCTCATCTGCCACGCGTGGCGCTGCACGACCATGTATCGCTGTCGCTGAGCGCTTTCCGTCAGTCGGTTGAGGTGGGCATGGCCGCCTCCGGCGACCATGATGCCGAGTTGCTGCGCGCCTGCATCGATGCTTTCACCGCCGGCTATCTGGGCCACCTGCAGCGTCACCTGATGCAGGCCCGTGGCATTGCCGGCCCCTCGGCCAGTGCGTTCGAGATCGCCGGTGCGCGGGGGCACGCATGAACCGCGTCGTGTCGGTCGATACGGCCCGCGCTGCACTGGCCTACATTCCGTCCGACGAGCGCGACCTGTGGCTGCGTATCGGGATGGCCCTGAAATCCGAGTTCGGGCAAGAGGGCTTTGCGCTGTTCGACGAGTGGAGCAAGGGGGCTCCGAACTACAAGGCGCGCGCCGTGAACGATAGCTGGAAGAGCTTCAAGGCCGGCGGCGGCGTGACCATTGCCACGCTGATCGGCGAGGCCAAGCAGCGCGGCTTCGACAGCAAGCACCTCACCCCGCTGCCGGCTTTGTCAGACGCCGAGCTGGCCACGCGCCGGCAGCAGCGCGCCGAGCAGCAGCAGGCCGAGGAGGCCGCCAGAGCCGCCGAGCAGGCCGCTGCTGCCGTCAAAGCGGGCGAACTGTGGTCTGCAGCCTCGGCGGACGGATCGTCGCCCTATCTCACGAAAAAGGCCATTGCCGGGCATGGCGTGCGTTATCAGGGCGACACCCTGCTGCTGCCGCTGGTCGACGGGCAGGGCCAGCTGTGGAATGTGCAGCGGATCTTCGCCAATGGCGAGAAGCGTTTCCTACGCGGCGCTCGGGTATCGGGCTGCTGGCACCTATTGGGGACGGTCGACGAGGCCGGCTGGCTGCTGCTGGCCGAGGGCTATGCGACGGCTGCCACCCTGCATGAGGCAACCGGCCATCCGGTGGCCGTGGCGGTCAATGCGACGAACCTGCCGCATGTGGCGCGCGCGCTGCGCCAGCAGCACCCGGGCGTGCGCCTGCTGCTGTGCGCCGACGACGATACCGAAACCGAGAAGACCGCCGGGCGCAATCCCGGCGTGCAGGCGGCCGAGCGCGCGGCGCGCCTCGTGGGAAGCCACTGGTGCAAGCCGCAGGGGTTGCCGGCCGGTGCGACCGACTTCAATGACCTGCTGCTGGCCCAAGGGGCTGAGGTGGTGCGCGCGCAGATCGCCCAGGCCGTGGCGCAGTCCGAACAGAGCAAGTCACCTGCGCCCGCCAAGGACAAGCCTGCAGCCGATACCGGCAGCAGCAAAGCGAGCCGGGCGAGCGCCCGCGAAAAGGCAAGCGACGCGGCCAGCGTGAGCCGGCCTTTCTTCCGGGTCGACGAGCTGGGCGTCTGGTATCACGGCTTCAACCAGCAAGGCGACGCACTGCCGGCGCAGTGGATCTGCTCGCCGCTACAGGTGACGGCCAAGACGCGCGACGCGAGCAATGGGGAATGGGGCTACCTGCTCGAATTCTCCGATCCCGATGGCCAGCCCAAGCGCTGGGCGATGCCGGCCAGCCTGCTCTCCGGTGACGGCACCCAGTATCGATCGATCCTCTTGTCGATGGGGCTGCAGATCGGTGCCGGCACGGCTGCGAAGAACCAGCTCACGGTCTACATCCAGACGCGACAGACTGATGTGCGCGTGCGCTGCACCGATCGCATCGGCTGGCACGGCGACGTCTATGTGCTGCCGGATCGCACGCTCGGCGAGGGGGATGAGCTGGTGATGTTCCAATCGCCGTCCGGCGTGGTCTCGCAGTTCAAGCAGGCCGGCACGCTCGAGCAATGGCGCACCGATGTGGCCGCCCTGTGCGCGGGCAACTCGCGGCTGACGTTTTGCGTCAGCGCCGCCTTCGCAGCCCCCCTGCTTCACCATGCCGGCGTGCCTTCGGGTGGCTTTCACATCTGGGGCGACAGCTCGAGCGGCAAGTCGACCGCTTTCAAGGTGGCCGGCTCCGTCTACGGCGGGCGCGACTACCCGCGCAACTGGCGCATGACCGACAACGCGCTCGAGCTCGTGGCCGCCCAGCATTCGGACGCGCTACTGCTGCTCGACGAAATCGCCCAAGTCGACCCGAAGGTGGTCGGCGATACGGTCTACATGCTGGCCAACGAAAGCGGCAAGGGGCGCGCCACGCAGAATGCAACCTCCCGGCGCACGCACACCTGGCGGCTCCTGTTTCTCTCCGACGGCGAGGTGAGCCTCGCCAACCATATGTCCGAAGCCGGCAAGGGCACGCGCGGCGGCCATGACGTGCGCATGGCCCACATCCCGGCGGACGCCGGCCAAGGGCTCGGGGTGTACGAGACGCTGCACGGGTTTGCCGATGGGGCATCGCTGTCGAACCATCTGGTGAACCAGGCGAATCGCTGCCACGGCACGGCCGGCCTCGCGTTCATCGAGTGGGCCGTCGCCCATGCGGAAAAACTCTCCGGCACGCTGCGCGAAAAAGTGGCGCAGCTGGTGCAGCAGCTCTGCCCGGAAGGCGCGCACGGACAGGTGCAGCGGGTCGCATCCCGCTTTGCGCTGGTGGGCATTGCCGGCGAGCTGGCCACGCAAGCAGGCTTGACCGGCTGGGCCAATGGCGAGGCGGTCAAGGCGGCCCGCACCTGCTTTTCGGCCTATCTGGATGCGCGCGGCGGCATCGGCAACAGCGAGCATGATGCGATCCTGCGGCAGGTCAGCGGCTTCTTCCAGTTGCACGGCGATGCCCGCTTCACCTGGTGGCACCGGGCGATGGACGACCACAAGCCCAATACGATGAACCGTGCCGGCTTCAAGCGGCTACTCAGTCGCGATGGCGAGCCGATCAAGTCCGACAGCGACCATCACCGCGAGTACGGGGAAAAGATGCACCCGGTCGACGGCGAGGAGGCCCAGCTTGAGTACTTCGTGCTGCCGGCGGTGTTTCGCGAAGAGATCTGCAAGGGGTTCAACCCGAAGACGGTCGCGCACCTGCTGGTCGATCGGGGCATGCTGCTTCCGGAAGGAGCAGGCGAGCGGATGCGCGCCGACCGCAAGGAGCGCCTGCCGGGCATGGGAAACACCCGGTGCTACCGGTTCGGGGCGAGGATTCTTTCCGGAGAGATGGCCTAAGCTAGCCCTCGTGGGTAATTCTGATCAGGGGCGTGGGCGATGAGTGAGTGGCCATTCCTTCATGCTACGATTTTTCGATTACCTGGAGGGAATGCATGGGCACCTCGGATTTTCAGGAGCAGCACAAAGTTGAAACCTACAAGTCGCTGATCACCATTTCGACCGAAGTCTTCAAGTACCTGATTCTGCTGAATGGCGGTGCAGCCGCCGGCATGCTGGCCGGGATCGACAAAATCGTGCGGGTCATCGATTCGTCCTGCATTCGCGTTGCGATGATCTGCTTCGTCGTCGGCCTCGTCCTTGCGACATTGGCCACCTTCTGCGCTTACTTCACACAGCGCAGGCTGCATGAAGAAAACATTGGTGCTCAGCCTCATGGCGGTCATTCTTGGTGGGTGGGCATCGTCGTGATTCTTTGCCTAGGCAGCCTGGGGGCCTTCTCGGCTGGCGCGCTCGTGGCGGTAATGAACATCGGCTCTTGATGCACGAGTCAGTCTTTCCTTGCATTCGGTCCGATCGGAGACGCGGGCGATTTTAAACCTTAGGAGCCCTGACCATTCTTGCGCAGGTACCCAGACCGCACCCTTGTGAGCGAAACATCGCCCGTTGTGCGCCGATCAGTGTAGTACCGGCCTGTAATGGTTTGCAGGTCATTTGCGCCCATCTCCAGCATCCCCACGCCCTCATGTGGTGAACTCCGCTGACGATACTGAGCCTGCGGGTCGTTGCTATACGAGTACCAGACCCGAAAGCTGCCTCTTTCCGGGAAGCGCTCCAGCCAGCTCCGAGTCGAGTAAGACGTACTTTCTCGGGTCTGCATGGTGATGACTGTGTTCAGCAGGCCCTGCCGAATTTCCACTTCGACCTCAATGGGCGGCACCGCACGGCCCGTCTGCGGGTCCGGCGCAGGTTGCACCGTACCCTGCCACTTGCCATTGAGGTTCGGGAACGTCATGCGCTGCAGCGCTGGCGACAACGACCAAAGCCACGGCCATAGCATATCCACCAGCAGGGCCCCCACGCCGACAATGGCCGTCGCTACCAACGATACTGCGCCCCAAGTGCTGAACGGCTTACTGAGCAGTCCATAGAGCACCTGTAGGACGTGCACACCGGCGAACCCAGCACCCATAACCAGCAACACCTGGCACCTGCGCGTTAGCAGGGACCACATCAAGCGTTCCCCAAGTGGGCCAGCGCGGCTTCCAGAAATGCGATGGCGTCCTTGCGGACCCAAGCCTGCCCAGCCCCAAACAGCGGCTTTATTTCGTTCACCTCATTGAGGGACTGGACGGTGCATACCTTTTCCAACGCATTGGCCAAGACGCGGCGCACACGGTCATACCGGTCGTCGGTCGCCACCGTAAAACACCAGTCATCGGCGAGATAGATCAAGCACTCGACGAGGAAGGACGGGGCCTTACCGGTGTAGACACGGGCCGCTGCCATGTCCGCCCGCAGGCGCTTCGATATACGCACCACCCGCTTGAACTGGTGCCCGGTGCGCGAGCGCTTATCCCGCCCATTCGCAATGTGCTGATCCGGAAAATTGTTGGTCCAGGTTCCATCGCGACCGTGGATCGCGAAGCCGACGGTTGTGGTGTAACCGGTCAGCAGAGACCCATAGCTGATCTGGTGCAGCGTGAAGCCGGGTACCACGTCCACATCTCCCCGGCTTCCTTCGACTCCCCGCACGCGAATTGCCTTATTCCCTGTGACATCGACCGAGTGCCGCCCGAAAGACGCCACGAGCAGGCGTTCGATGGTGTCGCGCATGTCACGGTCTATGTCTGGAAGCCGACGCGCGCCGGTCGGAACCTCGTAACCGAGGGCAGAGCTCGCAGACCAGTAGTCCCCAACCGTGGTGTCAGTATCCACTCGCAGCCCGGGATGCTCCACGCGCAAGTCAATGTCAGCATCGTTCCGGGTATTGGTTCGATTCGTGTAGCTGCCCTGCTCAACGAGGCGCACGCCCTCCAGAGTCAGCGCGCTGCTGATCTGCAGTGCATCTCTCACCATGTCCCTGGCGCGCGTCATTCGGTCCGCTTCGGAGCCGCTTTCGGGTCGCTCCCAGTGCTCAAAGCGCGCGTTCCATTCGCTGCGACGGCGGTATTCCTGAGCGAGCCCAAGCAGGCCTGGCGGGCGCGGTGCAAATGCGGTCATTGGTCAACCCGTAAGTTTTCGATATGGATAAGATATCGCATGTGACGGCTGAGGCTTTCGTCCGATGGCCAGGCGAGTCTCGCGAATCACATGTCCGCGGCCAGCAAGGGCACGCGAGGCGTCCATGATGTGCGCATGTCCCACACCCCCGCAGATGCCAACCACGAGCTGGGCGCGTACGAGACGCTGCACGGGTTGGCCGATGAGGCGTCGCCGGCGAGCTGGCCACGTAGGCCGGGCCGGCCGGCTGGGCCAATGGCGAGGCGGTCAAGGCAGCCCGCACCTGCTTTGCGGCCTATCTGGATGCGCGCGGCGGGATTGGCAACAGCGAGCACGATGCGATCCTGCGGCAGGTCAGCGGCTTCTTCCAGCTGCACGGCGATGCCCGCTTCACCTGGTGGCACCGGGCGATGGACGACCACAAGCCCAATACGATGAACCGTGCCGGCTTCAAGCGGCTGCTCAGTCGCGATGGCGATCCGATCAAGTCCGACAGCGACCATCACCGCGAGTACGGGGAAAAGATGCACCCGGTCGACGGCGAGGAGGCCCAGCTCGAGTACTTCGTGCTGCCGGCGGTGTTTCGCGAAGAGATCTGCAAGGGGTTCAACCCGAAGACCGTCGCGCACCTGCTGGTCGAGCGCGGCATGCTGCTGCCCGAGGGGGCCGGCGAGCGGATGCGCGCCGACCGCAAGGAGCGCCTGCCGGGCATGGGAAATATGCGTTGCTATGATTCAGTCCGAAAGTTGCAATTAGTCAACAACCTTGCCGACTTTCCCAAAAAGAGAATGTTGTTGACGAACGCAAAAAGGGAACTTAGAATTCCATCATGATGAACAGCCCATCTTGTATCTATGCAGCTGGTCGGCCTGATAAAGCTGGACGATTTCAAGCGCGCGCACGCCGATGCGCGCGGCCCATTAAATCAATGGCAGATCGAAGTTACAGCGGCGCAATGGAAAAATTCGCACGACATTAAGAGCCAATACTCCAATGCAAGCTTCCTTGCAGATAACGTGGTTATTTTTAACATCAAGGGCAACGGCTACCGCTTGGCGGTCAAGGTCGAATATAAAAACGGGATTGTCCTCATAGATTGGGTCGGTACACACGCCGAATATGACAAGAAGAAATTTTAATGAGGCGATCCGGAGAGCGAAGAGCAAGGAGTGAAAATGGAACGGTCGATACGAGTAATCAAAACGCGGCAGGAATATGACGCGGCACTCGCGCGCCTGTCCTCCTTGATGGATGGAGAGATTGCGCCGAATTCTGCTGAAGAATCAGACCTCGAACTCTTGACGCTGGTAATCCAAGCATACGAACGCGACAAAGTTGAGCAGGTCGTATCGGATCCTATTGAGGCCATCCTATTTCGCATGGATCAGCAAAATCTACAGAAAAAGGATTTGGTGCCATATCTCGGCTCGCTTTCGAAAGTATCCGAAGTACTGGCACGCAAGCGCCCGCTGAGCGTTTCGATGATGCGCAAGCTGCACAAAGGGTTGGGCATCCCGGCCGAAGCTTTGCTGAATGAACCTGAGAGGCACGATATTGATTTATCGAAAGACCTTGTAGGCGAATACCTAAAATTTCCACTTAGTGAAATGCGTGAGCGTGGGTGCTTCAAAGGTTTCACAGGCTCTCTGAAAGATGCGAAAGAGCGTGCCGAAGAATTGATCCGGGAGTTCATGCGCGGAATCACGAGCGAATCGCTGTCAACCTCGAGATTGCGCGCGCCGCTTCATCAAGACGGTTCTCGGGTAATGGATGAATATGCGCTGCTCATATGGCAGGTTGCAGTCCTGAAAAAAGTCCGGTTACACCCTCCTCGTAACGAATATAAAAAAGAGGCCATAACAGAAGATTGGTTGCGTGATCTGGCTAAACTGTCGCGCTTTGAAAAGGGCCCGCGCTTGGCACAGGAGTTCTTAGGAGATGTGGGAATTCCCTTGGTCATCGAGCCACATTTTAAAAAGACATATCTCGATGGCGCAGCGATGCTTGATGAAGGACGGCCTATCGTTGCTTTGACGCTACGACATGATCGCGTCGACAATTTCTGGTTCGCGCTCATGCACGAACTGGTGCATGTGCAAAAGCATTTGCTGGAGGATCGCTTATTTATCGCAGATAACTTGGATGACAAAACCCGCAGCAGCAAAGAAGAGAGGGAAGCAGATCAGGGGGCGCTCGATGCATTGATACCGCCGGATGCGTGGAAAGCGGCGGCCGTCTGCGCTCGCCCGATAAAGGCGAATGCGCTGGCCCTCGCCGAGAGCTTGCGGATTCACCCGGCCATCGTGGCAGGCCGGGTGCGCTATGAAGCGAGCAACTGGCGACTGCTACCAACCATCCAGGCGACAGTGAGCGAACATTTTCAAGACCAGTTGATGCCAGGCTGCTGAACTGACGCCAATAAAGAAAAGAGCCCAAGGTGCGCTAACACCTTGGGCTCTTGGTGAGGTGCTCAGGGGACTACCAAACCACCTGCACACATCATGTCTTCACGAGACAGCGAATGATATCAGTTCGCGGTGTGTGGGCAAGCCAAATCCCCTCAATCCTTCGATAGGAGGAGGCGATGGCCTACATCCGACTGAAGAGCGTCTTCGTGCGCGCCTATACCCGGTTCCGCTTTGGCCGCCGGGAACGCGTGTGCGAGCACTGGCGCTCGCATCCGGGTCAGCTCGAACTTTTCGTCTGACCCGTGACCGCCTGGCCCGCTTGCGCGGGCTAGGTTTTCATCACCGCGACCTGTATGAGGTAAACCATGGCATCAAAGAAACCCCCGAGTGAAACCACGTCCAAGCGTGTAGCGTCGACAGCTGGCAAGTTGTTGAACAATCCACGAACCTCACCTGCAGTCAAAAGCGTGGCGGCTTCGGCGCTGACGCAGCATGTGAAGCGCGGCACGCCAAAGGGCAAGTAACCGCACGTGACAGAAAAGCCCGCCATCCGGCGGGCTTTTTTTCGTCCCGCGCGCGGAGGGCGGGTGGGTGCGATCTTTTCGCGCTGCGTAGCGCTCGATTTCCAGAAAGAGCGGTATGCCGTTTTATGCCATTTGTGCACACCATGAGCCAAAGTGGTCTACTTCACACCACTTTGGTTAATTGTTGACCGCTCGCAGATGGTACTTACCTAGCAACATTTAACAATTGAAAGAGTGCTACAGAGCACTCAATCGTTGCATCTGCTTATCTCTAAAGAAAGCATTCACTTACGTTCTTCACTGCCCCCACGTGCCCCCAGCAAAAATCGTCGTTTGGGGACAGCTTTTGGGGGCAGCAAAACGCAGCACTGGTGCGGGTTCTCAGGCAATTTAACAATTTGCCCCCACTGCCCCCAAGAAAAAAAATGTCTCCGGACGGCGGCCTCCCCTCCCCCCCTGTCTGGGTCCTTCTGAACACTTGCCGGTACGGGTAATTCGAACCCCGGTGATAAGCTAGTGGGTGAGTTTCCAAATTGGTGAACGCATTGGTGAACACTTCCAGAGACAGGGATTCCGAATTGATGACGCAAGCGCAATACGCGCGTCATCGCCAGTGCGCGCGCAGTGCCATTCACAAAGCGATCAAGGCGGGACGGATTTCTCTCATCGACGGCAAGATCGATGCGGCCGCGGCAGACATCCAGTGGCTGCGAAACACCCGGCCGCGGATGCTGACCTATCGCTCCCCTGGTGCCGATGTTCCTGTGGCCGGCAACCCGAGTTTCACGGCAAGCACAAGAGCAGGCGAGGCCGAGCCGGTCTCGACCGGCGATGACTATTCGATAGCGCGGGCGCGGCGCGAAGCGGCTGAGGCCCGCATTGCGGAAATGAGGTGTGCCGAGCTCGAGAGCAAGTTGATCCGCGTCGACGTGCTGCAGCACGCGTGGTCTTGCAAGATCGCCAGCGTTCGCGATGCGCTGCTGCAGATCCCGCCACGCCTGGCACCGGTGCTGGCCGCCGAGGACGACATGGAACGGGTGGCAGGACTGCTCGAGGACGAGTTACGGGCCGCCTTGGCCGAAATCAGCCGCGTGGGGTCGGCGTGATCGCGGGCACGGCCAACATGCGTGAGCGGCGCTAAAAGCGTGGTGGATTGACCAGAATCGGTGAGGAGAAAAATTTTTTGACGGTATTTTTGACGGTATTTTTCTGAATCACCCAGAGGAAACCCAGCATTCATAAGGCTTATGACGGCATCTTAAAGGGAACCTATCCCACCAAAGAATTACTAAGCCGTTGATTCCATTGGGATCTGCGGCTTTTTTATTGGCTTTTTTTGCCGGGTGATGGACGAAGGTGCTGCACATCGCTGGCAAGGTCCTGAGCCAAGGCGCCCCATTGTCACGAAGCTGTCATCAACATTTCGATATACTTGGAAATATGAACAATGCTGATGCCATCGCTGCTTTCCTGGCGCTGGGGCAGGAGACGCGCCTCAACATCTTCCGCCTCGTCGTCCAGAAGGGAGATACCGGCCTGACCCCGTCAGAGCTGGTCGAACGCCTCGGCGTGCCAAACGCCACCCTGAGCTTCCACTTGAAGGAACTGACGCGGGCCGGCTTGCTGCTGGTCGAGCGCCAGAGTCGCAACCTGATCTACAGACCCAATGCCGCCCTGGTGGAGTCGCTGTCCGGCTTCCTGCTGGAGAACTGCTGCGGCGGCCAACCTTGCATCCCCGTCCCCCTGAAAAAGAAAACGCGATGAAAACTTACAACCTGCTGTTCCTCTGCACGCACAACTCGGCGCGCTCCGTCCTCGGCGAGGCTTTGGCATCGACCCATCACAGCGGACGTTTCGTCGGTTACTCGGCCGGCTCGACACCCGGTGGCAAGGTGAACCCGTTTGCCGCCGAGCTGGCACTCAAGATGGGCTATCCGGCTGACAAGCTGCGCTCGAAGAGCTGGGACGAATTTGCGGCGCCTGACGCCCCCAACATGGATTTCATCATCACCGTCTGCGATAACGCGGCCGGCGAGGTCTGCCCCATCTGGCCGGGCAAGCCGGCCACGGCGCACTGGGGCTTTCCCGATCCGTCCCAGGTTGTCGGCGACGACGACGCCGAGCGCCAAGCCTTCAGGGACGTGATGGCCGGGCTGCAGAAGCGCATCGATCTGCTGGCCGCGCTGCCGCTCGACAAGCTCGATGCGTTGAGCCTGCAGTCCGAACTGAAAAGACTGGAACGCGCATGAGCCTGTTCGAACGCTACCTGACCCTCTGGGTCTTCCTCTGCATCGTCGCCGGCATTGCACTCGGCCAGTTCTTCCCCGCCCCCTTCCATGCGATTGGCGAGATTGAAGTCGCGCGCGTGAACCTGCCGGTCGGGCTGCTGATCTGGGTGATGATCATCCCTATGCTGGTGAAGGTCGATTTCGGCGCGCTGCACGAGGTTCGCCGTCACATCAAGGGCATAGGCGTCACGCTGTTCGTGAACTGGCTGGTGAAGCCGTTTTCGATGGCGCTGCTGGGCTGGATCTTCATCCGCCAGTTGTTTGCACCGCTGCTGCCGGCCGATCAGCTGGACAGCTACATCGCCGGTCTGATCCTGCTGGCCGCCGCTCCCTGCACGGCGATGGTGTTCGTCTGGAGCCGACTAACCAACGGTGATCCGCTGTTCACGCTATCGCAGGTGGCGCTGAACGACACCATCATGGTGTTCGCGTTCGCTCCCATCGTCGCGCTGCTGCTCGGCATCTCGTCGATCACGGTACCCTGGGATACGCTGGTGACCTCCGTCGTGCTGTACATCGTGCTCCCGGTGATCCTCGCGCAGCTGTGGCGCCGCCGACTGATGGCGCAGGGCCCGCTGGCATTCGACGCGATGATGCAGCGTATCGGCTCATGGTCGATCACGGCATTACTGGCGACACTGGTGCTGCTGTTCGCATTTCAGGGCGAAGCGATTCTTCGCCAGCCGCTGGTCATCGCGCTGCTGGCGGTGCCGATCCTGATCCAGGTGTTCTTCAATTCCGCGCTGGCCTACTGGCTCAACCGTCGGCTCGGCGAATCGCATAATGTCGCCTGCCCGTCGGCACTGATTGGCGCGTCGAACTTTTTCGAGCTGGCGGTCGCAGCTGCGATCAGCCTGTTTGGTTTCGAATCCGGCGCTGCCCTGGCAACCGTAGTCGGCGTGCTGATCGAAGTACCGGTCATGCTGCTGGTAGTGCGCGTCGTGAACCGCACGCGCGACTGGTATGAGTGCACACCACAGGAGGCCAGCAATCATGCGTGATGACACGCTTCCCAATATCGACGATGCCTGCTTCAGCAGCATTGACGAAACCGCGCTGTTCCCTACCCAACGCTCGATGCACCCGCCGCGGATACTGCTGCTCTACGGCTCGCTGCGGCAGCGCTCATTCAGCCGGCTGCTGGCCGAGGAAGCGGCCAGGCTGCTGCAGCGCTTCGGTGCTGAAACGAAGTTTTTCAACCCGTCAGGATTACCGCTGCCGGACGACGCCGCTGACACGCATCCGAAGGTGGCCGAGCTGCGTGAGCTGTGCCAGTGGGCAGAAGGCATGGTTTGGTCGTCGCCGGAGCGTCACGGCGCCATGACGGGCATCATGAAGGCGCAGATCGACTGGATACCGCTGGCGCTGGGGGCGATCCGCCCGACGCAGGGCAAGACACTGGCGGTAATGCAAGTCTGCGGCGGTTCGCAGTCGTTCAATGCAGTCAACCAGATGCGCGTGCTGGGGCGCTGGATGCGCATGCTGACGATTCCGAACCAGTCGTCGGTCGCGAAAGCCTACGAGGAATTCGACGAGGCCGGCCGCATGAAGCC
>JACCED010100122.1_pt1 | contig 13112 bp, 16 predicted proteins | sample 7455021 | NCBI WGS metagenome assembly JACCED01 (sample SAMN15323456, study PRJNA562643) | freshwater metagenome | isolation source: river surface water | place: USA:Blue River Watershed | collected 2017-08-19
CGCCTTTGATTGTTCGCTTCTCGATCGCTTCGATCAGAGCCGCTCCGTGATGGGGATAAACAACGGTTTCGCCGACTTTGAATGACATTAAACGCCTTTCGTTAGAGCGCGATTCTACCGCATGATCAGTGGCTTTCAAAAACTCGGTTGTATCGGCTTATCTGCCTTATCCTTACCGCGTGAAAAACAAGCCACTTCGCCACTTTGCACTCTTGACAACTCTCATCGTCGCACTCTCAGCCCTCACTGGTTGTGCAGCGGGTCCAAATGCTGCAACGCGATTGATCACTCAAGTAACTGACGGCGTCGATGGTGAAAGTGGCGCAGTGAAGTTGCGCAATTTCAAACTTGTCATTCAACCGGATTCATCTGCAGTGGTCGTTGGAACCATCGTCAACCAAGATGAGGCAGAAGATGCTGTCATTGCTGCCTCCATCAATGGCGAGAAGGCAACTATCTGGGCTGATGGAAAGGTAGTTGATTCACTGCCGTTAACACTCAACAAACCACAGATCTTTGCTGGACCTAGCGCGACTGCTTATATCTACACCGAGTATCTTGGAGTGAAGGCTGGTTACCGCGTTCCAGTTCAAATCGTTTTGGCACGTGGTGGAATCGTCGAGCTTGATGTTCTTATCCGCGAGAAAGACTTGGAATTCGCTGATGTTTCGCTACCCGAAGCGCCTTCGGCAAACGGGTAATCAGACCTCGATCTTGTAGCCGAGACCTCGAACGGTTTGGATCAAAGTCGGATTCGCAGGATCCTTCTCGATCTTCGCACGTAGCCTCTTGATATGGACATCTAACGTCTTGGTATCGCCGACGTAATCGCTACCCCAGACTCGATCGATCAATTGATTACGAGTCAAAACTCTTCCTGAATTGCGCATCAGGAACTCTAAGAGCTCGAACTCTTTCAACGGCAACGAGATCGGTTGTCCCCCGACCGTCACTTGATGGCGATCTATATCCATTCGAATATTGGCAACGCTAAGAATCCCTGCCTCGCCTTCGCTCATCTCACTCTCACCGCCGCCATGTCTACGGCGTAGGACAGCGCGGATACGCGCAATCAACTCATTTTTCGAATACGGCTTCGTCACATAATCATCAGCACCGATCTCAAGACCTACCACCTTGTCGATCTCGGTATCTTTGGCGGTAAGCATGATGATTGGAACTTGAGATTTCGTTCTAATCGTTCGACAGACCTCGATTCCAGAGATCTCTGGGATCATCAAATCAAGCAAGATCAAATCGAAATTCCCAGCCTCGAACTTCGCAAGGGCTTCTCTGCCTGTAGCGGCAGAATCAACGACAAATCCCTCTTTTCCAAGAAGGAATGTCAACGCCTCGGAGAACGATGCTTCATCTTCGACGATCAGAATCTTGGTCACTTACTGCTCCTACTTTCGATTCTCTTCCATTGAATCAGGGTCAACTTCCGGTAGCCGAAGTGCGAATGTGCTTCCCACTCCGACCTTGCTCCACACCTTTACTTCTCCACCATGGTTCTGGGCTACATGCTTGACGATAGATAGCCCCAAGCCTGTCCCACCAGTCTCACGGGACCTTGCAGGATCGACGCGATAGAAGCGTTCAAAGATCCGTTCCAGATCTTCCTCTTTGATGCCGATGCCTTGATCAACGACGTCGATCTCGACAAGACCGTCAATTCTCTTCACTTCAACCGCAACGCGTGTTCTCTCTGGAGAGTAATTGATCGCGTTCTCGATCAAGTTATGTACCGCCATAATCAACTGGTCGCGATCACCGCGAACCCAGGCTTCGACGCTCTTCCCGCTCTGATTGATCACATCGATACTTCTCGCCTCTGCGCTGGTCTCTGCTTGGGAGATTGCCTCCCTGACTACTTCATGTAATTCCACTGGATGCGGATCGGTCAATGGATCTTCGCCTTGTAGCCGCGAGAGATTGATGATCTCTTTGACGAGATCCTCTAGGCGCTTCGCCTCAGCCTTGATCCGTGAAGCAAAACGCTCCATCGCTTCAGGTTCATCTTTCGCTTGTGATATTGCTTCGCTCAAAAGCGAGAGCGCACCGATGGGAGTTTTCAATTCATGCGAGATATTTGCGATGAAATCCCGTCGAATCGCATCCACACGCGACTTCTCACTCTCATCATTGATAAGGATCAAGGTCGTATCTTCATCAAGTGTGGTGACTGCGATCTTGATCTTACGTTTTCCCTCACCGATCGGACCGCGAGCGATTTCCACGATGCCTTGATGTGGTTTGCCCGTTCTTCTAACTGCACGGACAATCGCAAGGATCTCATCGCCATAGAGAACAGAATCTTTCAAGATATTTAGGGATGCGATGCCCTCTGACTGGAAGATTGGCGCATCATCGTTATCGATCACCAAGACATCGTCTTCAAGCAATTCAAAGGTACGAGTTAAAGCTTCTGGTAATTCGTCCAGTCTCATATCTTCCAATGAGGTTCCCTCGACGAGGTTCGAGGACTTGCGAAAGATCATCGTTGATTCCTCATAGCAGCCACGAGAGCACATCCACGAGAGCATCGTAGGCAATAACCTTGAGGCTTCGCTTCCTGCTCCGGTTTACCTCACGTTCACCTACTTTTTTCCATCCATTCATGGTCACGCTCTAACCTCCTTCCATGGCCTGGCTTCGATCCGCATTCCAAGATGAACTAGATAGCGTCACCACTTCACTCGTGACACTTTCGCAAGAAGTAAGCGCTGCAATGGAGAAGGCAACCCATGCCATCCTCACTGCAAATCTCGCAGAGGCCGAGGAAGTGATCTCCACCGACGATCGAATCGATCAACTCGCACACGATCTCGACAATCGCATCATCGACATCATCGCAAGGCAACAACCGGTGGCAAGCGACCTTCGCGCCTTGGTGACTGCCCTTCGTATGAGTTCCGATCTAGAGCGTATGGGAGATATGGCGCATCACGTCGCAAAGATCGCCCGACTTCGCCACCCAGGGGCTGCAATCCCTTCAGAATTACTTCTCACCATTGAAGAGCTGGGCAAGACTGTAAAAGTCGTTTCCGACAAGTGCACTGAAGTCATCGCTGATCGCGATCTCGATAAAGCACTTGAGATGGAGAAGGATGACGATGAAGTCGATCGCCTTCACAGGCGGCTCTTTGCAACTCTCCTTGATGAGAGTTGGCCACATAGCACTGAGACTTCTATCGATATGACCTTGATCGGTCGTTACTACGAACGCTTTGCAGACCACGCAGTCTCAATCGCTCGTCGGGTCTACTTCCTGGTCACAGGCAAGTATTCAGAAAAGTAAGAGTAAGTAACCTTTACTTCTTTCCCTGATTCGCAACAGCTTCGATTGCGATCTTCGCCGCCTCGGGATCTAGGTATTCGCCACCTTTGACCATGGGTTCGAAATCATCATCGAAGCGATAGAGCAATGGGATTCCAGTCGGGATATTCACAGCAGCAATATCGGTATCAGAGATGCAATCGATGTGTTTGACGATCGCTCGGATCGAATTCCCGTGGGCAACGACAAGGACGCGCTTGCCTGCATTGAGATCTACCGAAATATCCCCGACAAGATATGGAATCAAACGATCGACGACATCTTTGAGGCATTCACTCTTCGGAAGGTCACTACCTAAATCGCTATAGCGTGGATCTGAAGCCTGCGAATATGGATCATCGTCTGCGATCGGTGGTGGTGGGACGTCATATGATCGACGCCAGAGTTGGAATTGCTCTTCGCCATATGCTTCAAGAGTTGCCTTCTTATCTTTCCCTTGCAGCGCACCATAGTGACGCTCATTGAGCCGCCAACTTCGCTTCACCGGGATCCAGTCACGATCACAGGCTGCGAGAGCAAATTGTGAGGTGTGGATCGCACGCTTCAGGAGCGAGGTATGAACGATGTCTGGCAGTAATCCTCGTTCTTTGAGGAGTTCACCACCGCGCTTTGCCTCCGCAACGCCCTTCTCGGAGAGTGAGACATCGACCCATCCAGTGAAAAGGTTCTTCGCATTCCATTCACTCTCGCCGTGGCGAAGCAATATCAATTCACGTGCCATGTGCGCATCTTGCCATCGATAAGTGCTTGATAGGGTGTGCCAGCATTCGAGCGAAGGCTTTCCCTCAGAGCCGAAGCTCCGTCCGTGAAGTTGAGACTTCAAGGCGCCCAAGAATTGAGGGGCTAAGAAGTTATCTCTTAACTAACGGAGGAATCCGATATGGGCATCACGCCTAAGGACGCAGTTCTCTTCGATCTCTATTCATCACTCGCCGATCGCCTTGCGGCTGGAGCGCGTGCAACGGTCGAGCTCGTCAGCGCAGAATTCGATCAACGTAAACCCATCGCAAAGCGAGTCGGCGATATCGAGACCGAAGCCGATGAACTTCTCGGAAAGATCATCCGACGTATCGACGATATGTTCGTCACACCTTACGATCGTGGCGATCTCCAAGATCTCGCCAATGTTCTCGATGATGCGATGGATTGCATAGAGGAAGCAACCGACGTCGCAGTTCTCCATGGCGTTCAAGATTTCCCACCCCAGACCAGTGATCTCGTGGATGCAGTGAGGCGCCTTGCAGAGTTGACCGCATCGAGTATGCCTCGCCTTAAGACTTTGAAGGAGATGGAGCACTACTACGAAGAGGCGGACAAGATCGAAGATGAGGGCGATCGCATCCACCGCCGAATCACCAAGACGCTCTTTAGTGGTGAATACGACGCGATGCAGGTCCTTCGCATCATCGGAGTGATCGACCTACTCGAGGATTCACTCGATCAGATGGCGAAAGTCGCTCGCACCATCCGCCAAATCGAACTCAAGGAGTCTTAAGAGAAATGGGTGATGCCTATCTTCTCGTATCCATCATCATCGTCGTTGCTCTGATCTTCGACTACACCAACGGCTTTCATGATGCAGCCAACGCGATCGCGACAACGATCGAAACAAAGGCCCTGACTCCTCGAAAAGCACTCTTCGTGGCAGCGGTAGGAAATCTTGTCGGTGCATTCATCAGCGAAGGCGTTGCCAAGACTGTCGGTAGTGGCATCGTTGATATAAAACCATCAACAGAAGGTCTCTACGTAGTCCTTGCTGGCGTCATCGGTGCAATCGCTTGGAACATGTTTACCTGGTGGTTTGGTATTCCTTCGTCATCATCGCACGCACTGATCGGTGGACTTGTCGGAGCAGCGCTAGCCTCACGAGAGATTGTTCAATGGGATGGTGTCATTTCAAAAGTAGCAATCCCAATGATTCTCTCCCCTCTCATCGGATTCACACTTGCCTTCATCGTCACCGCAAGTTTGCAGGGGATCTTTCGCAACGCCAAGCGCAGCCAGGTAAGCAAATACTTCCGAGCCGCACAGATCACGACTTCAACAGCAATGGCAGTCGGCCACGGACTTCAAGATGCACAGAAGACGATGGGCGTTATGACGCTTGCTCTCGTAGTAGGAGGGTTTCACTCAGGAGATTCCATTCCTACCTGGGTCAAAATCTCAGCAGCTGCCGCGATCGCAGCAGGTACATACGCTGGTGGTTGGCGCATCATGAAGACACTTGGAAAACGATTGGTTCATATCGATCAACTTCGTGGTGTTGCCGCTGAGGCAGTCGCCTCAAGCGTTCTCTTCACTCTCGCAATTGGATTCAAAGCTCCGATCTCAACGACTCACACCATCACATCCGCGATTCTCGGATCAGGTGCCACCAGAGGAAAACGGGCAGTTTCCTGGCCCGTTGTTGGCAGGATCCTTACCGCTTGGGTTATCACTGTCCCAATGGCAGGGCTCTCCGCCGCAGCGATGGTTGGATTTATTCACTTCCTTGGTGTCGTTTAAAGGCTAATTAAAAAAGAAAATTCGATGATCACTCAGTGATCAGATGCTCAAAAGCTTTTAAGTTAGCCAAGGATTCACCACGCGAGACTCGCCATGCCCATTCCCGACGTATCGCCGTTGAGAAACCCAATTCAAGCAAAGGATTGAAGGCTGAATCTGAGTATTGCAGAACCGATCCGATGACCTTATCAAGTTCTCGATCATTGACCGCCGCGTGACTAAGTCGCCCCACAAGATAGATATCTCCGATCTCATTGATCGCAAAGGCAACTGAATACATCGTGGCATTCTTTCGAAGCAGCCATTCATGAACCTGCGCCGAATTCTCATCGGGTTTTCGAATCACGAAGGCATTGATCCCCAACGAATGATCACCGACGACTAAAGCGCAATGCGTCTCCAACTTCGCGCTACCTGGAAGCGAAACGAGAAATGTCCGATCATCGACTCGATCAAAGGAGAGATCGTGTGACGCAAGAAATTCCTCAACAACCGCGGAGGTTCGCTGCTTTCCTGTACTCATTCCCAAAGACCAATTTAAGCGAGGCTCTTCACGCCCGCTTGTGAAGCACTGCCCTCACTCAAAACCTTGTCATAGACATCCAAGAGCGCTCTCGAAGTCTGATCCCAACCGAAGTGCGAAGCATGTTGGATCGCTCCCATCGAGAGGATCAATCGCCTCTCTGGTTGGGAGATCAAGCGAAGCAAGACCGCAGCCCACGCCTTCGGATCATGTCCATCGACGAGCGAGCCTGAGAAACCATCGGAAACAGCGGCACGAAGACCACCCACAGCTGTCGCGACCACAGGTGTGCCACACGCCTGTGCCTCTAGCGCAACAAGGCCAAAAGATTCACTATAACTAGGCACACATACGAGGTCAGATGCTCGATACCAATCAGCCAAATCTTGGCGCGTGACTGGTGGCAGGAATTTCACAACATCACTAATGCCAAGCCATTTTGCAAGGTTCTTCAGCTTCTCTGGTTCGCCGCCACCATTTCCTGATGCGCCACCAATGATCAGCACGTTGACCTTTGATCGAAGTCCTGGGCTATGGGCCATCACCTCGGCCGCTGCACGAATCAATACATCCGGACCCTTATGTGGCTGGATACGTCCGACGAAAGAGAGGATCACTTTTTCCGGATCGATTCCCAATTTCTTTCGTGAGGCCAGTTTTCCTTCGCCGACTTTGAATTGACCGAGGTTGACGCCGGGCGTTGCAACAAAGACTCGCTCCGGACACGCTCCATAAAGGGAGACCAGACTCGCAGCTTCAGAGTCGGTATTGGCGATGATCGCCGATGCAGCCTTCACCACATTCTCTTCGCCGATCGACCGCGTCAATGGCTCAGGACTCTCGCCATCCGCAAGAGAGAGATTCTTCACCTTTGCTGTGGTGTGAAAGGTATGGACGAATGGAATACCGCTCTCTCGTGATACGCGTTTAGCGAGAATTCCGGAAGTCCAATAATGTGAATGGATCACTTCATATCGTCCACTCATCTCCATATGACGATTGAAGTCATCAACGAGTTGATCCATAAGCGCTGGAATATCGCTCTTACTTACTCCTTCATATGGTGTGGCATGAAGGTGACGAACCCGAACACCTGGTGCGACATCAACGATATCCGGCAGATCTGGCGATGTAGCTCGAGTGAAGATATCTACTTCGACTCCCGAAGCAGCCATCTTCTTGGCGCTCTCGATCACATAGATATTCATGCCACCGGCATCACCAGTACCTGCTTGATCAAGCGGCGAGGTGTGAAGCATCACCGTCGCAATACGACGAGGTGAGCGAGGGTTTTGATGAAGTGGGGATGACATTAAGCGATGAGTTTACTCGCGCGAATCTCACCCACAACTTGACCATCTCCAAGAACTGGAATCGGATCAAATTCGAGCGCAATACCTAGATGCGAAAGGCTCGCAGAAAGAAGTGGCATATCTCCTCGATTCGACCCATCACTCATCTTCCAAACCACAGTTCCAATTCCGCGCTTCGAAGCGATCATCACTCCCTCTGCGCCATCCTTTACTAAGAGTCCCGGGACTCGTTGCATAGCGATGGTCACGATACGGCCCTCACCACTGACCATCTCGGGAAACGAAGTACAAGCGGCGACAACTTCCTGATGAATCGGATCATCAGAATTCGTGATTTGATGAATTGCCTGTGCCATCGCTTGTAAAGTCATTGCAAAAAGCGGCGCACCACAACCATCAAAACTGATCTTAGAAATGCTTTCACCTATTAAGTCTTCGAATTCTCTTCTTATCGCGACTTGCAGAGGATGCGAAGGTTCCTTGTAGCTCTCGATATCCCAACCATTGATTGCAGAGGTCGCAATCATCCCTGCATGCTTTCCACTGCAATTCGCAGCGAGAGCCGTTGCTGGTCGATCCCCCCAAGCCTTGCGCTCCCCCGCACCCAACGGTTTATCTGGAGTGTTACGCAAAGAACTTTCGTCCAATCCGACCGATTTCAAAATCGCAAGCGCTACCTCTTGATGCTCTGAACTCCCTGCGTGACTTGCACAGACCAAAGCCAATTCCCTTGGCGCTAACTTCAATCCCAATCGCACCATCGCAGAAGCCTGAATAGATTTGATAGCAGAGCGCGGATAAATCAATTGATCCGGATCACCAAGAGCTAATTTCTCTCGTCCCTCACCGTCAAGAATCAATAATCGACCATGGTGAACCGATTCGATCATCTCGCTTCGAACGACTTCAACCAAGACTTCGTCAAAGAAATCATTCATAGATTCGAATGACTATTCAGAACGCGGAAGAGTGGACCAGATATGTGCTTGTAGATCCTTACCGGGAACAGCCATGTCATAGGCAAAGAAGAGTTCACCTTCAACGAGACCATAGAGACGAGATCCCTCGGTAACGCTCTTTGCAGAAGGAGCCGAATACGCCCGATCCATTGCCAATTGAATCTTCGGTCCATCAAATCGCCCCAACCACCCTTCGGTGATTCCAGTGCTGTGGGCGATCACTACTTCAAGGACATTGTTCGGCTTGACTCGCCAAAAGCCGGTCTCCGCCGCTGCCGGTCGGATGATCTCGTTATTCTCATCGATGATCCAAGAACGTGAGTAATAGGTCATAAATGGTCGACCATCGTGATTGAAAGTCACTTCTTGTGCGAAATCAAAGCGCTCAATGCCGGGATAGTCCCCGTGCCCTTTCCCGCGCCAGGAGCCGATCATCCACGCAAGTGGATTGAGATCGGGGTGCAATCCCTCAGGAATAACGAATGCCATTTGGCAGAGCCTACTCGCGCCTAGAGAAAGTAGAGTCTCGCTATGGCAAAACGCCTCGTCATCAAGCTGATCGCAGGTAAAGAGGATCCGGAACGACTCTCTGGTGCGCTCAACGTCGCAACCGCTGCTATCGCCTCCGGAGTTGAGGTCTCGCTCTGGCTTACCTCAGAAAGTTCGTGGTTCGCGCTTCCTGGAAAAATCGGAGAGATCGAACTCCCTCACTCTCCAAGTCTCCAAGATCTTCTATCGATGGTGATTGAGAATGGCAGCGTCACACTCTGTACCCAATGCGCATCAAGGCGCGGACTTGAGAAGCAAGACCTGATCGAAGGTATCGAGATCAAAGGTTCAGCAAGCTTCGTCGAAGAGGTTACAGAAGATAATGCACAAGCCTTGATCTACTAACGGACAATCTCGAAGTTAATGCAAAAGTATCGTTTGACTCATCGGGTGTGATGGAAGAGGATGAATCAACATCACTAGTTCCTGCCACGGTAGAGCTTTCACTTTCAAGAGGTACGACAATCACCGTCACGCTCTCGGAATCCTCAGCTAAAACAGTGACAGTATTGGATTCTGACTGGAGAAGCGATGTCGAACTCTCGCTTACAACTACTGAACTCTCTGAAGTCACAGTCGAACTCTCACGGACTGCAGGGGTCGTCTCTGAAGGCGCAATGAAGGAATATGCGCACTCGGTTCCACTTTCACCATAGCCGGTCCATTTACTACACCGTTGAATTCCGGGAGTTTGATCAGCCGCCAATTGCGCCACTCGCTTTGCTTCCTTTTTGAGCAATTCAACGTTCTCACGACGCTTTACTTCCGCAAGTGCGTCATAGTTTCCACCAGAACTCTTGAAAGATTCCCATATCTCTCCACCAAGGCGATAGGCGGCCCACGCGTTGGCCGGCCAACACTCGGTAAACGTTCCAATACCGATGGCGGCAATCAGCCCATTCGCTCCTTGGAAACCAATCGGACAATCAGTGGTGCTTAATTGGCCACGATAGATTTTCGTATAAGGAAATCCACTTCCTCGATAGGAAGTATCTTCAGTGAATTGGTTTGAATTTGAAACTGGTTCCGTTGCGGAGGACTCAGTTGTTCCATTCGAAGTACTCGTTGAAGAGGTTTCGGGCGCAGTGACCGCAGGTGCCTCTTCTGTTGGCACAGTTGCTCCAGGACCTGGTTCGACTGGGTTAGCACAGACTCCTCCAGAACTTTCACCGCCATTAGGGTCAATGATGGGACCCCACTGAACACACTTTTGTTTTCCTGGATTGGCGGCATTCCAAGCGCGCGACTGCGATTCTGCGTCTGCTTGGGCAGCTTGCAAGCGTGTGCGATAACTCGCCCAGGCATCAACTGTTGCGGTCGATTGCCATTGTTTGACGCAGTAAGCAAACCAACGATCATCAGAACGATCTGTCGTGAAATTCATATCAACGCCCATGCCACGACCGGATCCTGATGGACAGGAAAAGCTCTGGTAGGTGGCAGTTGCTTCCCATTGCGACTGTGTAAATCCGGGATCAGAAGTAATACGCGTTCCAGGAATCTCGGCGCCATGTGCAACACCAGGGAAAGGGTCTTCTTCGGCAACGGCGACATTTAAAGGAACGAGTGAAAACGTAATCGCGCCTAGGAGGAGGGTGATGCATCGACGAAACATGCCTTAACCGTACTCCCCAACTCTGACAGTCCAGACAGTTTCACAAAAACGATAACAAAGAGTAAGACTTATTCGATCGGCACCAAGATCTCTTGTGTCGCCTTCAACCCACCAATCTCTAGAACGGCATCAGCAGGCGTCATCCGCTTAATCACAGCAAGGGCGATCGGACCTAATTCATAATGGCGAGCAACAGTGCCAAGAAAGCCGATCTCCTTCCCGTCATAGAGAATCTTCTCGCCACTCTTTGGCAGATCCACGCGTGATCCATCTAGATGCAAAAGTACGAGTCGACGAGGCGGATGACCGAGATTAAAGACTTTCGCAACGGTCTCTTGTCCGCGATAACAACCCTTATTCATATGAACAGCACCATTAAGGAGCCCTAATTCATTAGGAATCGTCTTGTGATCAGTCTCAAAACCAATCCGCGCTCTTCCCTTTGCAACACGCTCTGCTTCGAGAACCCAGATTCCCACTTGAGTATTGGAGGTAGCGAAAAGTTTCTTGGTTTCCTCTAGATCTTCACGTGGCACAAGCGCATATGGCCCACCTACGTGATCGCTCTTTCCTGGAGCGCGAAGGATCGCAAATCGATCACTCGCATCAATTACTTCGACTTTGGTGCGAAAGATCATCTTCTGTAAGTATTGAAGTAGCGCCTCTTTACGTTCTGAATCCAAGTGAATGTACGTCGCTTGACCATCATCAACGAGATAGAACTGGTGCTCGATGCGACCATTCGGGTCGAGAACCAGCACCTCTTTCCATTGACCAGGCTCTAACTTCTCAAGATGTTGTGTTGTTAAGGCATGAAGCCAGGTCAGTCGCTCTTCGCCCTTTACTTCGATCACTGCTCGATGTGAGAGATCAGCCCAAGCGCTTCCCGCCTCAAGCGCACGCGCCTCTTTTGCGACTTCGCCAAAGTGCCAGATCGCTCCGTGATCCGGTCCGTTTTCGACGAGAACTGCAGTCATATCGAACTACTCCGACGGGCACTCACTACTTAGCGCTGCAGTTTGCGCAGGTGCCATAGATAGCAAAGTGCGTGACATCGGTCTTGAATCCGTAGTTGTCCAATAGTTCATTGACGAACGGAGCAGCGCTCTCCATCGGCGCATCTCCTACCGAGCCACAGACACCACAAACCAGATGAAGATGGGTCAACTCTTCTGCTGCGTGATAGGTCGCACCACCATGGCCTAAATGGGTGTGCTGAACCAGCCCCACATTCTCAAGCGTCTCTAGATTGCGATAGATCGTCGAAAGATTGATACCTGGATAACTCGCGCGCACATGTTCCGCCACCTCTTCAGGGGTTGCATGTCCGAGATCGCGAACAGCTTTAAGGACTAGTTCGCGCTGCGGTGTAAGACGTAATCCCTTTTCCCGCAATTCATGTGGCTTCGCCATAGGCTCAAGTCTAAGTCGCGTCGATCTTCGAGGGCGAATTAGCGCTTCAAAGCACGCGTAAGGAGCAAGTACATCTCGCAACCGAGGCAGAAATCGAAGGCTGCATTAAGAAATGCTGCTGCCAATGCCATACCGACTGCGATCGTAAAGACGAGATCAAGCCCTGCAACCGATCCAAGGAGCGCAAAGCTTGCAAAGATCAATCCCACTGCTTGAGCGAATTGAGGTGGTCGCACATCTTCGGTAGGAACATCGCCGCTCAACCTGGGCTTCACCAACGTCTTATAGATGTATGCATATGGACTCTTATGTGGACCAAAAGTTGCACCGATCGCAAAGACGACCGCCTGCCAAAGAACGAGAAGTGGTTGATTGAAAGCGAGCGCGAGAGCTAGGACAACGACGGTGATCGCTGCTCCGAAACGTGGACCCCTGGCATCAATGAGAGTCTGTGAACGCGCAGCGTTCTTCTCTGAAGAGGCACCACTATTGGTAAGAAGTACTGGATTATCGAATGTCATTTTTTTAAGCCTTTCACAAAGTTATCGCGGGAGAATTTCTAATTAGTCTTATGGAAGCGATAACTAGTGACAGAGAGAGCGCGTGATCCGGCCAAAGTCGATGACGCGACGTTGTGTGAGATCGCGACGTTGGCAGCAGAACATAGGTTAAGGGTAAAGAACGAGGGCAAATCAAGCGAGTTGCAAAGGGATTGCAAGAAACCCTCGCAAAAGACTCACTTACGAAGCGCCGTGATGGCCTCGATCAGCTGGGAACGCTTCGGCGCACCAACAGCGCGCCCTCGCTCCACGCCATCCTTATCTAGAAAGAGGGTGGTTGGAGTCGATCGGATATCAAGCTTTCGAACCATCTCCAGATGTGATTCCGCATCGAC
>JACCED010549280.1_pt1 | contig 13112 bp, 7 predicted proteins | sample 7455021 | NCBI WGS metagenome assembly JACCED01 (sample SAMN15323456, study PRJNA562643) | freshwater metagenome | isolation source: river surface water | place: USA:Blue River Watershed | collected 2017-08-19
GATAGAAATTCAAGTCAATCACGTTGTCCAGCATGCGCATCAACATCTCGACTGTGTTGCGGAGCTTCGAGTGATCCAGTGCGTGGTCCGCAGTGAGATGCTCCGCGATGTTGACCGACGCGAGATTGCAAACAGCAACCTCATCGCTCGAGGTGTTGAGAGTGATTTCCGTGCAAAGATTGGAATTGTGAATGACGCCCACGTGATCTTGGGGCGAGCGAACATTGCACGGGTCCTTGAAAGTCAGCCACGGGTGGCCTGTTTCGAAAAGGGTTTCGAGCATGCGCTTCCAGAGTTGAAGAACCCGGATTTTCCGGCAGAAAATCTTACCCTCCTCGGCGAGGCGTTCGTATTCTAGGTAGCGCATCTCAAACGCGGCACCGTGCAACTCTGGGAGATCCTTCACTTCATTCGTGCGGAACAGGCTCCAGGTTGCGTCCTTGGGGAGGCGCCCGTCGGAGATGTCCTTGAGGCGTTTCATGAACAAGTCCGGAATCCACTGGGCGGTGTTCATGTTGTGGGTGCGACGGCGGTCGTCGCCGGTCTCCTTCCGGAGGTCGAGGAAGTCCTCGATGTCCATGTGCCACAATTCCAGATAGCTGCAGAGGGCGCCGGGGCGCTTTCCGCCTTGGTTCACCGCGATGGCGATGTCGTTGGAGACCTTCAGGAAGGGGACGACTCCGCTGGACTCGCCGTTGGTGCCGTGGATGTGCGCACCCGTTCCTCGCACAGCCGTCCAGGAGCAACCCAGACCGCCTGCCCATTTCGAAAGGTGCGCGAAACGATTCCACGTTTCCGTGATGTCCTCGATGGAGTCTCCGCAGTAGAGTAGGTAGCAGCTTGATAGTTGCGATTTGAGAGTGCCCGAATTGAAGAGCGTTGGAGTCGAGGAACACGCCCTTCGCGTCTTATACAGCGTGTAGAAGTTGATCGCACTCGCCTCTTTATCGGCTTCTTGGAGAGAGAGTCCCATTGCGACCCGCATCCAGAAAATTTGCGGCGCCTCCATCCGCACCTTTTTGTTGTTCGCGTCGCGGGTGTGAATGAGGTAGCGATCGTAAAGCGTCTGGATCCCGAGGAAGTCAAACTGCAGGTCAGCGAATGGGTCGAGTGCGTCGCTGAGTCGGCGGAGGTCCATTTCAGCCATCCGTGGATCGAGCCGGCGGAGTTCAACTGCCCGCGGAACGTAGGCCATGAAAGCGCGTCTGTGGGCTTCTTTCAGCGCCTGCGGGCCGTCGGAAATGCGCCATTGCAGGGTTTCTTCGTAAATGTATGTCAGCAGAATGCGTCCCGCTACAAAGCGTGAGTCGGCGTCGAGTTCAAGGAGGCTTTTCGCGTTGAGAATTATGGTTTCTCGCCGCTCATCCTCGGTGAGCGACATGGAAGTTGAGCGCAGGAGTCGGCTCACTAGTTCGCTGTCGGGAATGTTGAGCTTGAGGCCGATAAGTGAAAAAGACACGCGCGCGCGAATGTCGTTGAGTTGTTCTCGCGTGGCCAATTCCAGTTGCTCGGTTTCACCAGTGTAGGATTGCTGGTGGGTGAGTTCGCGTAGAGCGGCGCGCTTTGCGCGGTATTTTCCGTAAGACAAAGCCACGCGGTGGTGGCCAAGATCGAGTAGGATTTCCTCGACCATGTCCTGCAGTTGCTCGATGTGCACAAACAACGGCCGTTCTTTGCGCACGCGGAACTCGATTTCCGCGCGGACCTGACGCCCGATGGCCTCGTCCGCTTGAACCGAAGCGCAGGCGGCGGAGACAGCACGCTCAATCTTGTGCCCCAGCCACGGTACGATGTGTGGTTTTTGCTGGAGCGACTGCGGGGTGTCGCGACGGATGACCCTGGGGTATTCGTTATTCTCCGAGAGAATGCTAGACGATGATGAATCTGATTGAAGAGTGAATAAGGAAGACATGCAGGCAGCGAAAGTGGGGTGTGGGAGCGAGCGAGAGTGGGTGTGTAGAAACTAAGAATCTCCGCCGCCCTTGAGTGGCCGTTCTCAAGGACGCGGAGTGGGGAAAAGAGAGGGGACGCGTTAGATCAAATCGTCTTCGTTTGAGTTTTTGACGCTTCCGCTGGTTTGATATTCAGTGACTCTGGTCTCGAAAAAGTTTTTTTCCTTTTTTAGGAAAATAACTTCGTCCAGCCATCCGAAGGGGTTTGTGCGGACTTTAGAGAGGGTGGGTAGCCCGAGGCCTGCAAGGCGCCGGTCCGCGTTGTACTCCACGTAATCTAGGAACTCCTGCTGACGCATCCCAATGATGTCCTCCGGCAGGCAGTCGCGAACAAATTCTTTCTCGAGTTCAACGCCCTCCCTCATGAATTCAACCAACTCCGCGCGGAACGCCTCGGTCCAGATGTCAGGGTTTTCCTCGATCAGTTCGCTCAGGATGTAGCGCCCAAGTGCGATGTGATTCGATTCGTCACGAAGGGTGTACTGGAACATCTGACCGATCCCCGTCATTTTGTTCTGGCGGTGTAGCGAGAGCACCATCGCAAACAACGCGTAGAACTGCGTGCCCTCCATCACTTGAGTGATGGCGAACAAAGCCTTCGCGAACTTTTGCTTGTTTGGAGTCTGCGTCAGATCAATGCCCATCTTCAGCTGGGGCATGTGGCGAGTAATGAACTCGTTCTTTTTCCGGATTGACGGGATGTCCTGGAATTTCGCGGTGACCTCGTCCAAGTCAATATTCAGGCTCCCAATGATGTGCAGCAAAGAGTCCATGTGGATGGATTCTTCCGCGATGTGCCGCAGGGAGGCGTGCTTGAGTTCCGCGGCGGAGAGGTTGTCTTCAATGACGTGCAGCACCGAGTCGCCAACGATGCCTTCGGCTGCTGAGAAGTAGCCGACACCCATTTCAATGATCCATCTCTCCTTCGCGGACAGTGCGTCAGTGTTCCACTGGTGCGCGTCCTTGGACATGTCGATCACGTCTGGTTCCCAGTGGTTGGCCTTCATCTGTTTGTAGATGCGGTAGGCCTCGTGGTATTTCAGGGGCAGAACATTGAGTTCCGCAGACCTGTGCCCGTTGATTACTTTCTTTCCTTCCAGTCGCTGGCGCGCCTTGCTTTTGTCAAGTCTGAAAGACTTGTTCCGGAACTGGTAAACAACGACATCGCCGTCTTCTTTTGCTGAAACATCACCCTCGGCGCTGATGAAATTGAGAGGGTCATTTTTCAGGGCGTCTAATTCATTTTGCTCAACTAATGCTGAACTCATAGGCTTGGTTTGTGTGGGATGGGCTCCTGTTTCACGTGCTGAAAGGCATTTCCAGTCTTCCGTTGATTGCACCCATAAAACATCCCGACCGCTGGTTGTTGCGGTGAGACGAGGCGGAGCGTAACGGAATGTAAATGCTGTGTCAGGTGTCGAAGGTTGCGGTGGGGGCGGGCGTGGGCGAGGGAGTGGTGGGCTTCTGACTGCAGAAAAACCGTGTAAGTCGAAAGCAGCGGGGGAGTTCCGTCGGCTTGTATCTGCCTTCAAGCAGACCACCATTAGTGGTGGTCTGCTCTGTGTGCAGGTACGACCAATGGTGTTATTTTTGCCGCAAAAGTCAAGAATCACGCGGCGCAAATGAACCGTTTTTTAACAAATTTTTTATCTAAAACTCTTTTGCTTGGCATGCCATCTGATACCGCGGTGTTTTTAAGCTCGGCGGCCGCTGTCTTTTCGGAGGTAGGGATGTCGTCCGTTCCGCATCAAAATTGGCTGGAAGTCCGGTTTTTTCGATCCTCCGGGCCGTGAGTCAGCAGAGTTTGAGAGTCGAGTTGTTGCGGAACTTGGTGGGATCGCTAAAGATAAATGCCCCCATTTTTCCAGGAAAGCACTCATGAATTGGTTAAGAAAGCTGTTTCAATATCGCGAAAGTACTCAAGGAGATGTGGTTAAGCCATTCCTGGATCACTTGGAGGATCTCCGCTGGACTTTAGTGAAGATGGGGGTGTCTCTGGTCTCAGCGATGGCGCTTTCGTTTCTGTTCGTAAAAGATATCTCTGAGATCGTCAGGCGTCCCCTTGAGGCGTTGCAGGGGAACGAACCTCTTATCACCCTAGGTGTCACCGATGCCTTCATGATTTCGCTCCAACTGGCGTTCTACTCCGGAATCGTGCTTAGTTTCCCGCTTCTTGTATTTTTTCTGGCGGAGTTTGTCCTTCCGGCCCTGACCACCAAGGAGCGCCGGATTTTACTGCCCGCGATTGCTGCAGGATTCGTACTTTTCGGGGCTGGAGCCGTGGTGAGCTACTACTACGTGTTGCCTTCGACCTTGAGTTGGTTCCGCGATTACGCCGCAAGCATGGGGATGGATCCGCGCTGGCAGGCGCGGGATTATTTCGGGTTTGTCACGCATCTCACAATTGCCTGCGGATTGCTTTGCGAGTTGCCCGTCGGGGTGCTGGGGATGGCTGCGCTCGGGTTGGTCACCTTCCCATTGCTGTCCCGGTCCCGTCCATACGCGATCACAGCGATCCTCGTGCTCGTTGCGGTGATTTCGCCGACGCCGGATCCGTTTACGTTTCTCGCGCTGGCCGCTCCGGTGGTTGGAATTTATGAGGCCTGTATATGGATTGTTTGGCTGATGGATCGGCGGCGTATGAAGGCTCAGGCGGGCGAGATCAGGACCTTGGAGTGATTCTTTCCGCTGAGTTCGGATGGCGCGCGGGAGGTGGCTGGAAGCTGCGCTGTATCAGACTGCCCCCGCTTTTGCGCCGTTACTCGGGGCGGAGGCGGAGTGTGAGAATGGGTGTTGCGAGAAATTGGTTTTTCAATGAGACTTTCCCTTGTAATCCACAGTTGCCTCTAGCGTTTCCGGCAGCGAGGTTACTGAATTTCTCCCATGCGCCACCCCTACGGTTTCATTAAACAGATCGTCTCGCTGATTGCCGCCTGCGCTTTGGCTTTTTCAGTTTCAGCGCAGAATCCAGCTCAGAATGCGGCACAAGGGGAGATGGTCACGCTTCGTTTTCCCAACGCTGATGTTCGGGATGTGCTATCTCAGTACGAGATTCTGGTGGGTAAACGGTTGGTTTACGACAACCAAGTGCAGGGTCAGGTGAACATCAACGTGCCCGAGGTCACCAAGGAGGAAGCGATACGGATTATCGAAATCACACTGATGATGAACGGATATCATCTCGTTCCCGTGGATAGTGATCCGAATTTGATCAAAGTGACGGGCTTGGCACGCTCTCCTCGGCAGGTGGCGGTCCCAGTGTACTCTGACCCTGAGCCCATACCCGACAACGAGCAGGTGGTGATGTACCTCGTGAAACTAACCTACGCAGATCCAACGGAACTCGCGCAGATTCTGCAACAGGCGATGCCCCCATCGCGCCCCGAGTACGCTCCGAACATCGTTGCCCTCCCGAAATCCCAATTGCTCGTGCTGACGGAAAACACTGCGGTGATCCGCGCGATGAAGCGGTTAATTCGGGCGGCGGATTTGGAGCCGACGCATGTGGAGGGGGAGTTCTTTACGCTGGTTCGCGCCTCTGCCAAAGATGTGGTGCAGATGCTTGAGAAGCTTTTCGAAAAGCCGCAACAAACTGGAGCCCCAGCGCGGCCTGCTGCGGCTCCCAAGCCGCCCGAGGGAGGTGCTCCGGGAGCGGTCACGCCTCAGTCACCGGCAGGATCCCCTTTGACTACTGTTGAGATCGGTGGGATGACCGAGGACTCGATGCTTGCTGGGAAAGTGCGTCTCACGGCAGACGAGAGAACGAATCGGATTTATGTGGTGACTCGTCCAGTAAACATTCCCGTGATCAAGAAACTGATCATGGAGTTCGATCAGGACGTTCCGTTCAACGAGCCGTTCGTTCGTGAGCTCAAGTACGTTTCCGCGGGCGACATTTTGGAAGCCTTGGTGCGTGCGGTTTCTGATCCGGGGGCGAAGGAGACTGGAGCGACTGGGGCGACCTCCCCCACTGGACGAACCACGCCCACCAGCACAACGCAGCAGAGCAGCCCGTTCGGAAGCAATAGCGCGCTGAACCGGACTGGCGGAGCGAGCGGTGGTTTAGGTGGTTCGAGCGCGCAGGGGCTCAGCCTCCAAAGTGAGCCGCACGAAGTGATCCCTCAAACGATCGTGGTCGGCAACTCCAGAATCATGGCAGACAAGCGACGGAACGCGATCATCATCATTGGGAGTACAGACATTAAAGACAAGGTGAACAACCTGATTGACCGGTTGGATGTGCGAACTCCGCAGGTGATGCTTACGACCATCATTGGCGAGTTGTCTCTTGACGATAAGCAGTCCCTCGGTTTGACCTACTTAGTAGGTAAGGCGCAGGCGCGCGGCGGAAGGCTCGGCGGGGACCTGTCCAGCCTGCTTGCCGGCGGAACAACGGGTGTCGTTTCAGTCGACAAGGGCGCTATTGGAATAAACGCTCAAAATGCTTTTGCAGCTGGCACAATCACTCGAGTGCTTGGGGGAGGCGTTGGCGGTTTGCAGGGACTGATTGCGACAGGTGATAATTTCGGTTCGATTTTGACTGCGCTAGAGTCGAGCAACAAATTCAGAGTGACGTCGCGCCCTACTTTGTTTGCGAGCAATAACAAGAAAGCCTCATTGGTCAGCGGTCAGCGTGTTGCGGTGATCACCGGCGTCTTATCCGGAGCTGGGGTTGGAACGACGGGCCTCACCTCGCAGAACCAAGTGCAATACATCGACGTCAATCTCAGCTTGGAAGTGGTGCCCCTGATTAATTCAGACAAAGAAGTGCATCTTGATATTGTTCAGAACATCGCTGAAATTACCAGTACGACACAGATCAAGCAGGGAAATGAAGTGAATGATTACCCTGTGATTTCCAACAGGCAGATTCAAACAGCAGTGACCGTTCCAAACGAAGGTACTTTGATCCTGGGTGGATTGATCAAACAAACTCAGGACAAGAGCACTGCTGGTGTTCCTTTTCTTAGCAAAGCACCCTTGATTGGTCCGCTATTTCGGAGTACCACGGCGAGTAAGAAAAGGACCGAGTTAGTCATCATGATCCGGCCATCTGTCGCATTGAATAACAAGGATGCAATTGAAGTAAGGGACCGGAACATGCGGCAGATGCAGATACCTGCGAATCTCGAGGATGGGCTAGGGATCGAGACCTACCGCTCCAGTATAAGCGACGAACCATCCTCCAAGTTCAGGGTGAATCCTGTGGTGGTTTCACCCGCAGACCCACGGGGCGTGTATTCCACGCCCCCTCCGACTCCTCCGCCTGCGGTGATTCCGGTGGTGAGCGATCCATCGAAGGCATCCAAAGGAGCTTCCAACGCTGCGTCTAACCAACAGAAGCGCTGAAGTTTTTTGACGCGCGTGCCGGTTGAGTTTCCACCCAGCTGATTTGTAACCGGAGATCGCCTAGAAGCATGAGTGCACGTCAAGCCTTAGTTAACATTCTTCAGGCCAGCGGCGCTGACTCTCCGGAGACCGCGCGGGAAATCGCCAGTCTCGCTCCCGCGGCGGGTGGCAGCTGGATCATCGCCGCGCTCGATTCTGGCAAGATCGACGAGGTTCGGTTGGCGCAGGAACTGGCAAGCTGGTCTCGGTCACCTTATCTTGCGGTAGAGTCTGCGCGTGTTGAGCGATCGGTGCTGGAGTTGATCCCAAGCCGATTGGTTTTCAAACATCACATCCTGCCAGTTCAGGCAGACGAGAAAGTGGTGCGGATTGCGACTTACGACATTTTCAATACTGCGGCGCGCCGCTTGGCGGAGCAGACCCTCAAGGGGAGGCCAATTGAATGGGTGGTGTGTGCGCGTGGGCCTCTACTTCGCACCATCAAGTCCCTCTACGGGGTCGGGGCTGAAACACTGGAGGAGCTTTTGCAGTCCACGCGTTACGACACCCAGGAGGAGTCTGAAAAAGCACACGATCTCGCCAACGATGATCCTGAGGCCAGCGTTGTAAAGTTTGTGAATCAGGTTATCCGCGAGGCGATTCACGAGCGGGCAACAGACATTCATGTCGAGCCTCTTGAGAACGATCTCCGCATCCGCTGCCGCATCGACGGGATCTTGCACGAAGTGGCGGTGCCTCCACAGTTAAGGCGTTTGCAGAACGCGATCATCTCGCGATTAAAGGTGATGGCCCACATGGATATCGCCGAACGACGACTTCCTCAGGACGGCCGGATTAACCTGCAAACAGCCGGCGGCGCGATTGATGTTCGTGTTTCCACCATACCGACTGTGAATGGCGAGAGTATCTCGCTTCGCCTTCTGAGTCGCAGCGAGACGCTTCAGTTTGGAATGGACCGCCTCGATATGACGCCTGAGCAACAGCGCATCATTCAGGCGCTTCTCGTCCAGCCCAACGGAATCATCTTGGTGACCGGTCCCACTGGATCCGGTAAATCCACGACGCTTTATTCATTTCTAACCTCCATCAATTCGGTGGTGCGCCGCATCATCACAATTGAGGAGCCGGTCGAATATCGTCTGCCCGGAGTCTCTCAGATCGACGTGAAGCCGGAGATCAACCTGACGTTCGCGAACGGATTGCGTGCGATTTTGCGGCAGGATCCGAACGTCGTCATGGTTGGAGAAATCCGAGATTTTGAAACTGCGGAAATCGCAATTCGTGCGGCGATGACGGGTCACGTTGTCTTCTCAACGCTTCACACCAACGACGCCGTGGGTGGAATCACGCGTTTGCTGGACATGGGTATCGAGCCATTCCTGCTTGCGAGCGTGGTCCGCGCGTTTCTTGCGCAGCGTTTGGTCCGTACGATCTGCACTCAGTGCAAAGAACCCGCCGCCTACGAACCGGAATACCTAAAAGAGCTCGGGTTTCCTTGGACTCCCGAAGCTGTGTTGTATCGGGGAAAAGGCTGCGAGCACTGCCGCCAGACGGGCTACCGCGGGCGCGTTGCAATCTACGAACTGTGTGTGCTCACCGAGCACCTACGCCGCCTGGTCGTGAAGAAAGCCACTGGCACTGAGATGAAGGCCCGCGCGGTACAGGATGGAATGGGAACACTCCGTGGCGATGGATGGCGCCGGGTGCTCGCAGGTCAGACGACCGTTGAGGAAGTGCTCCGAGTCACCCAAGCGGACGATCTTTTGGAGGATTGATACGAGGTTTGTGAACCGACTCCAACCTTCGGCGGTCTGCTGAGGTGGAAAGGGAGTGTCGTCCTGTGTTCTGGCAGGAGTACTCCGGGCAACGCTCGTCAGAATATTTGGCAGACTAGCTTAATCGTGCCGGTTGGCCGGTGCTCTCAAGCACTGAATTCCAAAGCTCGCCGTGGGGATCCACCTTTCTGCGGCCCTGCGTCACCATGCGCAGCGGCAGGTGGACAAAAGCGCCGTGCCAGCGGCCGACAAGCATGGACGTCTTTCCCGCCATCGCCGCGTGCACGGCGTGCTGCGCCAAGAGCGAGCAATACACGTTGTCCTGCGGATTTGCGGGAACGCTTCGAATGATGTAGCTCGGGTCGATGTATTTTACCGTGGATGAAATCCTCCGGTCCCTGAACGATTCTGCGATCCGATCGCGCAGAAAGAGTCCGATGTCCGCGTAGCGTTGATTCCCGCTTTCGTCCGTTTCTGCTTTTCCAGTCAGCAGATTTTGCCCGGCGCCCTCTGCGACCACCACCACAGCGCTCTTGCGCTTGGCGATCCGGTAGTGAAGCGCCTCAAGCAATCCGCCAGAACCCTCCAGTTCAAATGGAACCTCGGGGATGAGTACAAAGTCCACATTGCTTCCAGCGAGCGCCGCGTAGCATGCGATGAACCCGGAATCTCTCCCCATGAGCTTCAAGAGACCAATGCCGTTCAACGATCCGGTCGCCTCGATGTAGGCAGCCCGCACAGCTTGCACCGCATTGGCAAACGCAGTTTCGAATCCGAAGCTTTTGTCCAGATACATGATGTCGTTGTCGATGGTTTTGGGAATACCGACAATCGCCTTGCGCAGCCCGCGCTTTTTACATTCCTGTGAAATCGCCTCCGCCCCGCGCAGCGTTCCGTCCCCTCCAACGACGAAAAGAAGGTCAATCGTCATTTCCTCGAGCAGGTCCACCATTTCTCCAATGTCCTGCGGTCCGCGGGATGTCCCAAGGATTGAGCCACCAAAATTGTGGATTTGCGACACCGACTCCGGCCGGAGGATCATCGGGGTGAACCCGTACCGGCTGATCATGCCCTGGTAGCCGTAGCGAAAGCCGTAAGTTCGCGTAACGCCGTAGCGGGTATGGCATTGTGTTACAATCGCGCGGATGATGTCGTTGAGCCCGGGGCAAAGGCCGCCGCAGGTGACGATCGCGGCAGTTGTTTTGCTCGGGTCGAAAAAGAGCCGCTCGCGAGGGCCCGCCAGCTCGAAGCTTACGTCGCGCTGGGCAGGTGTGGCGGTTTCGGTCAGGTGATCATAAAGCACCCGTTCCGAGTCAGATCGAAATCTGACTTCGAAGGAATTGTGTGTCAGGGGAGAAACGATTTGGCATGGGCCTAAGCTCTCGATGGTCGTTTCCATAATTTCATCTTACATGTGGACGTACGATGGGGTGGGGAAACAAGGCAAAAGATGGGCGCCACTAAGGAAAATGCTGATGGCTGTCCTTCGCCAAGGTGGATTCAGAAAGCGGACTCCAGACCGGCGGGGCGCACTTGCCAAAGCTCTGTTCTTGTCGCAACCTACTGTTTCAATCTTTCAAGCCTGCACCGGTCGCTCGGAAACGCGAGGATTACTGGCGTCGACTTGAAATCAGTAACTCAAAAAATATGGCACACGAACTACCGGCTCTTCCTTACGCGACCACCGCACTCGAACCTCACATCGACGCTAAAACCATGGAGATTCATCATGGCAAGCATCACAAGGCCTACGTGGACAATCTTAACAAGGCTTTGGAATATGATGCCAGCCTTGGTTCAAAGTCCGCAGAGGAGTTGATCCGGGATTTGTCCGCAGTTCCCGAGTCCATCCGCACGGCGGTCCGCAACAACGGTGGTGGGCACGTCAATCACTCGCTCTTTTGGACGCTCCTCAGCCCGTCCTCCTCTGGAAAACCCTCCGGAAAACTCGCAGAGGCCATCGCCAGCGCGTTTGGCAGTTTTGAAGCGTTTCAGGAAAAGTTCCAGACGGCCGGAGCTACCCGGTTCGGTTCCGGTTGGGCGTGGCTTGTGGTGAATCAGGGTAAGCTGGAGATCGGCTCAACAGCCAATCAGGATTCCCCGCTCATGGGCAAGGCTGTCGCTGGGATTGAAGGCAAGCCGGTGCTGGCTTTGGATGTTTGGGAGCATGCTTATTATCTGAACTATCAGAACCGCCGACCCGATTATATGAAGGCGTTCTGGAATGTGGTGAACTGGGAAACGGCTGAGCGCCTTTATTTGGCTGCCATCTAAGGGGCCGCGATCTAAGTGTCCCAAGTATCCGCCACTTGAGCGCCGTAAGATTAGCGTTTTAAGGTTCAGGCAACCTGCCCCTGTCGTGCAATCCTTGGATGCACGCAGGGGCTTGTCTTTTAGCGGGGGCACGATTGGATTCTTGCGCTCTAGGTTCTTAACTCACTTCAACTCACCCATTCCCATATCAGGTTGCCCGCTTAGCTAATGAAGACTTCATCTAAGAAAAACGTCCGCAAGGAGGGTGTGTGTTATTTGGCTGGAGCGGGGCCGGGCGATTTGGGCTTGGTAACCTTACGGGTGCGCGAGTTGCTGGAAGTGGCAGACGTGATCGTTTTCGATTACCTGTGCAACCCGGAGATGCTGAAGTGGGCGCGTGCGGATGTGGAGATCATCTACGCCGGCAAAAAAGCGGGACAGCACACGCTCAAGCAGGATGAGATCAACGCGCTCCTCGTGCGCAAGACGGCCGAGGGGAATCGCGTGCTGCGCCTCAAGGGTGGCGATCCGTTTCTTTTCGGACGTGGAGGCGAGGAAGCGGAAGCGCTGGTGGACGCGAATCTGGCCTTTGAGATCGTGCCTGGTGTGACTTCCGCAATTGCAGCACCCGCTTATGCCGGTATTCCCGTGACGCACCGGGATTTCACGTCTTCGCTGACAATTTTTACGGGGCATGAGGACCCGACGAAAACCGAGAGTTCGTTGGACTACGAAAAGCTTGCGTCAATGCCCGGCACCAAAGTGATGCTCATGGGAGTGGAGCGCATCGGCCCGATCACCGATGAGTTGCAGAAACATGGATTGAGCGGGGACACGCCGATTGCGCTGGTTCGCTGGGGGACCACGGGTCGCCAGAAGACTCTTACCGCGACGGTGGCGACCGTGGCGGCACGGGTCGCGGAGACAGGGTTTACTGCGCCGGCTGTGGCGGTGATTGGCAAGGTTGCTACGCTTGGCGGGCGCCTCGGGTGGTTTGAGCGGCGGCCTTTGTGGGGCAAGCGCATTGTGGTGACGCGCACGCGCCAGCAGGCGGGTGTTTTGAGTGCAGGCCTGCGCGGTTTGGGAGGCGATGTGTTTGAGTTGCCGACGATCCGCATCGAGCCGCCCGAGGATCTGCGGGCGTTTGGTGAACTTGTCCAGGACGCGCATTCTTACGACTGGCTTGTGTTCACAAGCCCGAACGGAGTGAGCGCGTTCTTCGAGATGTTTTTCAAAATCTACTCCGACGCGCGTGAGCTAGGGGGCGTACGCATAGCAGCGATTGGACCAGCGACCTCCAAGCGCGTGCGTGATTTCCATCTAGCGGTGGACCTGCAGCCACCTGAGTTCATCGCGGAGGCGATCATCAAAGAGTTTCAGGCAAAGGAGGGATCGATTGAAAATCAGCGTTTCCTTCTCGCCCGTGCGGAGCAGGCGCGCGAGGTGCTGCCTGCAGAACTCGCGAAACTGGGAGCGATCGTTGACGAAGCCGTGGCGTATCGTACCGTGCCGGAGACTGAGGACGTTTCGGGGGGTATCGCGCGTTTCCGGGCGGAGGGGGCGGATCTCATCACGTTTACCAGCAGCTCAACCGTGGAAAACTTCATGGCGCTCAAGCTTCCGATCCCCCCAGACATGATCACCGCCTCGATTGGTCCGATCACGTCTGAAACCATGCGTAAGCTTGGCTTGCGGGTCGATATTGAAGCTTCGCAATACGACATTCCCGGTTTGATTTCAGCAATCCGCACCCACTATCAAGTTTAGCGTTGGCGCGGCGAAA
>JACCED011754090.1_pt1 | contig 13104 bp, 9 predicted proteins | sample 7455021 | NCBI WGS metagenome assembly JACCED01 (sample SAMN15323456, study PRJNA562643) | freshwater metagenome | isolation source: river surface water | place: USA:Blue River Watershed | collected 2017-08-19
CGTCGTTTCAGACATAAAAAAGCCCTCCAGAGAGTCTGTGGAGGGCCGACGCATCTCCCGGTTGGTTGCTCCGGCTGGAGCCGCATCCGCTTTCGCGTCCACCTTGCCCGGGGGCAGGTTGGTAAGGTCGTCGGACCTTTTCTTGATGCAGTCTAAATTTTAACCGAATCGTTCTGCCTGTCAATTCTGCCGAAGGGCGTTCCTCATGTCAGACTACTCGAAGCACCGACAAAAGTAGACCAGGACGTCCGTCATCCACAACGCACTTAGTAGCGGCTTGCAGCGCAGCCATGTCGTGATCGCCCAAATGAGCAGTGCTGTTTCTTGCTCTTCCAAGGTCAATCAGCTGGCCGACGAGCTCGTTGCCTCGAAGAGTTTTAGAGTCGCCAAAGGTCCCCCGGGAGATCGCCTCGCGAAATCTCACAGTCAATTCATCATCGGACGAGCGATACGAACGGCTCGCTGCCTCCATGAGCCGGGCAATACCCCCGATTGAAGGGGGAGGTCCGCCACCCATGAACCTTGCGGCATCTCTGTGACGCTCGGAAGTCAGTGTGTGCACATCCGGCATCGAATCACGGAACGGAACCATGATCTTCGAGACCAGCAAGTATTCGGCGACCTTGCTGATGTATAGAGCGTAGGCAGCGGCAAGCTCCTGCCCTCGGATCAGAGATAGGTTGGCACCTCGCATCCAATCGCGCAGTGGCGGCTGAAGCTGCTCAAGCCAAGGCCAGGACTGCACCTCGGTAGAACTCGGGGCCATCACTGGTGCGATTCGAGAAAGTCGTTCAACGGCAATGGCTTCCCCGAGCCGATGCGCTACATTGCTGGCCGCCCTCTCAATCAGCAGTGGCCGAGCCTTTTCAAGCTCCTCGCCTGCCGATTCGGCATCGCCCGAACTGATCAGGGCAGTTATCAACGCGGTTAGCAGGCTGGGATGCCCCGGCGACCGCCTCAAACCGTCTCTGATCTGACTTAGACGCTCTTCCTCCGTCCCGCGTCCCTCAAGCGCGGTCGCCAGCGCAAGCCGCGCTCTAACGCATGTTGGATCTCGTCGAATCGCGTCCCGCGCAAGGTCCTCCGCCAATTCCGGGTTCCCGGCCGCATGCGCGCGTTCGGCCGCAAGCGCACGGAAAACCGCGTCAGGTTTTCCTTCCGGATGATTGAAATCCCTGGCGGTCTCGTCTCTCAGGCCCGACTCAATGAGCTGGTCCGCCTTCTCGACATCGCCACTTTGGATCGCAATCTTCGCCTCCACCAAGCGCGGTGGCGGTTGATCGGTCATCTTGCTGATGATCACCGCAGCGTAGTCTGACTCGCCAGCCGCAAGACAAGCCTCGGCGTGAAGAATCATCCAGTCGCCATTCATCCATTTCGGCCACTCGGTGACTTTGTTGACCAGCGGCATCAGAAGATCAAGTCTTCCAAGTTCCAGGAAGCACTGTGCTGCGAGGTAGTGATCCTCTAGGCTGGCGTCACCAAGGAGAGACAGATCTTCCGCGTCGCGCTCGTCCGCCCAGAGGTCCTCTGGCGTACGAATTTCAGCGTCGTTCCAAATTGCTTTTTGGAAGCAGTCGGCTGCACTGGTGAGCTTGCCCTGAAGAACGAGAGCTTGTCCCATGAGGGACGCCCCTTTGAGCGACGACTGCCAATCCGCCCGAAGGCGTTCGATGAACGGATCGAGCTCTTCTCCTAATAGGCCAGTCCTCGCGGCGCCGATGGCATTGGAGATCGGCAGCAGGAAGCGCTCATCCTTTTCCAGTGCGATTCGATAAGCGTCCAATGCCAGCTTGTACTGCCCGGCATTGAGTCGGGTGTTGCCAAGGATGGTCCAGCTGCGAGGGGTGTCCATGGACATCTTCTCGGCAGCATCGATTGCCTCAGAGTGTCGACCCAGGCTAGACAGTTCGACGACCACATTGGGAGAGAACGACTCTCCTCCAGGGATCGTGCATCCATAGCGCCAGATCTCCAGTGCCAGTTCACGGTCCCCGGTCTTCGACGCCATAAGTCCGAGCGCACCGAGGAAGTCAATCCGTTCGGAAGCATCGACCGCATTTCGACGATCCCATGCGTACCTCACCAATGGCTTTAGTGCTGGCCAGCCCATGCCCGCGGAAAGCTGGTCAACGAACTGCATGTACTCGTAGGGGTGTAGCGTCCGGTCTTGGTACAGGCGGACAAGATTTTCTACAAGCGATTGATTTGGTAGCGCCAGACGGGCGTCCTTCGCTGCTTGTAACGCTCGATGCCCGTCCTTGGCCCGACCAGCAGACAACAGGGCAACGATAAGGTTGGCGTGAAAAAGAGGACGCTTAGGATCGAGGGCGATTGCCTGACGATGAAGCTCCGCTTCCTTCACGAAGTCATATTCGATCGAACCGTAACTGTTCCCGAGGAGATCAAGGGCAATTGGCAGATGGGGGTCGTCTTGCGGTGCAGATTCGATCGCACGCAGTAGCATGGACCGAGCCCCGTGAAAGTCGCCCTTGTCTTGGTACATCGAAGCGAGGTTGGTGTTCGCCAGGACATGATTTGGGTCTGCGCGAACTGCCCGCTCGTAATACTCACGCTGCTGTTCTGGGCGATCTCGCTTCATAGAAATGAGACCCAGAAGAGTCAATGCGTCGGCGTGCGCTGGCTTCTCGCCGATAACACGGAGGAGCAGCGGTTCCGCATGTTCCAACTGGCCGGCGATGTAGTGACAGTAGGCCAGTCCGTAGGCCAGATCGAGATCGCCCGGCTTTCTTTCCAGTAGCTGCTTGAACTGAATCACTCCGCTTCTAGCGGCTTCTTTTGGATCTCCATTCCGTCCCCGCAATATCTCGTCGTCGAACTTTCTGAAGACGAGGTCTTTGCGCAATTTCTCAAGATCACCCCCATCCCGAAGAGCGGAAAGCGTGTTGCGATCCACATCGGTAGCGCCAGGAAGGCTCACGGCTTTCTCGAAAGAGACGATTGCTTGCTCTCGACTGGATGCACCAACGCAAGCCCATCCGCGAAGGGACCAGACATCTCGGGAATTCGGCACCGCCTGAACAGCTTGGTCCAGATAGAAGACTGCCATCTGGTCAAGGCCCTTGTAGCAAAGCAGCCAACCCAGATCGAGCAGGCAGCCAGCGTGCGGCGGTGACAGGTGGGCCCCTTTCATCAAAGCCTGCGACCCAGCATTGATGGCGACCTCGTCACCCGAGGCCAACCCTTCGACAACCTGATACTCGCCCAACTGCCACCAATCATCACCAGATCGTTCCGACTCAGGCGTCTCCTTCAGCCGATCAATAACAGACTGCCTGACGGCGCTTCTTGGGTACGAGCGCCAGGAAGCACCCATGGGGTCCGCCTGGTGCAGTCGTTCCACGCGCCCGTTACTGATGCGGAACACGTTTGACGGGTCACTACCGCCGCCAGTACTGGCGCGTTTCTTGGACTTCTTGTTCTTCCCCATGCCCGTAACTCCGTTATCAAAGACCAAGCATGTGCCCGGCCTTCACCGTAGCCCAATGCTTCCACTCGTCAGCCGCGTCTCGGTATGGCTTGGCCTCGTTGAACCCATCGATCGGGTGACCAATCGAGTCCATGACCTTCTGCCCTTGCGACTGGAGGATCTCAGAGACCACCAGACCGATCTCGAGGCGTTGCATCTCAAGGTTCGGATCCGAGCACAAACTGGCCCACTCAGCGTGCTTCGGGGCTGACTTCACGCCCTCGTCAAAGCTGACCCACTCGACATGAAAGTCAGACCCGGCCGCCGTCACCTTCACACCACCGATGCCAGGTTCGCTGCACCACATGCCGTCAAAGATTCGGGGCAACTTTCGCTTTCTTAGCCCTTTTCGAAGTGCCTGGAGTTCTACTTGTGTTGGTAGCTTCATCTTTTGTTTCCCCACCACATAACTACGTCACTTTCCCTGGTCGCTGATCTTCTTGGCCAGGAAGTGGCGGCCGGCATACTGGTTCCATGCACCTTCGCAGATGAGGCGAACACGGTGCCCACGAAATTTCTCCAACGCGCCTCGCTGATTCACGGGGACGTCATACAGGCAACTCTGCCCTTTCCTCTCAAGGTGATAGTCCCGATAGTCACCGGTGAACCTCAAGTAGCGTTGCCGCTTGCAAATCCGCATGAGTTCCTCGAACTCGGACACCTTCTTTGCGGTCCAGGTCGGGATCGCGTGCAGGCGTTGCAGGCATCTGCCTACATCGTCATCCAGGCTGTCGGTGATTCGGTCCTGAGCTTGAAACGCCACGGTGTCTCCTCTTCCAAAAGCTACGGGCGACTACTCTGTCGGCCAATCGATCCGGTGGATACGGTTTCCTGCAACAAGGTGAGGGACGACAAAACGTCCCTGGCGTTGATGGGCTCGGATGTCCCGGATGTGCTCATCAATGTGTCGGGGATTCCAGGTGTCAGTGACCAAAACCACTGCTCTGGCCATCCGCTCGCAGTCAATCATGTACTCGCGCACCGCCCTCATGACGCAGGGGAAGCCGGTTGCACTCGTGGGCGAGGAGCCTGTGACCACCGCAACGGCGATGCGCGTACACGCAGCGATCTGATCGCCAGGGATGATGTTGATGAGCTCTCCGCCCGATACTGGGTACTGACTCATGCCGTCGGGTCTTAACACCCGCTCAACAAGCTCGCGATAAGAGCCGTCCAGGAGCTGGCCCTCAAGACGGTGCACTATCGCGGCAACAATGTCCTCGATTTCACTGGGCAGTTCCTGCTCGCCCCATGGGCGACGCGTCACCCCGGAAGTGATGCTTGCCATCATTTGTCGATACGTGTCACGTGCTTCAGTGCGTCTGGCTTCCACTACTGTTTCCCTTCGTTGGCGTAGACCAGGTCGACGACGCTGCCTCTGCTTGGCGGAGGACGGTCTGCACTGCTGAGTCCTGCATGTCCGGCGGATAGCCGTACTTCCGCAGGATGCGCTTCACCAAGACTCGCATACGAGCCCGCGCCGAGTCGCGGTGAGCCCAGTCGACCGATACGTTTTCCTTCAGGCTCACCAGCAATTCGTGCGCGATGAGCCGCAGCTTCTCATCGCCCATCATCTCGAGCGCGCTCTGGTTCTCTGCAAGGGCGTCGTAGAACGCGATCTCGTCCTCCGAAAGGCCGGACTCTTCCCCACGCTGTCGAGCAGCACGAATGTCCTTGGCCAGTTGGATCAGTTCCTGCAGCACCTCCGCCGTGGTGATGGCATTGGCGTGGTACCGAGCTACAGCGTCTTCTAGACGCTCGGAAAAGGCCTTGGTCTGAACCACGTTGGCTTTGCTGCGAGAACGAATCCCATCGCTGATCAGCTTGCGCAACGCCTCCAGCGCGAGGTTCTTGCGCTCCATCTGCTGGACTTCGGCAAGGAACTCATCCGACAGGATCGAAATGTCGGGGCTCTTGACGCCCGCAGCCGCCAGGATGTCGATGATCTCGGTCGATACGACTGCACGGCTGACAATCTGCTGGATCGCGAGATCGCGCTGTTGCTGTGTGACTCCCGACCCTGTGCTGCTCTTGACCAGTGCTGCGCGAATGGCCTGGAAGAAGCCGACCTCTTCCCTGATTTGCCGTGCTTGATCCGAGGCCGACGCCAAGGAGTACGCCTTCGAAAGCGCGAGGACCGCATCCTGATAACGCCGATGAGCGCTCTTCTTCCCCTCGTCGGTGGTCTCCTGCGCTGCGAGTTTTTGCTGAAGGTCCAGGATCCACTCGATGGCTCCAGCCATCATGACCAGACGCTCGTGAGCGGTGCCGGCCATTGCCGAGGCATAGTCAAAGCCGTGGTACATGTCGCGTACCACCTCGTACTTCTCCAGCATCACGGCGACGGCCTGCGCCTCGTCGACTCCTGTGTTTTCCTGGTCGCTGCTTGAATACTGCTGGAGGGCAGACTTTAGGTTCTGCGCGATGCCGATGTAGTCAACGATCAAACCTGCCGGCTTGTCGCGGAACACTCGGTTCACCCGCGCAATTGCCTGCATCAGACCATGTCCTTGCATGGGCTTGTCGACGTACATCGTGTGCATGCAAGGAGCGTCAAAGCCAGTGAGCCACATGTCCCGCACGATCACGAGCTTGAGCGGGTCTTTCGGGTCGCGCGCCCGCTTGGCCAAGAGGTCGCGCCTAGCTTTGTTGCCGATGTGTTGTTGCCATTCTTGCGGGTCACTGGCCGCGCCCGTCATCACAATCTTGAGTGCGCCGGCCTTATCGTCGGCGCTGTGCCAGGACGGCCGTAGCTTGACGATCTCCTCATAAAGCTTCACGCAGATGCGCCGGCTCATGCAGACCACCATCGCTTTGCCGTCGAGCGCATCCACCCGGGCCTCAAAGTGCGCCACGATGTCCGCCGCTACCAAGGCGAGGCGCTTGTCGCTGCCCACCAGCGCCTCCACAGTGGCCCACTTTCGTTTGAACCGCTCCTGCTCCGCCTGGGTGTCGTCCTCTGTGAGCTCGTCTACCTCGGCATCAATGACCGGCTTCTCGCTCTCATCAAGCTCGATCCTCGCAAGCCGAGACTCGTAGTAGATCGGTACGGTGGCCCCGTCCTCGACCGCACGGCTGATGTCGTAGACGTCGATGTAGTTACCGAATACCACGGGCGTGTTTACATCGTCCGCCTCGATAGGCGTCCCCGTGAATCCGATGAAGGATGCGTTCGGCAGGGCATCGCGCATGTACTTGGCGAAGCCGTAGGAGATGTCGCCGGTCTTTGCGTCGACCTTTGCCTTGAAACCGTACTGGCTGCGGTGCGCCTCGTCGGCGATCACCACCACGTTACGCCGTGTTGTGAGGGGCTCCTGGACCTCACCAAACTTCTGCAGTGTTGTGAAGATCACCCCTCCTGACGCGCGATTCAGTACCTTCTGCAAGTCCTCTCGGCTCTCCGCCTGAACCGGTGTTTGTCGGATCAGGTCCTTGCACATGGAGAAGGTGGAGAACAGCTGGTCGTCCAAATCGTTCCGGTCTGTCAGCACAACCAGGGTAGGGTTTACCATGGCGGGGTGTTTGACCAGCTGACCTGCATAGAAAGCCATGAGCAGGCTCTTGCCCGATCCCTGGGTATGCCAGATCACACCGGCCCGCTTGTCGCCGTCGGGAGATGAGGCGGACACAGTCCGCTCCACCGCATGCCGCACGGCGTGAAACTGGTGATATCCAGCGATGATCTTGGCCAGGCCTGAACCGGTGTCTCCGAAGACGGTGAAGTCACGGATCAGGTCGAGCAGGCGTCGATGCTCGAACAAGCCCTCTATAAGCGTCGGAAGCTCTGGCGCGCCCTTCGGTTTGACAGACGAACCGTCCGTCGTTCGCCAAGGCATGAACCGCTCAAGGTCGGCGGACAGCGATCCGACCCTGGCTGTGATGCCGTCCGAAGTCACCAACAGGGCGTTGGTATTGAACAGCGCGGGAATCTGCGCCTTGTAGGTCTGCAGCTGGTTGAAAGCGCCAAGCATGGTGGCGTTCCCAGCGCCCGGTGCCTTCAGCTCGATCACGCCCAGCGGCAAGCCATTCACGAACACGACCACATCAGGTCGACGGTTGTTCTGACCGTTGATCACAACGAACTGACCCACGGCCAACCAGTCGTTCAAGTCCGGTCGTTCGAAGTCGATCAGCGCAACCTTTCCGGCGGTGAGCGTGCCGTCGTCGGCGTAGTACTCCACGTCCACGCCTTCGATCATCAGCTTGTGGATGCGCCGGTTCTCCTCCAGCAGGGACGGCAATTCCCACTGGGTTACCTTGCGAATTGCGTCTTGGCGGGCTTGTGCAGGCAAGCCTGGGTTGATGCGGGCGACGGCACCCTCTAGTCGCTTGCTGAGGATCACCTCGTCGTGACTTTCGCGCTCTGGGCGCGTCCCGTCAGGGCCAATGTCGTCCTCACTTTCGACGTTGTAACCGAGTACCTGTAGTTGTTCGAGTAGCGCCAGCTCTATCGCCGCCTCCGACAAGAATGCCATTTCAATGCCCCTCTTGCTATCTGCCATTAGGCGCGAAGTCGCTATTGGAAATCGTTCGACGCAATTTCATTTGCTATCGCCGGCAAACCGGCCCGAGAGAATTATGGGCAAAAGAGCCGAATAAAAACTATCGATTCGATCCCTCAAGTTTTGTAGCTTTAGCACCTCCATCACTTCTATTGCCGAGTGGGAAGTCGCATCCAGGCACAGCGCAAGTTGTTTCGCTGCGGATATCGTTCGCAACATTTCCTTTTGCTGCTCAAGAGACGGGACCGCCATTTCGAATTCGAAGAGATCACCTTTGTACAACTCTGGATAAGTTGATCCATTTGCAACAGCATCGAGATATTTTTTATTTGCTATGAGCCAGTATGCAAGATATGTGGGCAGCAATTTGTCGCCACAGATGAAATTCAGAAATCCTTGATTTGTGCACATCGGAACGGTTGAAATTGCGACAGCCCCAACTGGCGCTCGTTTCGAGAGCATTACCGTGCCCACTGGCATAATTTTGGCGGCGCTTGATTGGACCCCTTGCTCAGTAATATTGCGCTCTGTGCTGGACACGTAGAGAGCACCATTTCCTCTGGTTATTTCTTTAGGCGTCAACCATGGAATATCACCATCCCAATAGTCGTCCACCGAAGTACTCGGTGTTCCGCCGCTTTCGACTCTCTCGATATATCCGGATCCGCTCTTTGGTTCAAGAGAAATAACTTTCCACCCTTGCGGGTGATCCAGGAATGGTTCAGCCATGGAACATCTCCTCAAAAATCGTGAAAGAGTCATCAATCTCGTTGGGCAAATTCTTTAGTGCTGTCTTTAGATCAGCAAAGTCACCTTTCAACCTGCCTATCGCTGAGGTGGACAGCTCGCTTCGGTCAAAGCCAACGTAGCGGCCGGGAACAAGTGCCCAGCGATGGGATTCGATATCCTTAACCGCCACCGACTTGCAAAATCCTGGAATATTTTTGTACTCATCGCAGCTCGCAGCTCCTCTCCAAGACTTGAAGGCGTTTGCGATTCTTAATATCTCCTCCTCGGAAAATTCACGCCTGGTTCTATCGACGAGCGACCCGAGCGCACGCGTATCAATAAAAAGCACCTGACCTCGCCTATCAGTTCCGCGATCGAAATTCTTGTTTCTTGCGAGTATCCATACGCTCACTGAGATTTGAGTCGAATAGAAGAGTTGAACCGGAAGAGTCAATACACAGGCCACGACATCGCCTGTCACCATAGACTTTCGAATTTCACCCTCTGTTGTCTGGTTCGACGTTAGGGATCCGTTTGCAAGCACCACTCCGGCGACCCCATTCGGCGCGAGATGATGGACAATATGTTGCAACCACGCATAGTTTGCGTTTCCCGTTGGCGGCACCCCGTATTTCCAACGAACATCTTCACGAAGACGTTCGCCGCCCCAGTCGGAGATATTGAAGGGGGGATTAGCCAGGATGTAGTCGGCCTTGAGATCGCGCAACTCGTCCTTATGGAAGCTCCCCTCGTTGTTCCAGCGTATGTCGGAGTCGATGCCCCGTACGGCAAGGTTCATCTTGGCCAACCGCCAAGTCGTGTAGTTGTACTCCTGCCCGTAAACAGCGATGTCGCCGATGCGGCCGCCGTGTTCTTTTACAAATTGCTCAGACTGCACAAACATGCCGCCGGAGCCGCAACATGGGTCATACACGCGACCCGAATACGGCTCAATCAGTTCGACCAGTAGGCGCACCACAGATCGCGGTGTGTAGAACTCACCGCCTCGCTTTCCTTCGGCTCCAGCGAACTGCCCAAGGAAATATTCATACACGCGGCCCAGGATGTCCTTTGAGCGGTCGCCCTCCTCATTGAGTGCGATGCCGGAGATCAGGTCGATCAACTCACCCAGCATGACCTTGTTCAGAGCAGGCCGTGAGTACTCCTTGGGCAACACGCCCTTGAGCGACTCGTTGTCCTTCTCGATGGCGCGCATGGCGTCATCGATCAACGTTCCGATCGTGGGCCGTTTAGCGTTGGCCTGAAGGTGTGACCACCGCGCCTCCTTCGGCACCCAGAAGACGTTGTCAGCAAGGTACTCGTCTTTGTCCTCTGCAGCTTCCGCGCTCTCGATCAACAGCGCGGAATGTTTTGACTCGAACGCGTCGGAGATGTATTTGAGAAAGATAAGCCCAAGCGCGATGTGCTTGTAGTCCGACGGCTCCATGTTGCCGCGCAGCTTGTCGGCAGCTTTGAAGAGGTCAGCCTCGAAACCGAGGTCGCCGCCATTCTTGGTGGGATTGGTTGTAGCCATGTGGTTAGTCCCGTTTCTTGTTCGTGTTGATGAGATGGTTGTGCATAGTGGACAGTAAGTGGCTCGTGGCGTGAGCTGGGTGTCTTTACAGCTCAGGCTGCCAAAGCTCCCGGACGATCTCGGCGATGCGCAGATTGGCCGCCTCGGCCTGGGCTTCGAGGTCGCACAGGCATTGGTACTTTTCCATCATCCGCGCGCGCTCTGCTGGTGAGGGAACCGGTATCTGCACCGAATCGCACAGAGCGCTTGGAGTGACGTGGGGGATCACCGATCCGACCAGCAGAGCGTCGCGCTGATGCTCAAACTCCTTTGATCGGAAGTACAGGAGGAGGAATTCAGAGGTGATTTCGTCGCTTCGTGGCCTAAGTGCAATGCAATTTCCGGAGGTGACCAATGACCAAGTCTCATCACCGGCGTTACCGCCGATCGCCCTGACGGTGCTCTGTCCGATTAGTGCAGTCTTCCCAACGGTGCCCTTTATCGACATGACGATGTCACCCTGCTTCAGAGATGACTCTTCACGCCGGCGCTCGCGTAACTGAACCAGCCGCACTTGGTTGTCCGGCGCAGGAGGAGCGGGCTTTACAGGCCGCCATGAACCAAGGTCTGGGATCCCCACCTCGATCGCTGCGGCGGAGTAAGGGTCATCGGTCGGCACGGGGGCCCGGATGACCTCCACGAGATCTCGAAGAGGCACTCGGTCACCAGACAACTTAAGGCGCGGCCGCAGGTAACGAGTTGGCTGCAGATTGCAGTCCTCGTTCATCAGTTCTTTGAAGGGCACCCTGCGTACCGCCCGCTCATCGGTCTTGCTCGAGTAGCGGTCGATCGCACCCATGTGCAATTCGTCTATGTTCCTGTCTTGGGCAAATGGGTCGCGGAGGTCTAGTGCGTCAAGGGTTCGCTGCAGATCGAGCGTCTTTGCGGATCTGCTGCCAACTCCAGTACGGACCGTGAACTCGCTCAAGTCGCCCATCCGCAACTCGTAGCCGGAGGCTTCTCGGTCGAAGAGCAGTGCAGCCGGGGCGATGCTGGTGTGGGAGTGCAGTCGACCTGGAAGCGCGAGGATCGTGTTAATGGCGTAGTGGTCACGGACCCACGCCTCGCGGAGCCGCTGCTCTTGGCCGCGAGCAAACAGAAGGGACTGCGCCGTCATAAACACGGCCCGCCGCTGAACTCGTGGCCAGAGGGCGGCCGGTGCCCAGGTATCCATCCGGTCCAGGCGGAGCTGGGTCATTGGCCCGAGCTTATGAACGAGCATCCGGTTCTGTGAAAGGACCTCATCGGTGCCTTCCCACTGGTGCCATCCCATGCCCGGCTGAATCCTTCCCCCGACGGGCGGAACAGCAATCAGATAGTCAACCTGAAAGTCGCGTTTTCCATCCGGGAGCCTGGTGCCATCAGCCGCCTGGATCTGGTCGTCCTCAAAGATGCCCAGAACGGCCCTGCAGAGCCGCTGCACGTCCGTCGCCCACGCCAAAGGCCCCGCCAATTCCAAGCTGTATCCCAAGCGCAAAGCGCGCGAGGCCAACTGCCCGACAGGGTCGAACGGAATCCACACCTTCGCCCCTCGAGGTGCCCCCAACAAGCTGAACAGCAGGTCGCATGCTTCGGGCGCCAGCCCGAACAGGTCCGCTCCTCGCGTAGTGGGCAGATGCCAGAGCGCGTCCGGAACGGACAAGAAGAAATCTGGCGCCCGGTCAAGGAGTTGCGCCACGATGCCAGCGGCCCGTGACACGTCCAGGTCGGTGTTCTGCGTCGGCGTACCTTTGCCCCAGATGATCTCGACACACATCTTGCCGATGACTGAATGGGCAGCCAGCCAGGTTGCAGGATCTGTCAACGAGGAGATGCGAGCGCCCTCGGGCAGCATGTCTCGCTGAACCATCCGGGCCCCAGCCAGCCATGCCAGCGCGTACAACGGGCCGTCGTCCTGGGCGGCCATCCTGCGCATGTCTGCCAGCTGCTGCATGGCGTCAATTACGGCTGCGGTTTGATATGCCATTTCCTATGTTCCTGGACCGTTGGGGTCTTATTGGTAGCGGTGGCTGGCGGTAATCACGATCGCGTCATCGTCTGCGCTGAGCACAACGTACGCGCCCGCCAGGGCCTCCAACTGCTGCGAGCGGCCCAGGACACAGCCCAGACGTTCAACAGCGGCACGGGTCATCAAGCACCGGATACCGCCCTGTCCGTCATGGCTGCGCTCGCCAAAGGTCCTGATCAGCTCGACGCTGTCGCGGGTGAATCCCCTCTGGGCGCTTCGTCGTTGGGCATGGCGGGTCATGATGGCGCGCTTGAACTTGTTGGACTCGAAATCAAGATTTGTCTGCACTTTACGCTCCTTGGCTTAGTGTGTCAATAGTTTTCTACAACCAACTAATTTTGAAGGTCGTTTAAAGCCGGTGCATCGCATCATCCTGTCACCCATCAGAGACGGAAGTTATTGGTTGAAACAACCATGCACCGGCTAACGAAATCTCATTTTATCTAAGCCCAACTTTTTTTGCAAGCCCCTGTTGTTTTCCCCAGCTGCCCCATGCAAGGAACCTCGGGACTAGACGCTGCGCAGCGTTTATCAGTGGATATGTGCGCTCTGAACGCACAGGCCCAGCAACGGCTCAGCTAATCAGTACGGCACCAAAACCCCGATTTTTCGCCAACCCCCTCCCGCCGTACCACGACGAAAAAGTCAGGAGGTCCTGAGACGAAACGGCGTTTGAGACGGGTATTGGGTATGGATGGCGATGGGGTCAGTCAGGAGCCCATAGCAAAAAGCCCCGCGTGGTGCGGGGCTCTGAGCGCCTGACAACTCGACTGAGCGAGTTGGCAGGTCTTGTTCTGGCGGC
>JACCED010393602.1_pt1 | contig 13099 bp, 8 predicted proteins | sample 7455021 | NCBI WGS metagenome assembly JACCED01 (sample SAMN15323456, study PRJNA562643) | freshwater metagenome | isolation source: river surface water | place: USA:Blue River Watershed | collected 2017-08-19
CGTTCGCGCATGGCCGGATCGAGCATGAAGGTCTGGGCCAGCTGCTGGTAGACCCAGGGCTGGACCTGGCCGGTGGTGGCCGACCAGCCCATGGTGTTGGTCAGGTGGGCCTCGATCTGGCGCACGCCTTCGTAGCCGTGCTGCAGCATGCTCTCGTGCCACTTGGGGTTGAGCATGCGGCTGCGGGTTTCGAGAGCCACCTGCTCGCTCAGGCTGCGCACCACGCCATCGCCCTGGGTCTGGTCGCCGATATAGACCGGCGGCGCGGTGGCGGCGTCACCGTCGCGCGCATGCTTGGCCTGCAGCACCGCGCGGCTGATCCCGCCGAGTGTGTCGAAATAGGTGTCGATGCTGGTCACGCCCAGTTCGACCGAGTCCAGGTTCTGGTAGGTCAGGGTGACATTGGCCAGCGCGCTTTGCAGCACGGCGGCATTGCGTGTCGGGTGGCCATCGCGGCCATAGGCAAAGCCCTTGCGCTGGGTGAAGGCGTGGCCGAGTTCGTCTTCCTGCTCCCAGCAGCCGGCATCGATCAGGTGGTTGACGTTGGCACCGTAGGCGCCCTCGGCATTGCCAAAGACCCGCAGCGAGGCGGTCTCCAGGTCGCCGCCATACTCGGCCATGAAGGCCAGCGCATGCTTGCGGATCAGGTTCTGCTCGGGCGGTTCGTCGGCGCTGGCGGCCAGGTGGCTGGCCTCGGCCAGCAGGCGGATCTGCATCGGCAGCAGGTCGCGGAAGATGCCCGAGAGGGTGATCACCACATCGATGCGCGGGCGGCCCAGTTCGGCCAGCGGGATCAGGCTGGCCCCGGCCAGGCGGCCATAGCTGTCAAAGCGCGGCGCCGCCCCCATCAGGGCCAGCGCCTGCGCCAGCGGGCTGCCTTCGGTTTTGAGGTTGTCGGTGCCCCACAGCACCATGGCGATGCTCTCGGGCAGCTCGCCCTTGTCCTGCAGGTGGCGCGAGAGCAGGCGTTCGGCCTGGCGGCGGCCGTCGGCCACGGCATAGGCCGAGGGCATGCGCAGCGGGTCGAGCCCGTGCAGGTTGCGCCCGGTGGGCAGCACCTCGGGGTTGCGGATGAGGTCGCCGCCCGGTGCCGGCGCGATGTAGCCGCCATCCAGGGCATGCAGCAGGCCCTGCATCTCGTGGTCCTGGCCGAGCAGGGTGTGGGTGCGCGCGAGCTGGCGCAGGCTCTGCAGCTGCGCCGCATCGAGCCCGCCGGGTGTCGCCGGGGTCTGTCCGGCCACCAGCGCGGCCAGCCAGGGCTGGCTGTGTTCGGCGGGCAGGCCCATGGCGTCGGCCATCACGCGCAGGGTCTGCAGCTGCTGCTCCGTGCTGGGCACCTGGCCCATCACATGCAGGCCCTCGGGGATGAGTGCGTACTCGAGTTCGAACAGCTGTGCCTGCAGGGCCGGCAGCCAGGCGGTGTCGTCTGCAGCCGGGCGGGCGGGCACCTGCAGGTCCAGCGCCAGGGCCTGTGCATGGATGTCGGCGGCCAGGCTCTGGCGTTCGGCCGCATCGCTGGGAGGCAGCTGGCCCAGCCGCTCGAGGCTTTGCTTGAGCTGGACAAAGGCCTTGTAGAGACCGGCCTGCGCGATGGACGGCGTGCGGTAGCTCACCAGCGTGGCCGCGCCGCGCCGCTTGGCCAGGGCCCCTTCGGAAGGGTTGTTGGCGGCATAGAGGTAAACGTTGGGCAGCGCGCCGATCAGGCGCTCGGGCCAGCAGCGGCCCGACAGACCGGCCTGCTTGCCGGGCATGAACTCGAGTGCGCCATGGGTGCCGAAGTGCAGCACCGCATCGGCGGCGAAGTCCTCGCGCAGCCAGCGGTAAAACGCGCTGAAGGCGTGGGTCGGGGCGCAACCTTTTTCGAACAGCAGGCGCATCGGGTCGCCCTCGTAGCCAAAGCCCGGCTGCACCGTCACGGCGACGTTGCCGAACTGCACGCCCAGCACGAACAGGTCGGCGCCGTTGCTCAGCTGGCGGCCCGGTGCCGGGCCCCACTGGGCCTCGATCTCGTCCAGCCAGGGCTCACGGCGCACATGGTCGGCGGTGGCGATGCAGGCCAGCACATTGGCCTGCGTCCCGTACTGCGTGGCATTGCCCTGGAGCAGTGCCTGGCGCAGCGTGTCCACGCTGTCGGGCACGTCGACACGATAGCCTTCGGCCGAGAGGCGCTGCAGGGTGCGGTGCAGCGATTCGAAGACCGAGAGGTAGGCCGCCGAGCCGACGCTGCCGGCGTTGGGCGGAAAGTTGAACAGCACCACCGCCAGCTTGCGCTGCGCCCGTTCGCGCTGGCGCAGCTGCACCAGGCGCTGCACCCGGTCGGCCAGGGTGGCGGTGCGCTCGGCGCAGGTGAACATGTCCTGTTCGCGTGCCGAGGCCGGGAACACGCAGGCGCGTTCGCACCCGGTGCAGGTTTGACCGCCCGGGCCGGGCCGTCCGCCGTACACCATGGGCAGCACCGAGCCGTCGAGCTCGGGAATCGCGACCATGATGGTGCTCTCCACCGGCAGCAGGCCGCGCTCGCCTTGTCCCCACTCGCCCAGGGTCTGGAATTCCAGCGGGTGGGCGGCGATGTAGGGCACATCGAGCGCACCCAGAATGGCTTCGGCAGCGCGGGCATCGTTGTAGGCCGGTCCGCCGACCAGGGAGAAGCCGGTCAGCGAGACGAGGGCCTGGATGCCGACCTGTTCGCCCTGCCGGAAGAACTGGTCGATGGCCGGACGTGCATCCAGGCCGCTGGCGAAGGCCGGCACCACGCGCAGGCCGCGCGCCTGCAGCGCCTCGATGACGGCGTCGTAGTGGGCGGTGTTGCCAGCCAGCAGGTACGAGCGCAGCAGCAGCAGGCCGACGGCAGGGGCATCGGCAGCGGCCGGCGTCCTGAGCGCCTGCAACTGCGCCAGCGAGGTGCCGATGCGGCCCTTGAGCTGCGGGTGGTAGAGACCGACTTCGGGGTATTCAACCGGGTCTTCGGGGCTGGCCAGGGCGCGCAGGGCTTCACGCGGTCCCATGGCGTAGCGCTGCACCAGGGCCAGCACCATGTGCTCGATGTTGTGTTCGCTGCCGCCAAGCCAGTAGCGCATGGTCTGGAAGAACAGGCGCAGGTCCTGCGCGGTGCCAGGAATGAAGCGCAGCAGCTTGGGCAGGCGGCGCAGCATGGCCATCTGGCGGGCGCCGGCGTTTTGCGCGCCACCGGCTTCGCCTTCGGCCTGGGGCTTGGCGGCCGGGCGCAGTTTCTTGAGGATGGCCATCAGGCCGGTCGACTGGCGACCCATGACGAACTTGCCCATGCGGGTCAGCTGCATGACCGGCGGGGCCGACATGATGCAGACCATGGCGTCGCAGCGATCACGCCGCGCCTGCAGGGCATCGAGCACCGGCAGGAAGTGGTCTTCCATGAAGAGCATGCTGACGATCACCAGATCCGCCTCGGCGACGGCCGCGTGGCAGGCGGCCAGCGCCTGGGCGTCGGCGCGCCAGTGGGCCGCGCTGTGCGTCTCGAAACCCAGGCCCGGAATGCGTCTGGCCAGCCGCAGTGCGGCACGGTCGGCGGCACTGGCCAGGTGGTTGTCCATGGTCAGCAGCACCACGCGCATCGGCACGGTGGCGGCGGGGCGGGCCTCAGCGGCTGAAGTGGGCCTTGGCATCGTAGAGGGTCTCGACGGTGATGGTGGCCACGCCGCGCTCGCCTGCGTAATGTTCGGTATTTCGCCGGGCCTTGCCGCGCACGAAGAAGGGGATCTTGCCCAGCTCGCGCTCGGCTTCGGCACTCCAGGGCGGCAGGCTGCCGGGGCTGAGGATCGGGGCCGGCGGCGGGGCGACGGACTGCGCCTGGGCTTGCTGCGCAGGCGCGCTGTCGCCACGCATGGTCGCGGGGCCATGGCCGCCCAGGTGCGAGGGGGCCGCGCCCGCATGGAACTCGAAGTCCTCGCGGAACATGCCGATCAGGTGTTCTTCCAGGCCCATCATCAGTGGGTGGATCCAGGTGTCGAACATCACATTCGCGCCCTCGAGGCCCATCTGCGGCGCATAGCGCGAGGGGAAATCCTGCACATGCACCGGCGAGGAAATCACCGCGCAGGGCAAACCCAGGCGCTTGGCGATGTGGCGCTCCATCTGCGTGCCCAGGATCAGCTCGGGCTGGAGCGCCTCGATCTGTGCCTGCACCGCCAGGTAGTCGTCGGTGATGAGGGCGGTGAGGCCCAGGCGGGTGGCGGCTTCGCGCAGCTCGCGTGCAAATTCGCGCGAATAACTGCCCAGGCCCACCACCTCGAAGCCCATCTCTTCGTGGGCGATGCGGGCGGCGGCCAGCGCATGGGTGGCGTCGCCGAAGATGAAGACCCGCTTGCCGGTCAGGTAGGTCGAGTCGACCGAGCGGCTGTACCACTGCGCGCGCGAGTCTGGCGCGGGCGGCACCGGCAGGCCTGCCAGGGTGCAGACCTCGGCGATGAAATCGCGCGTGGCGCCCACGCCGATCGGCACCGTGCGGCTGTAGGGCATGCCGTGCGTTCGTTCGAGCCACTGCGCGGTGGCCAGCGCGGTTTCAGGGTAGAGCACCACGTTGAAGTCGGCGTCAGTGATGCGGGCGATGTCGGCAGCGCTGGCACCCATGGGCGCGGTCACCGCCACGTCGATGCCCAGGCCCTCGAGCAGCCGGGTGATTTCGATCACGTCGTCGCGGTGCCGAAAGCCCAGCGCGGTCGGGCCCAGCAGGTTGCAGCAAGGACGTGTGCGTGCGAGGGTCTGGTCCGCACGGGGCCGGACCAGGTGGCGCGTGAGCTGGTAGAAGGTTTCGCTGGCCCCCCAGTTTTCCTTGCGCTGGTAGGAGGGCAGCTCCAGCGGCACCACCGGAATGGGCAGGTCCAGTGCGGTGGCCAGCCCGCCCGGGTCATCCTGGATCAGCTCTGCGGTGCAGGAAGCGCCCACCAGCATGGCGCCTGGCGCAAAGCGCTGGTGAGCTTCGCGCACGGCGGTCTTGAACAGTTCGGCGGTATCGCCGCCCAGATCGCGCGCCTGGAAGGTGGTGTAGGTCACGGGCGGTCGCTGGCCGCGCCGCTCGATCATGGTGAACAGCAGGTCGGCGTAGGTGTCGCCCTGGGGGGCGTGCAGCACGTAGTGCACATCCTGCAGGCCCGTGGCCACCCGCATCGCGCCGACGTGGGGCGGTCCTTCGTAGGTCCAGAGCGTCAGTTGCATGGTGTTTCCTAGGCCGCCCGTTGCACCGCCTGGCCGGCGCTGAGCAGTTCGCGCCGGCGCAAGGGACGACTGAAGAGGCCGGCCAGATCACCGGCCTGCTCATAGCCCTGGATCGGGGTGAAGACCAGTTCGATGGCCCATTTGGTGGACAGGCCGCGCGCCTCCAGCGGGTTGGCCAGGCCCAGGCCACAGACCGTGAGGTCGGGTGCGTCCTGCAGGCAGCGTTCGAGCTGGCGGTCCACGTCCTGCCCTTCGCTGATGCGGGTGCCGGCGGGCAGCAGGGCCAGCTCGGCGGCCATGTGCTGGCGGTGCAGGTAGGGGGTGCCGACTTCGACCAGGGCCATGCCCAGTTCGCGCTGCAGGCAGCGTGCCAGCGGCAGCTCGAGCTGCGAGTCCGGAAAGAAGAACACGCTGCGCCCCTCCAGCCAGGGCCGGTGGGCCGCCATGGCACGCAGGCCACGCTCGCGCGGGGCCCTGGTGACCTGTTCAAAGCGTTCGGGCGGCACCCCAAAGGCCGTGGCCGCTGCCTGCAGCCAGGCGGTGGTGCCCTCAACGCCGAGCGGGAAGGGCGCAGGCAGGAGGTGCGCGCCGCGCCGCTCGAGCGCGCGGGCGGTGTCGGCCAGAAAGGGCTGCGCCAGCAGCACGCGGGTGTGCGGGCCCACCGCCGGCAGCGCGGTGCTGCGCCGCGGCGGGAAGAAGGCGACATCCTCGATGCCCATGGCCCGCAACAGGCCGCCGAGCTGGTCTTCAACCACGTCGGCCAGGCTGCCGGCCACCAGCAGTGCGGGCGCTTGCCCGGCTGGCGGAGCCGGCAGTTCGGGCACCAGGGCCGCCAGACAGGTGTCTTCGCCCTGGGTGAAGGTGGTCTCGATGCCGCTGCCCGAGTAGTTGAGCACCCGCACCTGCGGCGCATGCCGCTGCTGCAGCCGCTGCGCTGCGCGCGAGAGGTCGAGCTTGATCACCTCGGACGGGCAGGAGCCGACCAGGAAGAGCATGCGGATGCCCGGGCGCTGGGCCAGCAGTTCTTCGACCACCCGGTCGAGCTCGTCCTGCGCGTCGGCCAGGCCGGCGAGGTCGCGCTCGTCAATGATGGCGGTGCCAAAACGCGGTTCGGCAAAGATCATCACGCCCGCCGCCGACTGCAGCAGATGGGCGCAGGTGCGCGAGCCGACCACCAGGAAGAAGGCGTCCTGGATCTTGCGGTGCAGCCACATGATGCCGGTCAGGCCGCAGAAGACTTCGCGCTGCCCCCGCTCGACCAGCGGACGCACATCGCTGCAGCCGCCTGCCTCGGCGCGGATCGGGATCACTGGGCTCATGGATGCACCCCTTCGGGGCCAAGGCCCGCTGTGTCAGCGGCGGGACCGCGGGCCTGCAGCCGGGCCATGCGCAGCTTGCGCAGGTACTGCAGGGCATTGAAGGCGTAGGTGGCATAAGCCGTCAGCGCCAGCAGCAGCTGCTCGGCGGTGCTCCACAGGCCCTGCATCCAGATGATCAGGTAGGCCGTGTGCAGTGCCAGCACCAGCATGCTGACCACGTCTTCCCAGAAAAAGGCCGGGGCAAACAGGTATTGCCCGAACACCACCTTTTCCCAGATGCAGCCGGTGACCATGATGGCGTAGAGCAGCAGGGTCTTGGCCACCACCGAGCCGAGCGCCCAGTCGGTGGCCAGGCCGGTGCGCAGGCTGTAGACCACCAAGCCCAGGCTCAGCAGGAAGACGGCGAACTGCAGGGGTGCCAGCACCCCCTGCACCGGTGTCCAGACGGTCGCATCCCGCCGCGCACGCTGTGCGGGGGTGTACAAACCGGTGGAAGGTGTGGCGGGCATGAGACGTTTTGCGCAAGAATTGACAGCCCAATGTACGGCTGACGCGTGCCAGTGTCAATCCAAATTGACGAAAAATAAAATTGACAGTACCAGGGTATTCCCTTAGATCTATCCCCTGTGATTCGGTTCAAACTTGATTTGTCTGGCTCGGACTGCTCCCGCCTGGGGCGCTGTGGCCAAGGGTCCAGACGATGTGCCTTGTGCGTCGACTCTTTTCGGGGAGCCTTTCGCTCGCTTGAAGCCCCAGGAGATCGGTGCCCTCATGACCTTAGGATCGCTCAATGCCCCCCGGCCGCCCCCGGCCTTGCCTGTGATGGATGAGAGGCCGGCACCCCACCCCCCGCGCGATGACGACCGGGATTTCCCGCCGCAGACACTCGAACGCATGGCCCGCGCCTGTCTGCACAGCCTCGAGGCTGCGTTGGTGCAGGTGGACCACTGGCGTGCACAGGGCCATGGCCTGGAAGAGATCTACCTCCACGGCGTGGCGCCCGCAGCCCGGTTGCTGGGGCATTGGTGGCGCTGCGATGTGGCCGATTTCGCCCAGGTCACCATCGGTTCTGCCAATCTGCAGCGGCTGCTGCACCGCCTCAGCCAGGAATTCTGTGCGCCCGGGGCTGATCAGCCCTGCGGTCTGAACCTGCTGCTGGCCTGCGAGCCGCGGGCACAACACACCCTGGGGGCCTTCATGGTCGGCGAGTTCTTCCGCCGCCGGGGCTGGGCGGTGCACTGGCTGGCCCCGCAGGAAGGGCAGGACATCGTGGAACAGCTGCGGCGCGACTGGTTTGATGCCGTCGCCCTGTCTGTCAGCACCGATGGCCAGTTGACCTGGCTGCGTGAATGGATGCCGCGCCTGCGTGCGCAATCGCCCAATCCCGACCTGCAGATTTTGCTGGGGGGGCCGCTGGCCCTGCAGCGGCGCCAGCAGCTCCACATGCTCGGCGCCGACCTGGTGGCCAGCGATGCCCGCGAAAGTGTCAACTGGATCAGTCAGCGCCAGTTGCAGGTGTTCGGTTGACACTCGGTGGTGACCCTTTTCCCCTGGGGCAGCAATGGCCGGCAGCCCCGGTACAAATGCGAGGCATTTGCCTTGCGCAGCGCCTTGGCACGGGCATGTACGGACGTATACTGCGCACCGTTTATTTGTCGCTCCCGTCGATTTGTCAACCTGCCGTAGATGAAACTTCCCGATCTTGACTCAGCCAGTTTTGCACTGTTGCTGTCAGGCGTTTCTGACCTGACACTGGTGCTTGACACTGCGGGTGTCATCGAGGACGTGTCGACCGGGCGAGACACCCTGGTCAGCCTGGGCTGTCAGGCCTGGGTGGGGCGGCGCTGGATCGACACGGTCACGCCAGAAAGCCAGATCAAGGTCGAAGACCTGCTGCGCGAGTCCGCCGAGGGGCAGGCACCGCGCTGGCGGCACATCAACCACCCCGCCACCAGCGGACACGACGTGCCGCTGCAGTACATCGTGCTGGCCCTGGGTCGCAGCGGCAAGCGCGTGGCCCTGGCGCGGGACCTCGAAGGCATTGCCGAACTGCAGCGGCGGCTGGTTGAGACCCAGCAGTCGATGGAGCGGGACTACCTGCGGCTGCGCCACATCGAGGCGCGCTACCGCGTGCTCTTTGACACCACCAGCGAGGCCGTGCTGCTGGTCGATGCCGGCTCGCAGCGGGTGCTCGAAGCCAATGCCAGCGCCCAGACCTTGATGCGCGACGGCACCAAGCGGCTGGTCGGGCGCGAAGTGCGCGACTGCTTCGAGCCGGGCAGCCATGCCGAGGTCCAGTCCCTGCTGCGCATGGCGCTGGCCACCGGTCGCATCGAAATGTGCTCGGCCGATCCGCTGGGGGTGGGCGCCACCTGGACCGTCACTGCCACCGTCTTTCGGCAGGAGGGCGGGCCGCAGTTCCTGCTGCGTCTGGCCTCGCGCGAGGGCACTGCCGAGCGCAGCTCCGGCGGCCCCTCGGTGGCGCTGGCCGAGGCGATGGCGCGTTTCCCCGACGGCTGGCTGCTCACCGACACGCAGGGCGTGGTCAAGAGCGTCAATGACGAAGGCATGGCCCTGCTGGGGGTGACGGCCTCCTCGCAAGTGGTTGGCCATCCGCTCGAGCGCTGGCTGTTGCGCGGTGGCGTCGACTGGGGGGTGCTGGGCACCAACCTGCGCCAGCAGCTGCCGGTGCGCAATTTCGCCACCGAGGTGCGCACCCTCTCGGGCCTGACCCTGCCGGTCGAGATCTCTGCGGTCAGCCTGAACCGGCCCGAGCCGCTGTATGCCTTTTTCCTGCGCGACATCGAGCGCCGCCACCCGGGCGCCTCGCCGGTGACGCAGAGCCTGGCCGGCACCATGAGCGACATCGCGCAGCTGGTCGGTCGACGGCCGATCAAGGACATCGTGGGCGAGGCGGTCGATGCGATCGAGCGCATGTGCATCGAGTCGGCCCTGCAGCTGACCCACGACAACCGGGCCTCGGCGGCCGAAATGCTCGGCCTGTCCCGCCAGAGCCTGTACGTCAAGCTGCGCCGCTTTGGCATGATCGCCGACAACGAAGCCGACTGAACCTCGGTGAGTGTCAATTTATATTGACATTTTCAATTGTCCGCTCAAAATGCGGGCATGGACCTCCCCCGCTCCCGTCCTGAACTCTCGGCCGTGGCCGAGCTGCTCAAGCCTGTCACCTGGTTTCCGCCCATGTGGGCCTTTGCCTGTGGCGCCGTGGCCTCCGGCCAGGCGCTGGGCGGGCAATGGGGCCTGCTGCTGCTGGGTCTGGTGCTGACCGGCCCGCTGGTCTGTGCCAGCAGCCAGGCGGTCAACGATTGGTTCGACCGGCATGTGGATGCCATCAACGAGCCGCAGCGGCCGATTCCGTCGGGCCGCATGCCCGGCCGCTGGGGCCTGGGCGTGGCCATCGCCTGGACTGCCCTGTCGCTGCTGTGGGCGCTGCTGATGGGCCCCTGGGGCTTTGCCGCCTGCGCGCTGGCGGTGCTGCTGTCCTGGGCCTACAGTGCGCCACCGGTGCGGCTCAAGCGCAACGGCTGGTGGGGCAATGCGGCCTGCGCACTGAGCTATGAAGGGCTGGCCTGGATCACCGGCACCGCCGTCATGCTCGGTGGTGCCTGGCCGGGCGGCGGCTCCCTGCTGCTGGCGCTGCTCTACAGCCTGGGTGCGCACGGCATCATGACCCTCAACGATTTCAAGTCCATCGAAGGCGATGCCCGCATGGGCGTGGCCTCGCTGCCGGTGCAGCTGGGCGCGCAGCGCGCAGCGCAGACGGCGGTGGCAGTGATGGTGCTGCCACAGCTGGCGGTGGCGGTGCTGCTGTGGACCTGGGCCCTGCCCTGGCATGCGCTGGCGGTGCTGCTGCTGGTGCTGGCGCAGGGGCCGCTGATGCGGCGCTTTGTGCGTGCGCCGATAGACAAGGCCTTGCTGCTGAGCGCCTTTGGCGTGCCGCTGTATGTGAGCGGCATGATGGTCAGCGCCTTCGGTCTGCGCCAGCTGCACAGCCTGGGGGTGGCATGAGCACCCGCGCACAGGCCTTTGGCTGGCCGCAGATCCTGCGCCTGGGTCTGGTGCAGGCCTGCCTCGGGGCGGTGGTGGTGGTCACCACCTCCACCCTCAACCGGGTGATGGTGGTCGAACTTGCGCTGCCGGCCCTGCTGCCAGGCTTTCTGGTGGCCTGGCATTACGGCGTGCAGATGGTGCGCCCGCGCATGGGTTTTGGCGCGGACCAGGGACGGCGCAACACCCCCTGGATGCTCGGCGGCATGGCGGTGCTGGGGGCCGGCGGCGTGCTGGCCGCGCTGGCCACGGTCTGGATGGGCAGCGAGCGCCTGTACGGCGCGCTGCTGGCGCTGCTGGCGTTTGCCATGATCGGGCTGGGGGTGAGTGCCTGCGGCACCTCGCTGCTGGCGCTCATGGCCAAACGGGTGCCGCAAGGGCGTCGCGCGCCGGCAGCGACCGCCGTCTGGATGATGATGATCCTGGGCTTTGCCGTCACTGCCGGGGTGGTGGGCAAGCTGATCGAGCCCTACAGTCCCGAGGTCCTGCTGCGCGTCTCCTGCGGCCTGAGCCTGCTGACGCTGGCCGTCACCGCGCTGGCCCTCTGGCGTCTGGAAGGACCGGCCCTGCCGGCGCAATCGCTGGCCGTGGCCGAGCCGGGCGCCGCCGCTGCGCCGGGGCAGACTTTCCGCCAGGCCTTTGCCGCCGTCTGGGACGAGCGTGCTGCGCGCACCTTCACCGTCTTTGTCTTCCTCTCGATGCTGGCCTACAGCGCCCAGGACCTGGTGCTCGAACCCTTTGCCGGGGCGGTGCACGGCTTCTCGCCGGGGCAGACCACGCAGCTCTCGGGCTTTCACCACATGGGCGTGCTCGGCGGCATGATCGCGGTGGCCTTGGCCGGATCGGCGCGCGCGCGCGGCCGCCTGGGCTCGGTGCAGGGCTGGATGGTGGGCGGCTGCCTGGCCTCGGCGCTGGCCACTGTCGGCCTGAGCTGGGCGGCACTGCAGACGGCCTGGCCCTTGCAGCTCAATGTGGTGCTGCTGGGCGTGGCCAACGGCGCCTTCTCGATTGCCGCCATCGCCACCATGATGCGCCTGGCCAGTGAAGGCGGGCCGGGTCGTGAAGGCACCCGCATGGGCCTGTGGGGCGCGGCGCAGGCCCTGGCCTTTGGCCTGGGTGGCCTGGTGGGCACCGGCGCCAGCGATCTGGCCCACCTGCTGCTGGGCGGTCACCGCAGCGCCTATGCCAGCGTGTTTGCACTGCAGGCGGTGATGTTCGCCGTCTCGGCGGTGGTGGCCTTGCGGCTGGCCGCCCCGCGCCCGACGCCGGCAGCGGCGCCGACTTCCCTGAGCGATCCGTCCTTTGAAAGAGGCTGAACATGCACAAGACCGATTTTGATGTGGTGGTGGTTGGCGGCGGCCCTGCCGGTGCCACCGCCGCCGATGACCTGGCGCGCCAGGGCTGGCGGGTGCTGCTGCTCGACCGCCAGGGGCGCATCAAGCCCTGTGGCGGCGCCATCCCGCCGCGCCTGATCCAGGATTTCGACATCCCCGACCACCTGCTGGTGGCCAAGGTGCGTTGCGCGCGCATGATTTCGCCCGCCGACAACCAGGTCGATATCCCGATCGACAACGGCTTTGTCGGCATGGTCGACCGCGACGAGTTCGACGAGTTCCTGCGCGCGCGCGCAGCCCGTTCCGGCGCGATGCGCCGCCAGGCCCTGTTCGACAAGCTCGAGCACGATGACGAACAGCAGCTGTGGGTCCACTACACCCCGGTCACATCCAGGGAGCATGCCGCCAGCGAACACGCCCGGCCGGTCAAGGTCAGCACCCGCATGGTGGTGGGGGCCGACGGCGCACGCTCCGAGGTGGCGCGGCAGGCCATACCCAACGCCCACAAGACCAAGTACGTGTTCGCCTACCACGAGATCATCGAGACGCCGAAGGGCCACGATGGTGCCCGTTGCGATGTGTATTACCAGGGCGAGGTCTCGCCCGACTTCTACGGCTGGGTCTTTCCGCACGGCAAGACCATGAGCGTGGGCATGGGCAGCGCCGACAAGGGCTACTCGCTGCGCAGCGCCACCGCCCGCCTGCGCGAGATCGCCGGCCTGGTCGGCGCCCCCACCCTGCGCCGCGAAGGCGCGCCCATCCCGCTCAAGCCCTTGCCGCAATGGGACAACGGGCGCGATGTGATCGTGGCCGGCGACGCCGCCGGCGTGGTCGCGCCCTCTTCGGGCGAAGGCATCTACTACGCCATGGACTGCGCCCGCCGTGTTGCCCAGGCCACCCACCAGGCCCTGCAAACGGGCAACGGCGCCTGCCTGCGCCAGGGCCGCAAGAGCTTCATGAAGCAGCACGGCCGGGTCTTCTGGATCCTGGGCGTGATGCAGTACTTCTGGTACCAGAACGACCGCCGCCGCGAGAAGTTCGTCAAGATCTGCGAAGACCGCGACGTGCAGCGCCTGACCTTCGAGTCCTACATGAACAAGGAGCTGGCGCGCAAGGACCCGATGGCCCATGTGCGCATCTTCTTCAAGGACATGGCCCACCTGCTGGGCCTGGCCAGGACCTGAAGCC
>JACCED010382978.1_pt1 | contig 13093 bp, 7 predicted proteins | sample 7455021 | NCBI WGS metagenome assembly JACCED01 (sample SAMN15323456, study PRJNA562643) | freshwater metagenome | isolation source: river surface water | place: USA:Blue River Watershed | collected 2017-08-19
GTTATACAGGCTTTACTGGTGAAACAGGTTATACAGGTTACACAGGTTATACAGGCTTTACTGGTTATACAGGCTTTACTGGTCAAACAGGTTATACCGGTTACACAGGTTATACAGGCTTTACTGGTGAAACAGGTTATACTGGTTACACAGGTTATACTGGTTTCACTGGTGAAACAGGTTATACAGGTTACACAGGTTATACCGGTTACACAGGTTATACTGGTTTCACTGGTGAAACAGGTTATACAGGTTACACAGGTTATACTGGTTACACAGGTTACACAGGTTATACTGGTTTCACTGGTGAAACAGGTTATACCGGTTACACAGGTTATACAGGCTTTACTGGTGAAACAGGTTATACAGGTTACACAGGTTATACCGGTTACACAGGCTTTACTGGTGAAACAGGTTACACAGGTTATACTGGTTACACTGGTTATACTGGTTATACAGGCTTTACTGGTGAAACAGGTTATACAGGCTTTACTGGTTACACAGGTTATACAGGCTTTACTGGTGAAACAGGTTATACAGGTGCAACAGGTTATACTGGTGCTAATGGTATTTCTTCTGGTTTAGTATTTATATTAGATGATGCTGGAGGAAGCGCCCCTCAAACAGATGGTACGCTTATTACTTCTGGTGTTACAACTACTCAAACATCTATTATATCAGGATCTCAATCTAATACAACTATTTTAATGGGTACATTTACAAGTGAAGCTGTAACATTAAATAACACACTTATTATTGGTGGTCTTTGGAATATGACTTTCCACGCATTCTCCAATAGTAACAGTAATGAAGTAAAATATTATTTTAGTGCTTATTATGTAGATGCTGATGGAACAAGTAATAAAACACTTTTAGCAGCAGGTGATGAAAATTCATCTGTTATTGTTGGAACAACTTCTAATATGTATTCTACTGATATTTATATACCTCAAACCACTTTACCATCTAATACAAAACGCATTCAAATCGATGTTTATGGTATATTTAATGGAACAAATAATGAATTAACATTATTATTGAGAGATAATACATTAGCATCCGTTGTTACTACGCTTTCTTCATCCATAAGTGGACCTACTGGTGCTACAGGTCCTACTGGTTACACTGGTTATACTGGTTACACAGGTTACACTGGTTACACAGGTTACACGGGTTACACAGGTTATACTGGTACTAGTTATTGGTCATTAAATAATAGTAATATATCATATTCTTTAGGTAATGTTGGCATTGGTATTGTTAATCCTCAATATAATTTAAGCGTCATTGGTGAAGCCAATATTTCTGGAAACTTATTTGTAGATGGTAATCTTAAAGTTGGTACCAGTAGTATTTATTTAGATGGAAATCAAAATCGTATTGGTGTTGGTCGTTCAAATCCTCAATATTCGCTTGATATAAATGGTAGTGCTAATATTTCAGGTGATACAATCTTAAACGGCAATCTCACAACAACTGGTACACTCAATGTTTCTAATATTGGTGGTTATTTACAACTTTTATCAGGAAATACTATTATGCTTGGTGGACAAAATGGATTTGGAAATATTTATATTGGTAATCCTTATAGCGATGGTCAATCCATATTTATTGGTGGAAATGGTGATAATATTTATTTCGGAGGAAATATTTTTACTATTGAAACCACGAATACTTATGTGAATGACCATTATATTACACTTAATCATAATGGAACATCTTTTGTTGGAAGTGGTATTAAAATTGAAAATACAGGAAATATTGTTGCATCATTATTATTAGATACCAATGGGAATTACATTTTAAGTGATGCTAATAGCGGTGTTTATAATTTACATTCTGTTGGTCTTGGTGATTTCCGTAATCTTACAACTTATTCTAAACAAATGGGTATTAATAACAATGTACCTAACTCACTTTATGCTCTTGATGTGGGTGGTAATATTAACTTAACTGGTGATTTGTACAAAAATGGTTCACTTTTCTATGGTGCTACTGGTTATACTGGCTATACTGGTTACACTGGTTATACTGGTTATACTGGTTATACTGGTTATACAGGTTATACAGGTTACACTGGTTATACAGGTTATACAGGTTACACTGGTTATACAGGTCCAAGCTCATCATACGTAGCGGATACACAATCAACAACTGCTATTTCAGTAGGTACTGCTGCTGCAACATTGTTTACAGCTACGTCTGTTACAACTGTTGCTGGTGCTCGTTATTTAATTCAATACTTATTTAGCAGTACTTCAAACAATAATGCTAACAATATTAATACTACCATATTTAGAAATACAATTAATTTAGCAACAGGTACTGCTACAAATGTTACAACTACACAAAATGGTATTGGACGAATTGTTGCTACAAACGGTCAAACATTCACTTTAACTGGTTCTTATATTGATACACCTGGTGCTGGTACAACAACATACAGTGTACAAGGTATTGCTACAAATGCTACAACGGGTACAGCTACAAATGTTTATTATATACACGTTTTAAGAATATCTTAAGAATAAGAAACCCCCTTTGGGCTCATAGAGCTGGCCCTCGGGCTCTTATGAACTTCCTGCTAATTAATAAATTATTTTTTAATAAAAAATAAATTATATAAAAATTTTATTATTTAAATAAATAATAAAAAATGAAAATAAAAGTATTTTTAGAATGATTATAAACGTATAAAATAAAATAAAAAAATGAGTACACCAAATTGGTACAAAATTAAAGAAATAGATATTAAAAAATATATATTATATATTTCAGAAATATATAAACATTTTGATATATGTAATGAAGATTTTGAATTAGAAAATAAAAAAGAAGATATTTTTCTCAAAACAATACTAATGAATAAAAATAATTGGAATGAAGAAGATTGGATAAATTATGAAAAAAATAGAATTTTACAAAAAAATTTAGAAATAAAAATTGGATATTTTCACGAAAATATTGCTTCTTCTATAAAAAATTATTCAAAAATAATACAAAAAGAACGAACTAAAAATAATAAAATACCACATTGTGATATTATCAATCATGAACTAAATGAAATTTTTGAAATTAAAAATAAAGAAAATACACTCAATTCAGATTCAAGAAGAAGTGTATTTGAAAAATTAAAATCATATTCTTCACAAAATATAAAATCATATTTAGTTTATATCAATAAATGGTCTAAAAAATCAAAAAACAATGATAAAGTAGTTATTTTAAGTGGGAAAGAATTCTATAATAAAATAGCCAATAGAAATACATTTTATGATGATTTATTAGATACAATTACTTATACATTTTTACATTTCAAATCAATTGACGATTTACATAATGATTTACTAAATCATACTTTCAAAGAATTAGTTATATAATTTATTTTTCTAAATATGCTTTTAATGATAATCCAATAAAATATCCTAATTTTACTGGTACCGCATTTCCAATTTGTTTATATTGATTTGCCATTGAACCTTCAAATATATATTCATCTGGAAATGTTTGAATACGAGCATATTCTCGTACATTTAATGGACGAGTTTCAAGTGGATGACATCTTTCCGTTTGTTTTTGTGCGGGTGATGTTGTTAAAGTTAAAGAATAATCATTCATGGATAATCTTTTCGCAATACCTCTTTTACCACCACCTGAATAATATGAAGCTCCTAAATATGCTTTTTGTAAATCTTCTGGTAAATCTACCCAACAACCACCTTGAGGAATTAATTCCATTATTTTTCTTTTTGATTCTGGATATTTTGCTCCAATACTTTCAGGAACATTATATAATACATCCTTTAATAAAACTTTTTTAGTACTTTTTTCAGGAAAAATAAAATTACCATTTTTTTTATAAATATCATCTCTTATACCAAGTATAATTACACGTTCTCTTTTTTGAGGAACTTCATAATCTTTTGAATTTAATACTTGATAAAATATTTTATATTTTTTATTATTTTCAAATAATTCTATTAAACTCTTTAATGTTATACCATTATTATGAATAACTAAACCTTTTACATTTTCAACCATAAATATTTTTGGTTCACATTCATTTAATAAACGATTAAAATCTAACATTAATTTTCCACGAGGATCTTCTAATCCTTTCTTTTTACCCGAGGTTGAAAATGCCTGACAAGGAATTCCACCACATAATAAATCTACATTTTTATATTCTTTTAAATCAAGTTTTTCCATTGTATCATTTACTATTTTTGTATTTTTATGATTCTTTTCTAATGTTTTACAAAAAGTTTTATCAATTTCATTTAATAAAATACATTCAAATCCAGCATTCATTAAACCTGAAGATAACCCACCCGCACCACTACAAACTTCTATAAATTGTACCATTTTATATTCATTTTATTAGATAATTATTTTAGAATAAACACGTGATAAATTTTTCATTTTTTATTTTTTTTATATAAATAATAAAAAATTTTAAAAAATAATAAAAAATGAATATTTTTGATTATAAAGAACTAAAAGAGTATATAAAATAAGAAGTTATTAAAAATGAGCAAAACACTTGTCATTGTTGAAAGCTTTGCTAAAAGTAAAAAAATTCAACAATTTTTAGGAAATGATTATATTGTACTACCATCATTTGGACACATTAATCAATTAGATGATGAAAAGTTTAACCGTTTAGGTATAGATATTCAAAATAATTTTAAACCTATTTATACTTTAATTAAAGATAAACGAAATTTGGAAACTGTTGAAAAACTCAAAAAAGTCGCAAAAGATTGTAATGAAATATTGATATGTGGTGACCCAGACCGTGAAGGAGAGATAATTTCCTATAGCGTTTCACAACTGTTACTGAATTCAGTAAGCGAAAAAAATAGATGTACATTTAATGAAATTACACCATCGGCGATTAAAGAAGCTATTAAAAACCCAAGAACTATTGATATGAGTATGGTATATTCTGGACAAGCAAGACAAGTTCTTGATAAAGTTGCAGGTTATGACTTAAGTCCTGTGTTATGGAAATACATTGCTCCTAAATTAAGTGCAGGACGCGTTCAAAGTGTATGTTTAAAAATGGTTGTTGAAAAAGAGAAACAAGTTGAAAATTTTGAAAATTCTGCTTCTTTTAAAACACATGGAACCTTTTTTCTCAAAGAAAATAAAAATATAAATGCTTCCCTTAATTCTTCTTTTGAAAATGAAGAAAAAGCTAAAATGTTTTTACAAAATATACTAAATAATAATTATAGGTTTGTTGTATCTTCTATTGATAAAATTAAAGTTTCTAAAAAACCTCCTGCTCCTTTTATCACATCTACCATTCAACAAGAAGCTGGTTGTAGATTTAAAATTTCACCTAAAAAAGTTATGGGGATTTTACAAAAATTATATGAGAACGGTTATGTAACTTACATACGTACAGACTCAGTAACACTTTCAAATGATGCTCTTCAAAATATAAAAGAATATATTTTAGATAATTTTGGTGCTGATTATCATACTCAAAGACAATATAAAAATAAAGAAGGATCACAACAAGGTCATGAATGTCTAAGGGTTTGTTATTTTGATAAACCAACATTACCTGAAAACGAAGATTTTGATAAACTTGAGCGAAAAATGTATGAATTAATTTGGAAACGTACAATTGCTTCTCAAATGTCAGAATGCGTTTCTGAAATACATACACTTAAAATTATGATTGAAAAATATGATCCTTATGCATTTATTGCGAAAAGTGAACAAATCATTTTTGATGGATATCGCAAAATTTATGATGAAAATTATGATGGGAAAAAAGAAAAAGAAGATGATGACGAAAGTAATGTAAATGAAAAAAATCTTTTTGAAAATTTAAAAGTAGGATCTGTTCTTAAAATGAAATCTATCATATCCACTGAAAAAGCAAAACAACCTATTCCACGTTACTCCGAAGCTTTCCTCATCAAAAATTTAGAAGCAAAGGGTGTGGGAAGACCCAGCACATATGCCAGTACGATTGAAACACTTCTTGATCGAAAATATGTTGAAATTCGCGATATTCAAGGAAAAGAGCGAAATGGCGTTGAACTTTCCATTTCTGATAAAGCTAAAAATACTAACGTACAACAAGTTGGGATAGAAGAAAAAGTGATTAAAATTAAAGTTGGTGAAGAAAAGAAGAAAATGGTTCCAACTTCGATTGGACGTACTACTTGTGAATTCCTTGAAAAACATTTTCCTCAAATTATGGATTACAATTTCACTTCTCAAATGGAACAAAAACTTGATGAAGTTGCTCAAGGTAAACATATTTGGTACGAAGTTGTAAGAGAATATTATGACTCATTCCATCCGACTGTTGAACAATTACTTGATAAAAGTAATTCAGGAATTGCTAAAAAAATGAAAAATGATAGAAAACGACTACTTGGAGTAGATGGAAATAATCGAAATGTTTATGCATATGTTGCTAAATATGGGTCTGTTTATCAAGTGGGTGAAGATAATGAAACAGATAAAAAGTTTGTAAAAATCGAATCACCACACTCTTTTAATACTGTAACAATTGATGATTATTTAGTAGTAGCCAAATATCCAAAACTATTGGGTCAATATGCTGAGAAAGATATTTTCCTCAAAAAAGGCCCTTATGGATTTTACTTTACTTATGATAACAAAAATTATCCAGCAACAAATGAAGATTGTTCATTAGAAAATGCAATTTCAAGTATTGTTTCAAAACAAAATAATGTTACAGAAGAATCACCAACATCTCAAGTAACAGTTATTAAAGAGTTTGGTAAATATATTGTAAAAAATGGTAAATATGGACCTTATGTACAATATGAAAAAACAATTGCTAAAATACCTAAAAGTATTGTAGCAGGTGATATTACAAAAGAAATGTGTAAAGAATTGATTGATAAAGCAAAAAGTATTTCTAAAGAAGGGAAAAAGAAAAAACAATATTATGCATCTTCTAAAAAAAAGAACGAAAATAGTGATGAAGATTAAGCATTATTATTGGGATTAAATTTTTTATTTAATCTTCTTGCATTATTTATATTTATATGTTTTTTAGATAATTTCTCACTATTTGGTATATAATTATTTTCTAAATATGGTGTCGTAGGATATTGACTAATATTATGCATAGATGATTCAGATGGATTATAATATAATTGAGATAAATCTGTTATTTTACTATTATTGTGATAATTACCATTATTATTGTTATTATGATCATTGTTATAATTACCATTATTATTGTTATTATGATGATTGTTGTTATTATGATGATTGTTATTATGATGATTGTTATTATTATGATGATTGTTGTTATTATGATGATTGTTGTTATTATGATGATTGTTGTTATTATGATGATTGTTGTTATTATGATGATTGTTGTTATTATGATGATTGTTATTATTATGATGATTGTTGTTATTATGATGATTGTTGTTATTATGATGATTGTTATTTCTAGGTAATTCGAATAAATTTCTTCTTTGTGTTAAGCTTCCTAATTTTTGATATGCTTCTCTAGTACGTGCTCTTCTTAATTCTTCTTTTCTTTTATTATGTTCATATACAGGTCTTAAAGGAGCTTCTGTTAATAAACGGCTTATTGATTCTTGTACACTACCTGTCATTGAACCTAATTTATTCAGATATGTTTGATTATATTTATTTAATACATTACTTATAGATGACCCAATTTTATTATTTCTTTCTTTTAATTGAGGGTATTGATCTTCTATTTTTAATATTCTATGAATTAACTTTTTAGTACTTTCTGGAATTGAAGCAGAAGCTTTTAAAATAGATAATTGTGTATGTAATCTTTCTTTTAATCTTTTATATTCTAATTTTTTAGCAGCTACTTTAGCTTTTTCTTGGGATCTTCTTTCTTTTTCTTGGAAACTTTTTTCTTTTTTACTCTTTTCTTCACTACGTATTTTATTTCCAAACATTTTATATTCTTTTTTTCTTTTTTCTAATTTAGCTTTTTCGCCATTTATTGGTGGTAATAATGATGTTAAAGCATTATAAGCTAATGATGAACCTTCACGCACTTTTTGTGAAATTTCATGCGCCATTTGACTTTTTATACTATTTTTTTTTTAGATAATTTATTATTTAACTTTTTAGGTGGCATTTTTATAATATACTATTATTATAGTATATTATTTTTTAATTTCAATTTTATTTTATAATTCTAATAATAATGTTATAAATTTTAACATTTCATCAGTACCTTTATTCTTATAAATTTCTTTTAATTCCATTTTCGGATTCAATATTTTATAAAATAAATGTAAATGATTATAAATAGATTGAATCTTATTTTCATCTATAAAATGTATCTTAAAATCTACATTTTTACGCACTAATCCTTTAAAATGATACTTTAATGGGGCTTTTGATAAAAATGATATACTAAATATACGTTTAAAATAACTTTCTATTTTATTATTTATTTTATTTACTATTAATTTTGAATCACTTTCCGTAAGCGACCTATTTCTTTCATCGTTATTTAATATTTCATATAAATATACATCATTATTTATTATATATAAATAATATAATATATATTTTTTATTTTCCAATTTTGCTACAAAAGGTATTAATAAAGATTTATTTTTACCATATTTCTTTAAATGATTTATAATCATATATTCTAAATCAAATCCTAAATAATATGAGTTTTGAAACTCTTTCATATTTTTTATAATATTACTATTTATTTCAAATAAACCATTACCTTTCATTTTCATATAATGTAATGCAATTAAATATTTTTTTAATAAAATATTTCCTTTTAAATTATATTCAGATTGTTGATTTTTATAAAATTCTAAAAAATTAGCTCCTTCTTTTACCATACTATTTTGTGTTACTTTTATTTGATTATTATTATTTTTATTTAATATTTCAATATTTACATTTAATATATTTGAATCATTTATAATAAAATTTTTATTTAATTCTTTTAATTTTTCAAATAAATCTATTTTTAAATATAAACCACGATTTTGAAATAATTTATTTAATAATTCTTTCTTTATAAATAATGTATTTTCTGCATTTTTTTGAAATAATTGATAATATCGATTATTTATAAACTTTAATACTAAAGATGGTGTTTCAAATATAATTTTCCCATTTTTATTATTTTCTTCATTTTGTACTCCACTATAATTTACATTCTTTTCACCTAATAAATTACCACTTGCACTTAATGAATTATTTTTATTTATATATACACTATTTTCCGTTATTAATTTTATTAACTCTTTCACACTATCATCATTACAATATTTTATTGATTTATTTGTATTAAATTCTAAATGAAATACTGGAAATTCATTAAATTGTACTATTTCATTTTTTGGACATTCATTTGCTCCTGCACTATATCCTACATGAATCATACAAACATTCATAAATTTATCTTCACCTAAATTACTTTTATTTAATATTATTTGCTCATTTGGAATAATACTTAATGCTTGTGTAGATTTTTTTAAATACTCTTTACCTAAAATAATATGAAATATTGGCATTATTCCACGTTTAATTTTATTTTTAGATTTTCTTGTAAAATAATCAAATGACTTTAATATTTCTTCTTCTTCTTTTGAAAAATTTTGATTATATAAATAATAAAATTTTACATCATATATTTTCGGTTTTTCAAAAAAATTTACTTTTGGAATGTTTTCATTTTCATTATTTATTCCATTCATTACAGGTATACCATCTTTATTTTTATATACTTTCGGTTTAATTATATTACTATTTGATAACATATTTAATGTATCTTTTTTATTTCTTTTTATTTTTTCATTTGAATTTGTTAATATATTCATATTTATAAATAATAACACTATTTATAAATAATATTTTATAATTTATTTTTTTCTTTTTATTTTTAAATATAAATCATGGAAAGTGAAGAAGTTTCTTTTTTCTCTTTCGTTTCCATTAATTTATGGATATCATTCTTTGTAAATACATATGGTTTCTCTTTTATTTTTAAAATCTGTTTTTCTAACGGCATATACATATCATAATTCACTTTCATAAATATATTTTCAAATCCACGTTTTAAATTTCTTATTCCATCCTCATCTTTACTACACTTTTCAATTACATATTTGATAATTTCATCACTTATTACATATTCATCTTTATTTAAACCAATATTTTTTGTAATTTCATTGATTAAATGATTTTTTGTTATATGCACTTTATCTTCTACATTATATTTATCAAATTCTACAATACTTAATCTATCCCTTAAAATTGGATTGATGAGTGATAAATCATTTAATGAAAAAAAGATAATACATTTCGATAAATCAATATTTAATCCAAATAAATATTTATCATGAAATGAACTGTTTTGTGTTGTATCCGTAATATGCGTTAATATTCCACTTATTTCAGCACCCTTTGGACTATCCGATATTTTATCCAATTCGTCAAAAAATAATATTGGATTCATACATTGCGTTTCAATTAACATTTCCACAATTCGGCCATAATGTGACCCTTCATAAGTATACGCATGACCTTCTAAAAAGGAAGCATCCGTAGCACCACCTAAAGCCGTAAATCCAAAAGGATATTTTAAAGCACGTGATACTCCATTTTTGACTAATGACGTTTTTCCAACACCCGGCGGACCTGTTAACGCAATGACTGAACAAACGGATGATGGATTTGAAATACGTTGAGCAATTAATTCTAAAATGCGATTTTTGGCTTTTTGTTGACCATATATTGTATTATTTAATATTTGTGTACAATTATCCATAAAAGTATAAATTTCATTGATTTGATGATTTTTGGTAATTGGGAAATCAATATAATTATCAAAAGGAAGACGATTTAGAGTATCTACCCAACGAGTTAATTTAGGATATTCATTATCTTCAGGTGTTAATTTTTCATAATATTCTAATTTATGTAATAAACTATTTTTGGTACAATCATTTAACATATGTGATTTAATAATACGATATTTTACGGGAATATTTATATCATAAGCACTTTTAATTTTTTCTTCAGATTTTAATATATCAATTTGTTCATTTAAAGATAAATTCTTAAAATAATCATCATTTTTAATACGTATTCTTATTTTTTGTCCATATAACTTTTCTTCATTGCTAGGTAAAGAAGAAAAATCAAATGTTTTACTACGACCACGACGTTTTTTAGGCACTGGCTCTTCTTCTATAAAATCACTTAAATCATCTTTTAATTCGGTTGTATTTAAAGTTTCACTACTTATCGATTGTGATTTTTGATTATCCAAAGAAAAAGGTTTAACACCATCTTCTATAATTGTTACTTTCATAGCTTTTCGTTTTTTATGTTCTCCTTTATCTTTCACCATATTTTTTTTTTATAAATCTTTCTTACTTTCTAATTTATATTTTTATTTTTCTTAAAAAATAAAATATTTTATTAAATAAAATATAATTCATTTTTTAACATAAAATTATTATAAAGAGATTACTATAATATGTATTATATAAAAAATGATTTTACTTTACCTCAATCGCGAACGGGAATTTATTTTTAGAAATGAAAATGTTGTTAAATTTGGATTTTCTAAAGTTATGAATTTTCAAAGACTTGCAAAATATCCAAATTTTTCTGAAATATATGTTATTTATAGAATAGATGTTAATAATAATCATGTTGAACAAAATATATTAAAAATATTTAGACAAAGATTTATACAAGAAATTGATTATGGAACGGAATATTTTAATGGAGATTTTAGAATCATGGATACAATTATTACGCTTTATTTAACAAATAATAAATATACTTTTGAAAAAATAGATTTATATGAAATTTTTATACAAAATAGTATTCCAAATAAAATTATTTATAATTCTGAAAATTGGAATGTAAAAGTATATCAACATATTCAACAGGTAATGAAAGAAGAAAATATAACATCATTTACAAGTGTTCAAGAATATAATCAATTTTATAAAACACATTTTTTTATTAAAAAAAAAGTTAAAAAAGTTAAAAATGTTGAAGTTAAAAATGTTGAAGTTAATAATGTTGAAAATAATAATGTTGAAAATAATAATGTTAAAAATACATATTATATATGTCATCATTGTATTGATTATAAAACAACGAGTTTACAAGATATAAAAAATCATATGAATATGAAAAATAAATGTAATGCTTCTTCTTTAACTTCAATATCACATGAGCGAGCATCATTTTTATCAACAAATAAAAAATTTATATTTACATTTAATATATCAAATTTATTACAAGATGATTATTTTTATATAATTAAAAATAATAATAATATTGCAAATTATATATATTATAATTATAAAATTAGTGTTAGTGATAATAATGATTATAATAATATAAATTCATATGATGATTTTTCATATGATAATTTTTCATATAATGATTTTGATAAAATATATTTTAATTATGATATTCAAAAATATAAATGTAATTTATGTTTATTTGAATATACATCTAAACAAAATATGGAAAAACATATATTAAATATAAAAAAATGTACTAAAAAAAGATTGTTATTAGAAATTATGATTAAAGATATAAATACTTTTCTCTAAAATACCAAAAAATTCCGCATAAAAAAAAAAAAAGATTTTTTTGTATTTTATTCTACATTTTTTTATTACTGAATATTTATTATTAAAATATCAATTATTTTAATAATATATTAAACTATGATATATACAAATTTTTTATTTATATTATTTAATTCACTTTATATACTTTATAAACTTAATTTACTTTATTCAAAAGTACTAATTCTTGGAATTCACTTTTTTAAGTCCGAAAAAATAAAGCCATTTTTAAAATTTTATTTTTGCCTTTTTAAATTGGAGCTCAAAATAGTGAATTCCAAGAATTAGTACTTTTGAATAAAGTAAATTAAGTTTATAAAGTATATAAAGTGAATTAAATAGTACAATAATATATATATATTAATACAATAATCAGTATAAAATATATTTAATTATTAAAATAATACAAAATATTCAGTAATAAAAAAATGTAGAATAAAATACAAAAAAATCTTTTTTTA
>JACCED010130570.1_pt1 | contig 13088 bp, 17 predicted proteins | sample 7455021 | NCBI WGS metagenome assembly JACCED01 (sample SAMN15323456, study PRJNA562643) | freshwater metagenome | isolation source: river surface water | place: USA:Blue River Watershed | collected 2017-08-19
ACTTGACCATTTTCATCAACAAAGAAGTCTGTTACTTTTTGCATTCCTCGGGATGCCACTTGAGCAGGCTTCAAGTAACTTTCAAGATCGGCTACATCTTTAGCTAGTTGCGCCCTAGTAGCGTCTAGATCAGCAGCAATCTTCTTTGCTGATTCACTTGGGAAATTCAATCCGGACATGACACTAAGACTAAGAGCCCTTCGATTTAATTCAAAGTTGAGTTGCTTGTCAGACAACAATTGAGTTATCCTTATTGCAAATAGTTTGCAATAAGGATTTAAGTGTCACTGCCAGTTCATGAACATGAAGTAAAACCTCCATTAAGAGACCGCCTGACTAAGTCAGAGTGGCGACGCCTTTTTGCAATGTTTGGCTTTATTGCCTTTTTGCATATCGCTGGTTTTGCTTTGATGTGGCAAGCCACAAAAGGTAATTATGAATTATCTGACGGAACCATGTTTGGCTGGGGCACAGCAATGCTTGCCTATGTTCTTGGCATGCGTCACGCTTTTGATGCCGACCACATCGCTGCAATTGATAACACCACAAGAAAATTAATGAGCGAAGGTCAACGTCCGTTGGCCGTTGGTTTTTTCTTCTCACTAGGTCACTCTTCAGTCGTCGCCGGTTTGGCAATTTTGCTGAACTTCGGAATTAAATCCCTTGGAACCCAGCTTAAAGATGAAGAATCCACGCTGCATCAGGTAACTGGCGTAATTGGCCTCACCGTAAGTGGACTTTTCTTGATGCTAATTGCAATCTTGAATCTAATCGTTTTGGTTGGAATCATCAGAATTTTTATCGATATGCGCCAGGGTAAATATTCCGAGGCTGAATTAGAAAAGCACTTAGATTCTCGCGGATTGCTAATGCGCTTCTTTGGTCCAATTGCAAGGCGTATCGATAAATCTTGGAAGATGTATCCACTTGGGCTGCTCTTTGGACTTGGCTTCGATACCGCAACCGAAGTTGGTTTACTGGTACTTGCGGGCTCTTCGGTTGTTGCTGGTCTGCCTTGGTGGGCAATTTTGAGCTTGCCATTATTTTTTGCTGGTGGCATGAGTCTGCTTGACACTATTGATGGATCGTTTATGAACTTCGCGTATGGTTGGGCTTTTTCACAACCCGTTCGCAAGGTTTACTACAACATTGTGATTACTAGTCTTTCGGTGGGCACAGCCTTATTTATTGGTGGACTGGAACTAACTCAGGTATTAAGCAGTCAACTGAACTTAACTGGTGGAGTTTGGGACTGGGCAAATTCGATCGAACTCAATACCGCTGGTTATTACATAGTTGCCGCATTCGTAATTGTTTGGGCTTTGGCACTTCTGACTTGGCGCTACGGCAAAGTGGAACAGCGCTGGCACAACCGCGCTCACTTAGCCCAGCTAGCCCGCGGTGAACAGGTTGACCATGCTGCAGCGGGCATTGAGCTTGGCCCAATCCGCGAACCATTCAAGATCGACTAACCAGAGTTTCCAAGCCTGGGCTTAGCCGATTTCCGCTTAGCCCCGATTTACTGGCAGAATAGAGCCCACGTGCGCGGGACTGGCGGAATTGGCAGACGCACCAGATTTAGGTTCTGGCGCCTTCGGGTGTGGGGGTTCAACTCCCCCGTCCCGCACGTTTAAACTTTTGGCCGTGGCCAGCAAAAAATCAACAATCTCAAGTTGCCCAGTAACTCGCGGTGAAGTTGATCTATCTAAATACGAAAAATTAGATGGTGTTTGGCGCGAACTTGGAATTAGTGCCCCTGCGCGAAGGGCGCTAGTTGATGCCAAATTATTGAAGTTATCTGATTTGAGCAAAATCAAACTTGAGGATTTAACTGCGCTGCACGGCATGGGGCCAAAAACTATTAAAACTTTAAAAGCAGTTGGAGCGAAGTTTAAGAAATAACGCGGGTCAGTTGATCAGCTAAATCTCTGAGTGCTTTTCCTCTATGGCTAATCGCATCTTTTTCTTCATCTGACATTTCAGCTGTTGTTCGAAGCGAATCGATTGGTTGAAAAATTGGATCGTAGCCAAAGCCATTCTTGCCACGAGGTTTACGAACTATGAAGCCTTCAACAGTTCCACTTGCAATGATTTCTCTTCCGTCAGGAAAAACTGCCACAGCTTTACAGACGAACTGCGCACCACGGCGAACATCTGGCACATCTTCAATTTGAGCCAAAACTAGTTCAAGATTTTCCTCATCAATACTTTTCTTAGCGGCAGACCATCTGGCTGAAAGAACTCCAGGCATACCGTTTAGTGAATTAACACAAAGTCCTGAGTCATCGGCAATTGCAGGCAGTCCAGTGTGGTCACAAATAGCCCTAGCCTTCAAAAGCGCATTACCTTCAAAAGTGCTTTCAGTCTCAACAACTTTTGGCGCTTTAGAAAAGCTATCCAATGTCAAAATTTCAATTTTTAAATTTTGCTCGTGCAAAATCCTTTGAAGTTCTTTAGCTTTGTGTTTGTTTCTGGTTGCTAAAACAAATTGCTGGGTCATTTGGTTAAGGCAGTCTTTTGAAGTGACGTCAATTCGGCGCAACCAATAGTGGCTAAATCCAATAGCTGGTTGAGTAAATTGCGATCGAATGGCTCACGTTCGGCAGTTCCTTGGACTTCTACAAATTTTCCACTACCAGTCATTACTACGTTCATGTCTGTTTCGGCACGAACATCATCGTCATAATGTAGGTCAAGTGATGGAATGCCATCAATAATCCCAACAGATACCGCCGCAACTGAATCTGTTAACACCACAGCTGATGGAGCAACTAAACCTGCAGTCCTTGCCCACTCAACTGCATCAGCAACTGCCACATAGGCACCGGTAATGGCTGCGGTTCTAGTGCCACCATCTGCCTGAAGCACATCGCAGTCGATCATGATTGTGTTTTCGCCAAGTGACTTTAAATCTATGATCGAGCGCAGACTTCGGCCGATAAGTCGTGAAATTTCGTGGGTGCGTCCGCCCAGTTTTCCTTTAACGCTTTCGCGATCACTTCTGGTGTGAGTGGCTCTTGGCAGCATCGAATACTCGGCAGTTAACCAGCCTTCGCCACTTCCCTTTTTCCACCGTGGAACGCCTTCGACAAAAGAGACTGCGCATAAAACCCTGGTTGCCCCGAATTCAACTAAAACACTGCCTTCAGCATGGTCAAGCCATTTGCGAGTGAATTTAACTTCGCGTAATTCATCGGCGCTTCGGCCGTCAGATCGTGTAGTCACGAATGCGACTCTAGCAACTAGATAGTCTCAACCAGAGTTACCTCTGGCCCTAAAAAGCGACGAGCCAAGTCAGTAAAGGGTTTTCCTGTTGCTAAGAATTGGTGCTTTGGAGCCGGCGCCTTTGAATCACGTAAAAGATCATTTTCAACCAGCATTCGGTAAACATCTTTTGCAGTTTCTTCGGCACTAGAGACCAAGGTAACTTTGTTTCCAGCCACAAAACTGATCACGCCAGTTAGCAGTGGGTAGTGAGTGCAGCCTAGAACTAAAGTGTCGACTTCATCCTTAAGAATTGGAGCTAGATATTCCTTGGCCACTTCAAGAACTTCTGGACCACTTGTGATTCCAGCTTCCACCAATTCCACAAACTTTGGACAGGCTGCTGAGGTTAATTGAATTTGAGTTGCGGCCGCGAAGGCATCGGCGTAAGCGCCGCTATTGATTGTGGCAGCTGTTCCGATAACACCAATGTGCCCAGTTCTAGTAGCGCTAACTGCACGTCTAACTGCTGGCTGAATAACTTCGATCACAGGAATTGAATAACGCTCGCGGGCATCGCGCAACATGGCGGCACTTGCTGAATTACAGGCAATCACCAGAGCTTTAACGTCACGCTCAACTAGTGAATCCAAAATATTCAAAGCAAGTTCGCGAACCTCTGCAATAGGCCTTGGACCATATGGGCTGTGAGCCGTATCCCCAACATAAATAACTGGTTCATTCGGTAACTGGTACAAAATCGAGCGAACGACAGTCAGGCCACCAACACCTGAATCCATCACGCCAATTGCCCTGTTATCCACGCCTTAATCATATTTGCTCAAGTCCAAACCCTTGGGATTAAAGGGTTTGGGAGGATTTCAAATGGCATCTATTGCAAAATCCTTGCGAACATTTGGTTGGAATTTATTGAAGAATCGAGTTGTTATAAATTAGTAGAAATTTCAACCACATAGAAAGTAGAGCAATGGCAGTCGCAGTCAGCATCCCAACCATCTTGCGTTCCTACACCGGAAATGCACGATCAGTTGAATGTTCTGGTGATTCGCTACAACACCTCATCACTAACTTGGATGACAAGTTCCCAGGCCTTGGTGACCGCCTACTTGAAAATGGCCAGCTACGCCGATTTGTGAACATCTACATCAATGACGAAGATGTGCGCTTCATGGGTAGCCTTGATGCAAAAATTGCTGACGGTGATGCAGTAACAATTCTGCCGGCCGTTGCTGGTGGCTAATTAATGCGCTTCGATTCGCTTCTTGATTCTGTTGGTAACACCCCACTTGTTGGCCTGCCAAATCTTTCACCAAGTGACGATGTTCGTATCTGGGCAAAACTAGAAGATCGTAATCCAACTGGTTCAATCAAAGATCGCGCTGCATTAGCGATGATCGAAGCAGCTGAAAAAGATGGGGTATTGACTCCTGGCTGTACGATTCTTGAACCAACAAGTGGCAATACAGGTATCTCACTTGCAATGGCAGCCCGCCTGAAAGGCTACAAGCTGATCTGCGTGATGCCAGAAAATACTTCTGTTGAACGCACACAACTATTGAATATGTGGGGCGCACAAATTCGTTACTCACCTGCTGCCGGTGGATCCAATGAAGCAGTTCGAGTTGCAAAAGAATTAGCTGCTCAGAATCCAGATTGGGTAATGCTTTACCAATATGGAAACCCAGCCAATGCTCTTGCCCATTACACCGGCACTGGCCCAGAAATTCTGGCTGACCTGCCCACAATCACTCACTTCGTTGCTGGCCTTGGAACAACAGGAACTTTAATGGGAACAGGTCGATACCTTCGTGAACATAAGCCCGATGTTCAGATTGTTGCCGCTGAGCCTCGATATGGCGAATTAGTTTATGGACTTCGCAATTTAGATGAAGGCTTCGTTCCAGAGTTATATGACGAGTCAATTTTGACTACAAGATTTTCAGTGGGTCCTCGTGAAGCCGTTGCTCGCACACGTGAACTTTTGGATAAAGAAGGTATCTTCGCTGGTATCTCCACAGGTGCAATTTTGCATGCTGCCCTAGGTGTTGGCGCGAAGGCAGTAAAAGCTGGGCAGAAAGCCGACATCGTATTTATTGTTTGCGATGGTGGCTGGAAATATTTATCCACCGGTGCCTATGAAGGCTCACTCGATGAAGCTGAAGATGCCCTCGATGGCCAACTTTGGGCTTAGCTAATCTCTATTTCTTCTTCTTCGACAGATCCATCAACGATTCGAAATGACCTTAATTCATAAGGTCCATCAGCATTTCCAGTTTCGCGCGTGCTGATCAATACGTAATGTGCATTTGGTTCAGATGCATAAGCAATGTCTGTTCTGGACGGATAAGCCTCAGTAGCTGTATGCGAATGATAGATAATTACAGGATCCTCATTGCGGGCATCCATGTCTTTATAAAGCTGCAAAAGATCGTGGGTTTCAAATTCATAAAAAGTAGGTGAACGAGCAGCATTTACCATTGGGATAAAACGTTCTGGGCGATCACAGTTAGCTGGCCCTGCGATCACACCGCAAGCCTCATCAGGGTGATCTGCGCGTGCATGCGCCACCATCTGATCTATTAAATCTTTGCTAATTTCTAACAACTTTTCACCTGTATTGATCTTAGAGGGCTTCGATCAAAGTGCTTTGCAAGTAAGTCAAGTAGTCGTAAAGGTGCAAGCCAGGATCCGTTGATTGCTTTTCGCGGTAGTCATCCGTTATGCCAATGCGAGTTCCAAGAACTAATCGCAAGTCATTTAGCGACCGAAGCCAAGCGTTTATCTGGGCACTATTTAATTCAAGTTTTTCTGAATCTGTTTCCAGTAAATGAGAAACCATTTCAAGATTGGTCAATTTTTCATTTCGTAAATCTGGCTCGGTAAATCTACGAAAATCTGAGGCAGCATCTTCGTCATCTTTATATGCAGAAGGGAAAAGTCTGGCGATGGCTGGGTCACTTGGCTCTTGAGTTGGGCCATCTAAACCAACCAACGCAGCTAGTGGATCAGATTCTTCTGGAACATCTGGCAGCTCAAGAAGTTCATGCATCTGGCTAAAAAGTTCACGCAAAACTTTTCGCTCATCAAAATTTAGATTCAGTGTTACTTTGCCTCTGATAGACCGCTTGAACATCAGAAACTATCTCGCTCAGTTGTGGCCCAAAGTCCATACGAATGCATCGCGGCAACATCGCGTTCCATCTCTTCACGAGTTCCAGAGCTAACTACTGCTTTACCCTTGTTGTGCACATCAAGCATTAATTTTTCAGCTTTAGTTTTGTCGTAGCCAAAATAATCCTGAAAAACAAAAGTTACATAGTTCATTAAATTGATGGGATCATTCCAAACAATTGTCACCCAAGGACGTGCAGTTGCTAAATCAGCTTCAGCAATCTCAATTGGGGCAACGCTCACTCTTGTAGTTTGCCACGCAATTTAACTAGGTGAAAGCCTAAGAATCTGAACCTTCATCGCCGCCACCAGGTGGGAGTCCTTCATAGATTTCTTTACATTCTGGACAAACCGGAAATTTACCTGGATCGCGATTTGGTATCCACACTTTGCCACAAAGTGCGACGACAGCTCCGCCTAATACGGCGCTTTCGACAATTTTGTCTTTTTTAACATAATGCGCGAAGCGTTCATGATCGCCAGCCTGAACTTGCTCTTCGGTGCGCTCATCAACAAGTACGCCACCTTCGGTGCGGAATTCTTCGCTGCTCATAAACCTATTTTACTAGAGCCCGATCTTGGAATTAAGCCAATAAACTGCCTTAAGGTAAGTTCAAGTATTTTCAAACGAGGTAGTCAGTGCTATTTGAACCACAGATTGTTGAACCAATCGCACTGCCCCTTTGGATTGACTTAGGCGCAGTTGCAGTTGGTTCGGTTTATGGAGCAACTCTGGCAACTTCACGCAAGGCACCTCTTGTTGGTGTCTTACTAATGGGCATGTTGTTTGGTTTTGGTGGAAGCATTATTCGTGACCTTCTTCTAAATGCTCCGATTAATCCGCTGACTCAAGGGCGCTATGTTCCAACTGCAGCAGTATCTTCAATCATTGGTGCCGTATTTGGAAATCAGATTTTGAAACCAAGGCGAGTCTTCTACACTCTAGACGCCTTAGTAATCGGCATGTTTGTAGTTATTGGTGCCGAGAAATCTTTGATTTATGGAATGCCACTGGGTTCGGTGATTTTTATTGGAACCTTAACTGCAGTTGGTGGTGGAATTCTTGGTGACATTCTGACTGGCCAAAAACCTGACATCATGACTCGTGGACCATGGCTAGCTTCAGTTGCGCTATTTGGCGCTATTTGGTTTGTCATTTGGTATGAACAGGGTTTTATCGAATTTGCGGAACTCAGTACGATAGCAATCGTTATTTTGATTCGTGGGATGTCTTTGTGGCGTGGCTGGGATGCGCCAACCCCTGATGATTTAAAGCCCAGCGCCTGGGTTGGTCGAACGAAGCGCAGCGCTAATAAATAGCATTGGGGTATGGCTTTCAATGTTGAACAAATCAGATCGCAATTTCCAAGTCTTAATACAGGTGTAGCCCACTTCGATAGTCCAGGTGGAACTCAGACGCCAGTTTCGGTAGGCAAGGCGATCTATGACACGATCACAGGTCCACTTTCTAACCGCGCTACCGGATCACTTTCTGAAAAGAATGCTGAACATTCTGTAGTCGAAGCGCGAGCAGCAGCAGCTGATTTACTGAACATTGATCCTCGCGGAATCGTCTTTGGTCGCAGTATGACTCAACTAACATTTGATTTCGCGCGCACGCTTTCACAAAGTTGGAAGCCTGGCGATGAAGTTGTTGTTTCTCGACTTGATCATGATGGCAATGTCAGGCCTTGGGTAACTTATGCCAATAAAACTGGTGCCACTTTGCGCTGGATTGATTTTGATCCAAATACTGGCCATCTCGATGTTTCAGATGTTGAAGCAGTCGTTACCGAAAAAACTAAAGTAGTTGCTCTAACTGCCGCCTCAAATGTGCTTGGCTCTAAGCCAGATTTGCCTGCAATCTCAAAAATTGTTCACTCAGTTGGTGCATTACTTTATGTCGCTGGCGTTGCCAACACTGCGCACAATCCAGTGGACCTGGAAACGCTAGGTGCGGACTTCTATGGCTGCTCTCCATACAAATTCTTTGGACCGCACATCGCATTTCTAGGTGCTAAACCAGAACTTCTTGAAACTTTGCACCCAGATAAATTGCGTCCATCAACTGAAGTTGTTCCCGAAAGATTTGAGCTTGGCACATTGCCATACGAGTTTTTAGCTGGAATCACTGCTGCAATAGATTTCATGGCCAGTATGGATCCAGAAGCAACTGGTTCTCGACGCCAACGATTACTTACTTCACTTGCAGCATCAGGCGCTCATGAAATGGCGCTTGACCATCAATTGCGTGCTGGCTTGGAATCTATGGGCAATGTGAAGATCTACAGCAACTCCAAAGTGAAAACACCCACACAGTTTTTCAATCTCGATGGCATTAAGCCAGAGCGAGTTTATGAAGAATTGTTAAAAGTTGACGTTCATGCGCCAGCTAGTAATTTCTATGCAATTGAAGCTTGCGATCATCTTGGATTGGGCTACCAAGGTGCAGCACGCGCCGGAATGTCCCCATACAACACCTCTGAAGAAGTCGATCGCTTACTTAATGCTTTAATCGATCTGAAAGCTTAGTCAGCTGCTAGACAGGCCGACTTAACTTCAGGAGCAATTTGGTTGGCAAACTTTGCTGATCCATTTGCGTTGAAGTGTCCTTCGTCAACAAAGTCTTTTTCGGTGAAACTTGATTGATTAGCATCAATGTAAATTGCCCCAAGTTTTGCCGCTTCGTCTTTCATTATTGCGTTTAAACCAGCAATGAACTCAATGACTTTGCCTTTTGGCACATTTGGAATAAGCCCCGCATCTTCACCAACAAGCACCGATTCATTCAGAATCTGTCCAACTAAAACAGTCTTAACGTTTCGGCTGTTATTTATGGCGATGATACTTTGAATGTTTTTTCTAAAGCGATCATTCAAAGTCTGATCAGGTTGTCCGCTTAATTTGGCATCAACATATCCAGTTGGTGTTGGAACAGTGTCTTGACCAATAAGTGGCATTTGGCTTATTAGAGTCATAATTGGAGTAAATCCATTGCCCTTGCGGACCTGAAGCTCATTAACCAAACTCAAGACGTGCGTGTCAGCATAAGCTGCATCTGGTGTCGGAATATGAGCGTTACGCGCATCGTTCCAACCTTCGTAGTAAATCGAACATGTTGGGGTGCGGCCATTTACTTGGTCATAAAAAGAAGTTTGTAAAAGATTGTCAGCGGATGTAAAAGCAGGAACACCGCGATTTATTACTGCGACATTGCCTCCAAGCAGGGTGCTTAGCTGGTTTGGCCAAGACTGCTCATCACTTACTGCAACGTCATAAGTGGTCGAGCCGCCGTAAGCATTAATGAGAATTCCAGATGTTAAAACTTCTTCGCTGGGCTCAGGTCCGCGGGTTCCAAATGAAGTGTGGGTCAGGGTTCCACCATCTGGCAAAGTACTTGAATAATTTGGCTTTGGAATGCCTTGAAGAATTGGATGATATTCAAATCTTGAATTTGTGGCCGCCGGTAGCAATGTGTCGCTTAATTTAAGGCCAATTTTTCCCGCAAAATACGGAACGAAAGCTAGGGAAAATTCAATGAAAAGCAAAGCAACTACTGACCAGGACAGTTTTGGCTTGCGGACACTAATTATTGCGATTACTGAAAGCAAGAATAAATAGATGAAAAAGTTTCCCCTTGGAGTTCCAAGTTGCAAGCGATCGGTTGCCAGCATTCCGATGGCCATAAATGAAACGCAAAATGTTAAGAAAAACGCAGCTAAGGCAGGAAGTGCGATTGAAAAATTGTATGGCTGAGCCATGCCAAAATAATTAGAAAGTTTTTTCTTGCTAGCGGGCTTTACTTCTTTGTCGCCACTAGTCGAGCTCATACTTATCCTTGTAATCTTCGATTAAATCTGCGCGTTGGTTTGCTTTACGTAAAATCGCGTTTCCAACAGCAAGAAAATCTAAATGGCTACCCATGAAACAGCGGAAGGCATCTTCAGGAGACTCAACAATTGGTTCTCCGCGAACATTAAATGAAGTGTTAACAATTACCGGACAGCCCGTTTTTTCAAAGAAACGCTGAATTAAAGCGTGGTAGCGAGGATTTGTATCTTGATGAACAGTCTGGATTCGGGCTGAATAGTCCACGTGAGTAACTGCTGGAATTTCTGAACGTGGAATATTTAGTTTTTCAATTCCAAAAAGTGACTGCTGTTCAGAAGTCATTGGAATTTGTTTATTCTTGGCTACATCTGCCACAAGTAACATGTATGGCGAATCAGTATTTAGATCAAACCACTGGCTCACATGTTCACGTAAAACACTCGGTGCAAACGGTCTAAATGACTCACGGAATTTAACTTTTAAGTTCAAAGTCTTTTGGGTGTCCGCATTTCTAGGATCAGCCAAAATAGATCGCCCGCCAAGTGCTCTTGGGCCAAACTCCATTCGCCCTTGGTGCCATCCAACCGCTTGGCCCTCAGCAAGTGCAGTGGCTGTTTGCTCAATTACTTGATCATCTGAAACAGTTTCAAAAACTGCACCAGCAGCAGTCAAGCGAGATTCGATTTCGGACTGGTTGTAGTGGGTTCCTAAGTATGAACCCTTCATGTCATCGCCAGTTTTGTTTACTGTTCTTGGTGCACCGTTCATTAAGTGGTGTGCAGCTAAAGCGGCGCCTAATGCGCCACCTGCATCACCGGCTGCCGGCTGAATCCAGATATTTTCAAAATATCCTGCACGTAATAGTTTTCCGTTTGCAACACAGTTAAGCGCTACACCACCGGCCAAACAAAGATTTTTTTGCCCTGTCTCTGAAGCTATTGATTTACCAAGCCGAAGAACAACCTCTTCAGTCACTTCCTGAATAGAAGCAGCAAGATCCATCTCCCGCTGGGTTAATTCTGATTCTGATTTTCTAACTTTGCCACCAAATAGTTCTGCAAACTTCTTGTTAGTCATTCGAAGGCCAGCTGGGTAGTCGAAGTAATCCATATTCAAATGGAATGAACCGTCTTCTTTCAGGTCCACCAAATGATCCAGAATTGTTTTGGTGTAGATCGGCTTACCGTAAGGCGCTAGACCCATCACTTTGTATTCACCTGAATTTACCTTGAACCCGGTGAAGTACGTAAAAGCTGAGTAAAGCAGACCAAGAGAGTGCGGGAAATGAATTTCTTTAATAATTTCAAGCTGGCTGCCGTTACCAACAGCAAGAGATGTGGTTGGCCACTCACCAACGCCATCCATAGTTAAAACTGCTGCTGTTTCAAATGGTGATGGATAAAACGCGCTTGCGGCATGTGAAAGATGGTGTTCACTAAATGCCATCCTGTCTACCCAATTAACTGATGGGTCGACAGTTTCTTTTAGCTCCCGAACTAAGTTGCGCTTCTGAAAAAGTTTTTCAGAAAGCCAAACTGGCATCGCCATGGAAAATGACTTAAACCCATAAGGTGCATAGGCAAAATAAGTTTCAAGAAGTCGTTCAAATTTAGGCAGCGGCTTTTCATAAAAAACCACCTGATCAACTTCATTGCCAGAGATTCCAGCTTCTTTTAAGCAAAAATTAATTGCATTCGCTGGAAAGCCGGAGTCATGCTTCTTACGAGTGAAGCGTTCCTCCTGGGCAGCGGCCACGATTTTGCCATCGACAATAAGACTTGCCGCTGAATCGTGATAGTAAGCCGAAATTCCGAGTATGCGCATAATTTAGAAAAGCGTGTAGATAAAGGGAGCAAATACACTGGTTTGGGCAAGAAGTAATAGCAAGCCCAAAAGAAGCATTACTAATACAACTGGAAGCATCCACATTTTATTGCGGGCCTTTAAGAACTTAACTAGCTCTTTCAAGAAATTCATGTTCTTCCTTTTTCCTACTTGTACTAGTACTGATATTTAAATGATTCTGCAGTAATTTGTGAGTTTGCTCGAATTTTCCAAAATGAACTGCCTCCACGGTTTTTAAGTAACAATTCATCTCTGCCGATTATTTTCATGAATAAACCAATTGGCGTAAATAGAACAAAAAACAAAATGGTCATAACAATCGGTGAAACGACCTTGCCCATCAAAAAGCCTAGGCCCATCCACAAGGAATTAATTCGACCCAAAAGCCCCGGTGCAACAAATGCCAGGATAAAGTGCAATGCAGCTAGCACTGATAAAACCCAAAGGATTGTGTCTGGCCATTCGCGGGTGTAACCAAAGGCGGCAATAACAGCTAGGGCGACACTCATTTGACGGCCAAATTTTCTGTTATCAATACTTGGCTTATTCAAATTTCACCCCTTATTTTGTCTGCCTTTTGAGTATACCTTCAGGTATTTACCTTTTAATTTAAGGAAATTTGCGAGTTTTACTCAAATTACTTAAAGAAACTTTAGCTTAACCTTCATAAGCGGCTTTGAGTTCAGCCAAAACGATTTTCGTTTGAGCCAGCATGGCGGTCACCGCCCGTGACCTGCCTTCCGCATCTGGGCCACCGAGATACTGATCCATTTCTGGAGATGTCACCTGCCAGGAAACACCAAATTTATCTTTGAGCCACCCGCATTGGCTGGCCTGCCCCCCATCGCCGATCAACTTATCCCAATAACGGTCGATCTCGGCCTGATCCTTGCAGGGGATGATGAAAGAAGTTGCTTCAGTGAATTGAAAATGAGGGCCACCATTTAGTGCCATAAAGTTTTGTCCGAAAATTTCAAACTCAATGGTTACCTCAGTATTTGGTTCGTTGCCTGGTG
>JACCED011911852.1_pt1 | contig 13087 bp, 14 predicted proteins | sample 7455021 | NCBI WGS metagenome assembly JACCED01 (sample SAMN15323456, study PRJNA562643) | freshwater metagenome | isolation source: river surface water | place: USA:Blue River Watershed | collected 2017-08-19
AGGCGGCCGAGCGGGCGGCCATTAATGCCCCGATGCAGGGCACTGCTGCTGATTTGATTAAGCTGGCGATGATTCAGGTACAGCAAAGCCTGGAAGATAGGGGGCTAAGATCCCGTCTGGTCCTGCAGGTGCATGATGAACTAGTCCTTGAAGTCCCAGAGGCTGAAATCGAGGCGCTGCGCGCGTTGTTGCCAGAGAAGATGGAAAATGTCGCTCAGTTAAGCGTGCCCCTGATCGTCGATGTGGGGGTGGGGGATAACTGGGATGAGGCGCACTGAGGGCTTGTAAATATTAACAAATTTGTTAATAATCGAAATTGCCGTACTCAATCGTTTACTACAACCGGGATGTGCAAGATCGAATATTAGATTTGCCCGAGAAGTTGCAGGCGCGTTTCATTAATTTGACAGCGAGGATGCTCGAATACGGCCCGAATCTGGGCTTACCCCACACAGACTCGTTGGGTGATGGAATTTTTGAGCTGAGATTAAAGGGATCAGAGGGAATTGCGAGAGCGCTGTACTGTATGACGATAGGAAAAAAGATAATTTTTCTGCATTGTTTTGTCAAAAAAAGTCAAAAGACCCCTTTAAAAGAACTAAGACTAGCTAAGCTTCGAATGAGAGAAATTAAAGAATGATCGCCAGAAGAAAACCTCAAGTTCTTACCCATAAGCAGCTTGTCAATAAGATGTTAAAAAAGCCATCTGTAAGGGCGGCTGTTGATGAATCCAATCAAACCGAATACGTCATTCTTGACCAAATATTGGCAGCCAGGAGAGAGGCTGGATTAACCCAGGCTCAGGTCGCCGAACGGATGGGAACCCAAACTCCCGCAGTCGCTCGGCTCGAGAGTGCCTTAGCCACCGGAAAGCACTCTCCGAGCTTGAGTACATTGAAGCGATATGCCCGTGCACTTGGGAAGCGGGTAGAAGTTCGGTTTGTTTGACAATCAAAATAAACTAGGTATTCAGTTTAGGGAGACGATTATGAGCAATGCAATCCAAGATGAAGTGAATTCGTTATCTCCCGCTTCGGCAGAGGGTGCAAGCCGCCGCGGGTTTCTGAAGGCATCAATCGCTACCGGTTTTGCGGCCTCGGTTGCGCCAACGGGTGATTTACTCGCTCAGGTGATCACGACCGACAGTCAGGGCCTTACTGCCGGAATGATTGAGATCCCGACTAAGGACCGTCGGATTCCCGCTTATCGGGCAATGCCAGCGGGCAAGACCCGACTCGCAACGGTGATTGTGATTCACGAAATCTGGAGTGTGCATGAGCATATCCAAGATGTCTGTCGCAGGTTTGCCAAGCGCGGATACTTAGCGATAGCGCCTGACTTCTTTGTTCGTCAGGGCGATGTCATGCAATACAAGACCACGCCAGAAATCTTCACCAATGTAGTGAGTAAGGTGACGGATACGCAGGTCTTGGGCGACCTTGATGCAGCTCTGGATTGGGCTGCGGCCAACGGTGGCGATTCGGCGAAGTTCGGTGTGACCGGATTTTGCTGGGGCGGCCGCATTGTTTGGATGGCTTCAGCAGTGAATCCTCGGTTTAAGTCTGGGGTGGCCTGGTATGGGCGGCTGATGACCACCGTGAACGCGGCGACTCCCACGCATCCGCACGATATCGCAGAAAAACTAAAGTGGCCGGTCTTGGGGCTTTATGGCGGTAAAGATGACGGTATTCCCATGGATACGGTAGAGGAGATGAAGACACGACTGTCTTTTGGCGGCAAGCCCGCACAGACCTCTGAGTTTGTGGTCTATCCCGATGCGCCGCACGCTTTTCATGCCGACTATCGGCCGACTTACCGTAAGGAAGCGGCAGAAGATGGATTCCAGCGGGCTTTGGCATGGTTTAAAAAGCACGGTGTTGCCTAGTCAGTAATGCTTTTAATCTACACCGTAGCGGCGGCGACCGCCGCTACGATCATTTCGATTCTGCTTGCCGCAGCGGTCTCTCTGGGGCCGCTGACCCGCTTTGTGGATCGACTGGTGAGTTTTTCGGCTGGCATGCTCTTGGGCACTGCACTTTTGCATTTGCTGCCCGAGAGCATCCATCTTGGTGGCGAGATTCATGGGGTGAGCCTTGCCATGCTTTTGGGTCTAGTGGGTTTCTTTGTACTGGAGCGCTTGGCGATTCTTCGGCATAACCATCATCACGAGCATGATGGGCATAACCATCCACATGGCCATGATGCGGCCTCTGCAGGACGCGGCGGCTGGGCACTACTCGGGGGCAGTTTCATTCATTTGTTAGCTGATGGCGTTTTGATTGCTGCAGCTTTTCAAGCGGGACCGCTACTTGGTTTACTTACAGCGCTTGCGATTGCCACCCATGAAATTCCACAGCAGATTAGTAACTTCGTGGTCTTACTGAATAGCGGCTTTAGTCGAGCAAAGGCGTTACTTTTTAATCTTTTAACAGGCTGCGGCGCGTTACTTGGTGCGGTTGTGGCGTTTTTCTATCTCGCCCAGTCCGCCGCCTGGGTGCCGTACCTGCTGGTGGTAGCTGCCGCTAACTTTATTTACATCGCTTTATCGGATTTGATTCCTCAGCTGCATGCGCAGGCCCATGATCACCACGGCGGACTCGGTGCTGCCGCATGGCAGCAGCCCGCACTGATGCTCATCGGTATCGCTGTGGCGGGGCTTGCAGCCAACGTGCTGCACGCGCATTAAGTAGCCGCTTAGATCTGTCTATTGACGTCGTTTCCTCCGTTCCAGATTGTCTTAGTTATCGCGAAATAGTCTATCTAGACGATTTTCGCGCAGCGCAGATTTATTGAACATATCCTCCGTCTGATCGTTTTGATCAGTTCTTACAGGAGATTTTATGTTCAGCTTATTCAAGCGTAGGCTTATCCGACATCAAAAGACTTTCTGTCGCACTTTCTTTTCCCCCAGAGGGTATCTCGCTCCTAGCGGCCAGGGAATGACGGAATATATTGTTGTAGTCGCTGTTGTAGCCGTGGCGGCAATTGGCGTATACAGCATGCTCGGTCAGACCATTCGTAACCAGACTGCGGGCATCGCGCAGGAAATCTCGGGGAATGACGCTGGAGCGGCGCTCAATGCAGCCACCAGTTCTGCGTCTGCAGCGCGATCGCAGGCAAATGTTCGTAAAGACCTGAAGAACTATAACCAGGACAACCATTGAGATTTAATTCACCGCCTAAAGGTGCAGTCCTGATGCTTGGGCTCGGCATATTGTCTTTGATTGCAGTGCTCGTATTTTTTGTGGCGCGCTCTGCGGTGATTAGCAATGAGAAAGCTAAGGCAATGGGGCTTGCGGATGCCGCTGCCAAGTCAGTCGCAACTTGGTATGCCCAGATTCTCAATTACGACGCTTATAGCAATCGAGCAATCGCAGCTAACGAGATTATGATTGCCCAAGCAGCAACTCTCGCCTCGTGGACCCAGTATGCCCAAACGCTTGCGCAGAATATTGGCACGGTAGCGGCTGTAATCCCGGCCGCACAGGCCTTCGCGAGCTGGATAAACGAGTCTGTGACAGTTAGTCATCAGATGGCGAAAGCTGGAGCCTCGATTGAAACTCCCATGCGCTCGGGCTATACGCAGATGTTGCATTCGAGCCAGCAATTGATGCATGCAGCAGCGACGCCCTTTGCTGCGCAGGCAATAGTCAACGAAGTGGTATGGTCAGGCGATTCGCGATTTTTCGGCCAGCTCATTCCGAGCAGCGCGATCTCAGCCTTTTCGTCTTTCTCCCGCGCGCGATCGGGCGTCGATCGCGCACCACTTGCCAGCCTGGTCGAGCAGTCACAAGATGATTTTTCGCGTAGCCGAGGCTTTGATCAGCGGCTTTACTTAATGCCTAGCGTGGGCTGCTTGCCGACTAGTTTGGATTCTGCGTTCAGTAAGCTCATTCGGCGCGGGGGAACATGGCTCAGTGCAGATCTTTCCAACTGGGAATCTGCCGATACTCTATCCATTCACTCATGGCGACGAAGGAGTCGGCTGAATTGGCGCTGCTCCGGTTTGCGGGAGGCGATTCCGCTTGCATGGGGTGCAGCTGACGTGCAGATATCGGGTCACGCGCAGATTACCGGAGATGGCGCAGGGCTCGGGGCAAATCCCACGGCCTTCAGTCTTGCGGGTAGCCAGGCGATAAGTCTTTTGGGCTATCAAGGCCTCAGTAGCTATCGAGAGCTGACTGTGACTAACGATGCAGCCCGGCAGTCCGCCTCGGTTCGCGTTCCTGTCATGGTCCGCTTGCCGTTGTCAAAGACCCAAAAAATTACAGCAGGCCAGACCGTGATGGCCGATAGTGCAGCCAAGCAGCCGGATAAGCTTTGGGCGCTCAGTGTCGCTGAGCTATTTTTTCAGCGCCCTGCAGATACGCTCGCGAACCCTGCCACGCGCGAATTCGCAAATTTATTTGCCCCGTTCTGGGAGTCCCGCTTAGTTGCGCCCTCGACTGCCGATCAGTCAGTTGCCATGCTTTTATCACAAGGGGTTAATCGTTAATGCTCGCATTCTGGCAAAAACGAGTGTATCGCGGTGGTGAGCTTCAACCGCCTCAGGGGCAGTCACTGCTCGAGCTTATGTTGTTGCTGTCGATAATGAGTGCCTTGCTGATGATGCTTGTGGTTATCGGAAATATAGGCATAGCCGGACTTAAAACCAGTCAGGCAGCGCGATTTTCAGCTTTTGATTGCGATAACCGGCCAGGCTTTTGTCGAGCCTTATCGTCGACTCCTGTGCAAAAAATTCGGTCCGCAGTTTTTTATTCAGATGAGAAGGAGGTCTTTCCTTTCGATAGTCCTAACTGGAAGAGCGTAGATAGCCTAGGGGCGCAGCGGATTGTGATGCATCGTCCTGAAGATATCTCACTATCGCTGGACCTCCCGAGAGTCGATGGCGCTGATAAGGGTCTTTTATCGAAGCTATCTGATCTTTTTCGTGGTTTAAGCATGAAGGCGGGCCCGGCTATTTTTGGGCTGCCGACCCCCGATCATCTTGCTCGATCGACGGTCTCCGCAGTTCTGTGGGATATGCCTATTCAGTCGGCAGATCGACTCGTTCCCCGGCTGACTGTTTCAAGCCGCGTCGCATTGATCTCGGACAGTTGGGCTGCCGCTGGCCAAGCAGATTTTTTTAAACGTGTACGAGACGGGGAGACCCCCTCGGCGCTTGCTGTTCAAGCAATTGAGGGGCTTTACATCCCCGGAAAGGATCTTCTCATGCCCGTGTTGAGTGGGGTTGGTCTGGAGCGTTCAACCGCTGAATTTCGATCCCGATTTCATTCCGTTGATCATGAGATTGCCTATCCCGGCACTCGAGTTCTCGCTCGATAGCTCGAAGCGCCATGGCTTCTGGTCTTGTTACTGCTGCCCTTACTTCTCTGGCCCTCCAGGCAGGAGGGGTAGATCTTCATGCGACGTATTTGCGCGGCGATCTTTCTGGCTGTTTATTGGCAGAGCAGCGGGTCAAAAACTGGCGTCTCGAGGGCAAGCCTGCAATTTTTCACCGCACAGGTGGATGGTGTGTTGCTGGCGCGATGATAGGACATCAGTGGGTCTCAGAGCAGTGGGCCGCTGAACACCCCCACGGCGGGGCCTGGGGATGGCGCGTCGTGATTCCGATGACATCCCTGCTGCAAATACAACACGCCCGGAAAGCTCAGTGGCCCTTGGAGATCATCGATCGACACCTGAATACTCGGCTGCAGATTCGACACTCATGGAGGCCGCTCGCAGAGCATCATCAGGAGTCTGTATCGCTCCTCAGGCAAGCGGGAGCCTCACACCTTGTCGATCGTGAACTCCAGCATGGGCAGATCTCCGCTTTTTCGGGCGGCCAGTTTCTCATTTCCGGCCGAGATTTGAGATTTGGCAGTTATTCCGTTTTTTTACAGAGGTAAGGGGGATTTATGCAGCATAGAATTTTTCGAATTCGAGTTAGTTGTGCACCTGCCGGTATGGCATTTTCGGAGTATTTGTTGGCGATGGTCGCGCTCGGCGGAGCCTGGCTAATGTTTGATGGATCGGCAATGAGCCTTGGTAGGGCGCTCCATGAATTGATGGCGTCGTATACGTTTTCCCTAGCGCTACCTTGGTAGTCGGGGGCAAGCATGAAAACACTAGCCATCAAAGCGCATAGCGCTCTACTTTCCTTCGCATATAGAATTCAAACGGTCAGTCGAAGGGCTGCGGTACTCGGCAAGGGCAACCCTTTTCTGGGCTTGTTGAGCCAACATTGGCCTTTACTACTCGCCGGACTGGCAGCTATCGGAGCATTCTTTTTGACTCAGTCCTATGCTGAGACAAAGGTGATGCAGGAGCGTGAGCGGCTGCTGCCAAAAGGCGGACTGATAGAGGTGTTAGTGGCTGCCCGTGATTTGGGATCGGGAGATATTGCAAGCCCCCAGACGGTGGCGGTCCGGAGAATGCCCCAGGATTGGTCGCTTCCGGGAGCGATCACGCCTTTAGATTTCGATTCAGTTAACCAACGACGCGTGGTTCGAGCTATTAAAGCTGGGCATCCGATCACCGTTGACCATATTCGACAAGGGTCTGCTGAGCAAAATGGGGTCCGGCTCGAGCCCGGATATCGAGCCATTTCGATTTCGGTGGATGAGGTCTCTTCGGTGGGAGGGCTCATTCAGCCTGGTGATCGAGTTGATCTCTGGGGCGCTGCCCTTCCGCTGATTCAGCCCTCCGAGGGTGGGATCTCCTCCCTGGCAGCTGAACGAATGCCTGTTGCGCCTCGGGCGCGGTTGGTCGCGGAGAACCTGCGCGTGCTTGCGACCGGCGCAAGGACAGAGCGGATCTTAGATCACGCTAAGGAGCAGCGGGAGGCGAGCTCGGCGGTTGCGTACAGCACGATCACGCTCGCCGTGCCGGGCAGTTTGGCGAATTTGGTACTTGCGGGTCAGTTACAAGGCCGACTCGGCATCGCGCTTCGGGCCGCAGAGGAACTGCCCCGCTCAGCAGCTGTAGGGCGTAGAGAGGAAAAACCGGCCCCAGCTACTTACAGCCCTATTGAAATCCTTATTGGAAGTACTGATGGAGGCCTTCGATGATTCTTGGAATTCCAATTTTCTGGTACTTTTTTCGCTCGATCGTTGCGCTGGCGTTCGGTTTTTTTACAGTTAAAAATCTATGGGCGGGGATGCCTGAGCTCCCGCCAACAGGTGTCGGGAATACCTCAGAGACCATTCACGCAGCCGCCGTGAAATCAATCGGGCAGGAGATTTCGCTGCTGATGGGTGAGACATTTGTTATTGCTGAGCGGGGGCTCAAGCGCATCGCACTGGGCAACGGGAGAATCCTTTCCGCGAAACGACTCGAGCGCGATCAGGTGCTACTCATGGCGCTTCAGCCAGGCTCAACAAGCCTTCATCTCTGGTACCACGACGGATCGGAGCGGCGAGTCATAGTCCAAGTTCATTCGGGAGATCAAGAGCAGTTACTCAAAGATGTTCGTCTATGGCTTGGAAAATCGACCCATATTGAGGCCCGAGTTATTGGAGGCAAGGTCGTATTGGAGGGGCGGGCACGTAACGTACAAGAGGCACAGAAGGTTAAAGAACTTGCACAGCGCTCACCACTCATCATGAATTTAGTGCAGCAAGCTGGAATAGAGCAGATGATTGCTATGGAGGTCCGTTTTCTTGAGGTCAAGAAGAGCGCCCTTGAAAATATCGGTGTTAATTGGCAAAAGAGTACGGCAGGGCCGCTATTCGGGATCGTCGGTGATATACGGACCAATTCCCGCTTCAGGCCGGCAGCCTCCGGAACCGTTGATGCATCAGGGGTGCCCAATCTCATCTCTAATCTTCCTGGCACGACGACCGAGCCGGTCGTGAATAAGATTTCACCTTTTGCGATGTATTTTGGCCTGCAAAGCACACTGACCTCAGTTGTTAACTTGATGGAGCAAAAGGGCGATGCGATTGTGCTTGCAGAACCAATTCTTTCGTGTCGTAGCGGGGGCTCAGCACGATTCCTGGCCGGCGGTGAGATTCCCCTGCCGACTACAAGTCCGCTTGGGGCGACCTCAGTTCAATTTAAACCGTACGGAATCAAATTTGAGATTAATCCGACACTCACAGAGTCTGGGAGCATTTCTGCCCGAGTCATGACCGAACTCTCTACCCTTGATCCTGCGATCAAGGTTGGTGATTTACCGGCTTTTCTCTCCCGCCAGACCGAGACCGAGGTAAATCTTCAAGAGGGCGAAACACTTGTAATTTCTGGACTCATTTCTGAGGATAAAAGTAAGACTTTAGACACGATGCCCGGGCTGGGGGGCATTCCAGTGCTTGGCAAGCTATTTTCATCGCGAGATTTTCGCGAGAGGCGCAGCGAGATGGTGGTTTTTGTGACTCCACGATTCATTTCGCCTAACTCTGATCTGAACCGTACTCTGACGGATCGCGCGACGCAATCTCTTGAACAAACCAGCCAGCGTATTCATCGAAAGGGGTCAAATGACTGAGCAGATTTTCCTTGAGTCGTACTCGGAGACTCGTATAGATCCGAATCTGCAACTACGTCTTTACCAGGGTGGATCGACGGTATCAGAAGTATTCGTGTCAAAGTTTCCAGCTGTCATTGGCCGAGATAGCGATGCCGATGTTGAGCTATCAGGCCTCTGGGTGGGGCGTCAGCATGCAGAAATTCAACTTAAACATGACGCCTTATTTATTCGTGATCAGGGAACCCTAGTGGGAACCTCTGTGAATTCGGATCGTGTGACCGAGTATGGGCCGCTTAAATTAGGGGATCAGATACAGATCGGCAGTTGGACGCTCGAGGTGCTTGGGCTAGCGCTGACAAGACTAGATCGGCACATTGATGAGACTTTTGCTGAGCAGCCGTTGGTAGATCGCGGTGTTTTGCAGTTACGATCGTTGATTGATATTCGTAAGCGTGACTGGCAAGGGGTCTCCGATCAGGCGATCCGAGCGGAGTGCCGAGAGCTGATGGGGCCTATCGCACGGGAGCTTTTGGGTGATACACCGGAAATCACATATCAGCAATTTGTTGATCGGGTCGTAGCTGAATCGGTTGGTTTAGGGCCGCTTGAGCAGCTATTCAACGATCCAGAGATCTCAGAGGTAATGGTAAATCGCTTCGATGAGATCTTCGCTGAGCGAGCGGGTGTCTGTCATAGAGTTCCGTTGCGCTTTGCGAGCGATGAAAGCGTGCGCTCCGTCATCGACCGTATTGTGTCTCCATTAGGTAAGAGAATTGATGAGTCATCCCCTATGGTGGACGCGCGATTGCAGGATGGCTCTCGGGTCAATGCCGTCATACCTCCGTTAGCAATTAAGGGCTGCAGTCTCACCATTCGCCGGTTTCACAAAAAGCGTCTGCTGGCAGAGGATCTTTGCAATCTTGAATCAGCGAGTCAGGCGATGCTCTCAATCCTCGAGCTAGCAGTTCGACATCGTCTCAATATTGTGGTCTCTGGAGGGACTGGATCCGGAAAAACCACACTATTGAATTTGCTGTCGCAATGGATCCCCGCTCACGAGCGAATTGTAACGATTGAGGATGCCGCGGAGCTGCAGCTTGGGCATTTAAATCTCGTTTCACTTGAGGTTCGGCAGGCTAATGCCGAGGGTCAAGGCGCGGTTACGATCCGTGATCTTCTAAGGAACTCACTTCGAATGCGGCCTGATCGTATCGTAGTCGGCGAGTGCCGTGGCGGAGAGGCGCTTGACATGTTGCAGGCTATGAATACGGGTCATGAGGGATCTCTTACAACTGTGCACGCAAATAGTCCACGCGACGCAATTGCGCGGCTTGAAATGTTGGTCCTAATGGCCGGGTTTGATTTGCCGCTCGTGGCAATTCGTGAGCAAATCTCTTCTGCGGTTGATCTCATCGTGCAGCAGCAGCGATGCGCCGATGGGCGGCGTCGGCTGGTTAGCATCTCTGAAGTCACGGGGGTGGAGTCCGGGGTTGTACAGACCCAGGAAATCTTTGCTTGGCGCCCTGATCAGGCTAGGTTCTGTTCAACTGGCGTTGTTCCTCATTTTTTTGAGCGACTGAGCAGCCGTGGGGTTACTGAACACTCATCTCTTTACTCCTTAATGGTGGAGTCGTGATGCAACTCGGCTTAATTGCAGGCGCACTCTGGGCTGCTGTTCTGGCCTTGATCGTACCCGGGCTAATTCGATGGTCGAGGACGCAGAAAAGTCACTACGAGGATCGATTGTTGCGCTCGCTTGAGCGATTCCATATCTTTCTGAGGATTGAATCTCTTCGCTGGCTTGGCCTAGTTTCTGCGGTACTTGCCGTAGCGCTTTCCTGGTTACTTTTTGGAGTACTCTGGATCGCGCCGTTGATATTGCTGGGCATTTTGGCGGCAATCCTGATTCTGACGAGGTTTCGCCTATCTCGACGTTACCGATTAATTCGCTATCAACTTCCGGCAGTTATCGAACTACTGGCCACCTCGCTTAGGGCTGGCTTATCGGTACGCGCTGCTTTGTCGCAGCTGGTCTCACAGAGTTCACGGCCTCTATCTCAGGAGCTTGCGATGCTGGATCGAATGCAGCGGATCGGAATGCCGCTGGATCGTGCGCTCTCGACTTGGTCCCATCGAATCCCAATTCAAGAACTTCAGTTACTTACGTTCGCAATCAACGTTTCAGCAGCTTCCGGAGGAAGTCTCTCAGATGCGTTAGATCGTCTCGCTGCCTCATTTCGTCAGCGACTTATCTTAGAGGAGAAAGTGGATGCCTTAACGGCACAGGGGCGGCTCCAAGCCTGGGTAATGGTGGCCCTACCGGGGCTGTTGGCCCTCGTCTTAACGCTAATTGATCCTGATTCAATGGCATCGCTTTGGATGAGTCGAGAGGGCCATAGCGTGCTACTTGCTGTGGGGTGTTTGGAATTAATTGGGCTGGTCTGGATTCGTCGGCTTATTCGTATTCAGGAGTAGCTTAGTGCTTATATTTTCTGAATTGCTTTGGATTCAGCTGACTCTGGCGGTCGCCTTCTCAGTCGGCGTATTTCGCATCCTCAAGGTGATACAGCGAGTGATCAGGAGCGGCCTATCAGGCTCCCAGGTAGCAGCGCTTCGGCATTTTCAGCCACCTTTTCGTGGCCTGGCCGCTTTAGTGTTTCGTCTCTCGCCATTGACATCGAGGTTTTCGCGATCTTCAGCGGCGATTCGGCGCAGGCTGAATGTTCTTGGGCTCTCTCCGGAGATCGATGATCTGCTTTTTTCCCAAATCTCTTTAAGTCTGGTGGTGATTATCGTTGCAATGGGAGGTGGGCTGACTGTTATGGCCGTGATTTTCAGACTTGAATTTTTAATTCAGCCGATACTCATCAGCACTGCTATTTTTATCGGTCTTGCCTTTATGGTTCCGAGGGCCTGGCTCTCTGATCAAGTAGAGAAGTTACGACGGGGTGTGTTACGGGGCTTTCCTTCTTTTCTGGATGTTCTGGCATTGGTGCTCGAAAGTGGTCAGAATTTTCAGTCGGCATTGCAGCTTGCGATTCAGCATCTTGGCAACGCACGCGAGACTGGCTTAGGGAAACAGCTATCAGTTTTGGCACAGGACATCCGGTCTGGCCAGACAAAATCAGTCGCGCTTCAACGATTTGCTGATCGCATTGCTTTGGCAGAGATCACCCAGTTTGTGGCTTCGATTCGTGCCGCTGATCAGCAAGGGGTGAGCGTCACGGCGCTGCTTCGGCGGCAGGCTGAGCAGTTACGGACGAGTCGTGCCCTAGCGGCTGAGCGCCAGGCGATGAAGCTCCCAGTGAAACTCCTCATGCCGCTCGCGATTTGCATTTTTCCGTGCACGTTTATGGTGCTTGCTGTGCCCTTAGTTGCCCGGCTGAAAGGTTCCGGACTCTTTTAATGCGACGCGATTGGTTTGATATCCGCCTGCCTAGCGGGACGGGAGAGTACAGTGGATTCCGCGACTCAATTGAGCTCTGCGTGAGTGAAGGCTTCTTTGATCGGCTTTGCGGAATCTTTAGATGCCGCGGTGCCCCACTTCTGTTGAAGCAATGTAGCGCAGTCCATAGCTTTGGCTTAGCGAAACCAATCTTTATCGTATTTCTAGACTCTGATTTGGTTGTGCTCTGCAGCCCGCGCCTGCTTCGCCCTTGGTCGATTGCCCGGTTTCGCGGCGCTGCTCACGTCTTGGAGTTGGATGGGTTTTCAGAGTTTGCTCCTGGTGATCGCCTTAAGTTACGTAACTCGGATATCTGATGGAGACCAAGACAAGTCGTATCAAGCCCCCCTCGCAATCACCCTCGGGCATGTCGATGGTGGAGTCACTGCTCGCTTTGCCTATTTTGTTCTTTTTTGGTTTGGTGATCGTACAAATTGGGCTGTTATGGCACGCTAAGTTTGCGCTGACCAACGCGGCTATGATCGCTGCACAGCAAGGGAGTTTTAGCAACGGTAGTCATCAGGCGATTCGTGATGGTGTGATCCGCGGTCTGTTTCCATTATTTGGCCGAGCGAAGACGCCTGCTGAGCTTGGCTCAGAATTATTGAAGTCATCGCTTGAGGTGTCTCGTGGGATAGCGCTGGGTTGGATTCGCTGGGAAGTACTTTCTCCGACACAGCAGAGTTTTCAAGATTGGGGTGAGCGTGCAGACCCGTTGCTGAGTCCGGGCGCCTCATTGAGTGATACCGAGATTCCGGCGCACGGCGTGGCAGGATTAGCGGACCGACGAAAGCCAAAAACAGGGGTTTTGGAGTTTTATCAGGGACTGCCTGTCGGTATTGCTTCTGGCCAGACACTTCTCGAGGCGAATAATCTGAAAGTCTATCTACAGGTCGGTATTCCACTGCAGATGCCTATGGCTGGACAGTTGATGGCTCGAGCACTGAGCCTCTGGGCAGGCTGCGGTTTTGGCCTTACGCGCCCATCTCGACCGATTGGTTTGATTGAATTTGGAAAGGACGCCGATCCCTCACGATTTCATCCATCGATTCAGTGTCGGGCCCTATCTAATTTCGATGATCAAGGAAGATGGGTTCCAAGATGGCCCGTGAGCACGTCCGCCCTTGTTCAGATGCAGAGTAATGCACGTAAATCTCTGATGGTCTTGCGTGACCGGCAGCAGTCTCCGA
>JACCED010545369.1_pt1 | contig 13083 bp, 15 predicted proteins | sample 7455021 | NCBI WGS metagenome assembly JACCED01 (sample SAMN15323456, study PRJNA562643) | freshwater metagenome | isolation source: river surface water | place: USA:Blue River Watershed | collected 2017-08-19
TCCCACTGGCGCATGTGCTCCATGGTCTGGTCGGAGAAGACCACGCCCCAGCCGAAGGTGTCATAGGGTTTGTTGCGTTCCACCACGGTGATGTCGTGGTGGGCGCCTAGCTTCTTCATCAGGAGCGCGAAATACAGACCTGCGGGGCCGCCGCCGATGCAAACGATCTTCATGGGGTGTTTCCTGGGGAATTACTTGAGGCTTCAAATAATTTTGCCATGAGGTCGGGACGGGGTCATAAGGGGTAACCCGGATCGCGGACGAGTGGACACCACGACAGCGGCGGGGAATGCGCTGCGTCTAGCGGGCCTGGCGCCAGCGGCCTGAGGGAATGCGCTGGTGCTCGGGCAGATCCTGCCCATACACATAAGTCCAGGCCAGGCAGGTGCTGCCGTCGGCATCAAGCGTCACCTCGACCCATTCGCGCTCGTACAGGTTGCCGGCGATGCCGGGGCCCTCGTAACCCTCGAGTTCGTCCATCGAACGCGTCGCCGCCTCGAGGTCGCGCGGCACGATCACCTCGCCGTGCACCCGCGCATCCCCCTGCGACCACCGCATCGCCGGGTAGCCGAGGCCGGTGTCGTACAGCGCGCCACGGACCGAGCCGGCCTGCACGCTCGCCAGGCCGTGACGTGCCACCGCCGCGTGGTTGGACTCGCCCTGCATCAGCGTGCCGTAGACGAAGAAGGCGCGCACCGCGCCAGGGGCCGGATCGTGGGTCATGCGGGGATCGCCAGGGGTGATTCGCAGGGGATTGCAGGCGGCCGCGCAGGCCACCAGACGTAAGTTTTGCGGCTGAGTTTGCCACCACGGCCTGCTGACGCGCATTTGCTTACCAACGCCAGAGCTTTCCTACATCCGCGTCAGGCATTGCCTACACCATCCGCGCCTCTCGCTGAGGTCGGCGCCGCGCCGGACCTGCAGGCCGACTCGGGCCTGCCTCAGTCCACCGCACGGCGATCACCGCCACCCCGGCTCGTCTGTCCCCATGGCTCCCGCTCCCGGATTCACGCCGGGCCGGATCCTCAACTTTCCTTTTGTTGCACATGAAACGACGCATTTTTCTCCAGGGTGGCTCGGCCACCGTGGCCCTGACCCTGGCCGGCTGCGGCGGTGGCGGTGGCGGCACCGACTCCCTCGCGGACAGCGCCGTGCCCCTGTCCGCAAAGAAACCCAAGCCGCCACCGGCGCCCGATCCCGCACCGGCGCCAGTCCCCCCGGACGCGTCGGCGGGCGGCACCGGCTACCCCTTCGGCTCGCGCAAGGACCTGGTGGGCGGTCGCTACCCCTATGGCGTCATGCCCACCGTGGCATCGGCCGCGACGATGGATGCCCGCATCCAGGCCTGTTACGAAGCCTGGAAGGGTGCGAACCTGAAGAAATCCCCCACCTTCACGGCCAATGCCGGCATCTACGCGGGCCGCACGATCAGCGACGCGTGGCACGTGCGCTTCCCGGGCACGGCCTATGCCACCGTCTCCGAGGGCGTGGGCTACGGCATGCTGATCACCGTGCTGATGGCGGGCTACGACCCGCAGGCCCGCACCTACTTCGACGGCCTGTTCAAGACCGCGCGAGGCCGGCCGGCCTACGGACACATGAATGCCGGCCGGCCCGCAGGCGCCTATCTGCTCGAATGGCGCCTGGCCATGAACATGGACAGCGCGGGCGAGGGCTGGAACGCCACCGACGGCGACCTGGACATCGCGTTCGCCCTGCTCATGGCGCATCGCCAGTGGGGATCGGCCGGCGCGATCAACTACCGCCAGGAGGCGCTCAACACGATCGGCGCGATGAAGACGATCAACTTCGCCCCTTCGGGCGAGCCGCGCGGCCCGCAACGGGAGAACACCCGAACCTCCGACCACATGATCGGCCACTTCCGGGCCTTCAGGAAGGCCACCGGCGACGGGTTCTGGGACCTGGCCATCGACCGTTGCCATGCGCTGATCACCGGCATCATCGCGCGCTACTCGCCCACGGCGAGACTGCAACCCGGCTTCATCGTGGACTGCATGAGCCAGCCCGCCCCGTCGCCCGGCTACCTGATCGAGGGCCCCTACGAAGGCATCTACGACGGCAACGCGGTGCGCAACCCCTGGCGCTGGGGCACGGACTACCTGTACTCGGGTGACCCCCGCTGGAAGGCCATCGTGAACGACATGACCACCTTCCTGAAGAACGAGTGCAACGGCGACCCGTTCACCATCGGCGGCCTGTACAACCTCAATGGCACCGTCAATGGCGGCCGCTACTTCGCGGAAATCGTGGTGGGCCCCCTGACTGTCGGTTGCATGGTGGACGCCGCGCACCAGGCCTTCCTGAACACGCTGTGGACAGCCAACACGGGCAACTTCACCACCGACTACTACGACTCGGAACTGCAGCTGATTCCGCTGATCGTGGCCTCGGGGAACTGGTGGAACCCTTGAAGTTGATCCCTAGTTGCAAATAACCGACACCACAGTCTCCCGGGCGGTGCTACTTTCGCCCCCCATGAAAACGCTGTGGGACATTTCCCCGCCCGTGAACGCGGCCAGCCCGGTCTTCCCGGGCGACACTGCCTACCAGCAGGCCTGGGCCGCGACACTGGACGACACCTGCCCGGTGAACGTCGGGCGCATCACGTTTTCGCCCCATGTGGGCGCCCATGCCGACGCGCCACTGCACTACGACCCGCAAGGCCAGGCGATCGGCGAGGTCGACCTGCTGCCGTACCTCGGCCCCTGCCGCGTGATCCATGCCCTGCACGGCGGCCCCCTGGTCACCTGGGACGACCTCGCGCATCGCATCGACCCGCACCTGCCCCCCCGGGTGCTCGTACGCACCTATGCGCGCATGCCGCAGACGCAGTGGGACCCGGCCCTGCGGGCCTTCGCACCCGAGACCCTGGAGTGCCTGGCCGATCGCGGCGTGGTGCTGGTCGGCATCGACTCCGCCAGCGTCGACCCCGCCGACAGCAAGCAGCTCGCCAGCCACCAGGTGCTGCGCCGGCGGCAGATGCGGGTGCTGGAAAATCTGCTGCTCGACGACGTCCCCGAAGGGGACTACGAACTGATCGCCCTGCCCCTGCGCCTGACCCAGGCCGATGCCTCGCCCGTGCGGGCGGTGCTTCGCCGCCTCTAGCTACCCCTTGGACTCCTCCCCATGACCCTCACCCTTGAAGACTGCCGCGCCCTCGACAAGCAAGACCCCCTGGCCCCCCTGCGCCGCCTGTTTCGCATGCCGCCTGGCGTCATCTACCTCGATGGCAATTCACTGGGCCCCCTGCCCGCCGCCACCGCGGGTCGCCTGCAAGCGGTGGTCGAACAGGAGTGGGGCGTGGGCCTCATTCGCAGCTGGAACAGCGCCGGCTGGTTCATGCAGCCGCAGTCCCAGGGCGATCGCATCGGCGCCCTGATCGGCGCGGGCGCAGGCGAGGTGGTGGCCACCGACACCACCTCGGTCAACCTGTTCAAGGTCCTGAGCGCCGCGATGGCCACCGTGCAGGCACGCGACCCGAAACGCCGCCGCCTGGTCAGCGAACGCAGCAACTTTCCCACCGACCTCTACATCGCGCAGGCCCTGTGCGAGCAGCATGGCTGGACGCTGGACCTGGTGAAAAGCGCCGCCGACCTGCCCGCAGCCCTCGGCGCCGACACGGGCATCCTGATGCTCACGCACGTCAACTACCGCACCGGTGCCATGCACGACATGCCTGCCGTCACCGCGGCCGCCCATGCAGCCGGTGCCGTGTGCATCTGGGACCTGGCGCACAGTGCTGGCGCCGTGCCGGTGGATCTGCGCGGCGCCAACGCCGACTACGCGGTGGGCTGCGGCTACAAGTACCTCAATGGCGGCCCGGGCGCGCCCGCGTTCGTGTGGGTGCATCCGCGACACGCGAGCGCCTTCAAGCAGCCGCTGGCGGGCTGGTGGGGCCATGCCGCCCCCTTCGCCTTCACGCCCGACTACCAGCCCGCGCCGGGCATCGCCCGCTACCTGTGCGGCACGCAGTCGGTGCTGGCGCTGGCCGCCCTGGACTGCGGCCTGGCCACCCTCGAGGCGGCGCAGGTCCATGGTGGCATGACCGCCTTGCGCCGCAAGTCACTGGCCCTGACCGACACCTTCATGACCCTGGTGGAACAGCGCTGTGCCGGGCACGGGCTGGAGATCGTCACGCCACGCGCGCACGCGCAGCGCGGCTCGCAGGTGAGCCTGGCCCGTTCCAGCGGCGCGCACGCCATCGTGCAGGCGCTGATTGCGCGCCAGGTGATCGGCGACTTCCGCGCCGGTGACGCTGCGTCGGGCGAACCCGACATCCTGCGTTTCGGCTTCACGCCCCTGTACCTGGGATTCGAGGACACCTGGCACGCCGCCAACCACCTGCGGGAGGTGCTGGAGACCGGCGAATGGCAGCAGGCCCGGTTCCAGCAGCAGCACACCGTCACCTGAGACTTGCGCCATGCGCCCCGAAGACATCGTCCACGCCGAGAACGCCAAGCTGGATTTCAGCCGCAGCATGAGCTATGGCGACTACCTGCACCTCGATGCCATCCTGAACGCGCAGCACCCCCTGTCCGGGGAGCACAACGAGATGCTGATCATCGTGCAGCACCAGACCAGCGAGCTGTGGATGAAGCTGATGCTGCACGAGTTACAGGCCGCCATCGGCTGCGTGGCCCGCGACGACCTGCCCTCGGCCTTCAAGATGCTCGCGCGCATCTCGCGGATCATGGAGCAGCTCGTGCATGCCTGGGACGTGCTGGCCACCATGACCCCGCCGGAGTACAGCGCCATCCGCCCCTCGCTGGCCAATTCCAGCGGCTTCCAGAGCTACCAGTACCGCTGCATCGAATTCGCCCTGGGCAACAAGAATGCGGCCATGCTCAAGCCGCATGCGCACCGGCCTGAAATGCTGGCGATGGTGGAGGCGGCGTATCGCGCGCCATCCCTCTACGACGAATCCCTGCGCCTGCTGGCCCGGCGCGGTCTGCCCCTGCCTGCCGAGTGCCTGGACCGCGACTGGTCACAAGCCCACCAGGCCAGCGAGGCGGTGGAAGCGGCCTGGGTGACGGTCTACCGCGACCCGCAGTCTTATTGGGACCTGTACCAGCTGGGAGAGGAGCTCACCGACCTGGAGGACGCCTTCCGGCTCTGGCGATTCCGGCATGTGACGACCGTCGAACGCGTGATCGGCTTCAAGCGCGGAACCGGCGGCACGGGCGGTGTGTCCTACCTGCGCAAGATGCTGGACGTGGTGCTGTTCCCGGAAATCTGGAGCCTGCGCACGCACCTGTGAGGTACGTGCGACATGAAAAAGCCCGGGACAAAACCGCCCGGGCTTTTGAAGGACGCACGGCAGGCGTGCGCAGGAAAATCAGAACTGCATGCGCAAGCCGATGGCGTAGCCATGGATCTTGGCGCCCTCCTCGCCGTGATAGTGCGTGTAGTCCACCACCGCCGCCAGTTTGGGCGTGATCCGGTAGGCCAGGCCGAGGCCGTAGGAAGCGCCGGAATCCGTGATGGATTCCGTGTCGCCGGCAATCGTGAGCTTGGTCTTGATGCGCGCGTATCCCAGACGTGCGAACACCTCGACGTCGGGTGACAGCACCGCCTTGGGCTTGACGTACAGGCCCAGGGTATGCCGGATACGGGCCTTGTAGGGGTCGCCCTGGAGCGTACCGCTGTCACTGCCCACGCCCAGACCCAGATGCCCTTCGACCGCGACGTTCGGATGCAGCTCGTAGCCGACGATGCCGCGCAGGGTGTTGACGTGGATCGAATCGCCGTCGGACTTGATCCGCAGCGGCGCAAAGGCGAGCTCGCCATACAGCGGAGCCTGAGCCTGCTGGGCATGTGCGGCGGCGCTGGCCAGCAGCAGCGTGAACGACAACAGCTTGAAGCACTTCTTGACCATCAACATTCCCCCTGTGATTAAAAGAGGGGAATGCTAGGAACGAAATCTCCTCAAGCCTTTCAGCCCGCTGAGCGCCTGAAGCTCAGAGCCAGACCGGACGGCGCAGCGCGCGCTGCAGGTAATCGATCAGCACCCTGATCTTGGGTGCGACATGCTGGCGGCTGGGATAGACAGCATGAATGCCCAGTTCAAAAGAGCGGTACTCGGGCATCAGCTCCTGCAAGCTGCCGTCCTTCAGGTGCTGGTGAACCATGAACGAAGGCTGCAGCACGACCCCCTGGTGGTGGATGGCGGCCTGGACACAGGTATCTCCGCTGTTGGTGCGCAATCGCGGCTGCACCTTCACGGCGACAGGTCCCTGTGGTCCGGTGAATTCCCACAAGTCCCCCATCGAGGCCAGGCTGTAGCCCAGGACCGCGTGCTGCGCGAGGTCCGACGGGTGCGATGGCTTGCCGTGCGCCTTCAGGTAGCGGGGGGAGGCGCACAGCACCATCCGCGTGGACGCCAGCTGGCGGCTGATCAGGGATGAATTGCCCAGGCGGCCGATGCGCACGGCCAGGTCATACCCCTCTTCGACCAGGTCGACGAACCGGTCCGACAGGGTGACATCGAGCGAGACCTCGGGGTTGCGCGCCATGAAGTCACCCCACAGCGGCGCCAGGTGCATCACGCCGAAGGTCACCGGCACATTGACCTTGAGCAGACCCCGCGCCTGCCCGGCGCGCGCGGTGATCTCGGCTTCGGCCTCCTCGACGTCGGCGAGCACCGACTTGCAGCGCGCGTGGAAGGTGCGGCCTTCCTCGGTCAGGGACAGCTTGCGCGTGGTGCGGTGCATGAGGCGTACCCCCAGGCGCGCCTCGAGTTCAGCGACCAGGCGCGACACCACCGCCTTGGAAATCCCCAGGGCATCGGCGGCGCCGACGAAGCTGCCTGCTTCAACCACTGCGGTAAATACCGTCATTTCCTGGAAGCGGTCCATGCGACTTCAGCCATTGGCTCTGTTTTCATGACAGTTCATCTTATCTCGGGTTATTTATCCCCGAAGAAAAGACAAATACAGTCCGCCCCATTCACTACAAACAGGAATACCGACTCATGTCCGACACCACTTCAAACACCCCCTTCTCCAACGGCCTGAACCTGGCAGGCCGCCTTGCTCTGGCAGCCCTGTTCCTGCCTGCGGGCCTGGGCAAGATCGCCGGCTTCGAAGGCACGGTGGGCTACATCAGTTCAGTGGGCCTGCCCCTGGCCAGCCTGGCGGCCGTCCTGGCCATCGTCGTCGAAGTCGCCGGCGGCCTGGCCTTGATCGCGGGCTACCGCGTGCGCATCGCCGCCCTGGCGCTGGCCGTGTTCACGCTGGTGGCTTCGGTGTTCTTCCACGCCTACTGGTCGGCACCGGCCGACCAGGCCTTCGTGCAGCAGCTGATGTTCTTCAAGAACATCGCGGTGGTGGGCGGCCTGCTGGTGCTGGCCTCGCAGGCCCCGGCTGGCTGGACGCTGGACGCACGCCGGGCGGCCTGAATCCCGGGGGAGCACCCGCTCACGCAAGCCCGCTAACGCAAACCCGCGGACGGTGAGCCTTGGCGTGGAGGTCTCAGTGCGCGGTGGATGCCAGGAACTGCCTGAGTTCCGGGGTCTGCGGGTTGGCAAACAGGGCGTTGGGTTCGCCCTGTTCATGCACGCGACCCTGGTGCATGAAGATGACGCGGTCGCTCACCTTTCTCGCGAAATTCATCTCGTGGGTGACCATCAGCAGGGTCATGCCCTCGCTGGCCAGGGACTCCACCACCGCCAGCACTTCACCCACCAATTCGGGATCGAGCGCCGAGGTGATCTCGTCGCACAGGAGGATCCCCGGGTTCATCGCCAGCGCGCGCGCGATCGCCACGCGCTGCTGCTGACCGCCTGAGAGCTGGTCGGGAAAGGCGTCGAACTTCTCGCCCAGGCCCACGCGTTCGAGCAGGCGGCGCGCCAGCGCTTCGAGCTCACGGGTCTCGGTCTTCTTCACCAGGCTGGGGGCCAGCATGATGTTCTTGCCCACGGTCAGGTGCGGGAACAGGTTGAAGGACTGGAAGATCATGCCCACCTGCTGACGCAACTGCCGCATGGCAGCCGGGTCCTCATAGACCAGGGGCTGGCCCATGACGGCGAGCGCCCCTTGCTGGAAAGTCTCCAGGCCGTTGATGCAACGCAGCAGCGTGCTCTTGCCCGATCCGCTCTTGCCGATGATGGCAATCACTTCGCCCGCTTGCACCTGCAGGTCGATGCCCTTGAGGACCTCGTTGGTGCCGAAGGACTTGCGCAGGCCCTCGATGCGGACGGCGGGGACGCGGGACTCAACGTTTGGCATGGAAAGCACTTTCAAGGGAACGGGCGTACAGGCTGATCGGGTAGCACAGGGCGAAATACAGCAAGGCCACGCAGCTGTAGACGACGAAGGGGCGGAAGGTGGCGTTCGTGATCATGGTGCCGGCCTTGGTCAGTTCGACGAAGCCGATCACCGAGGCCAACGCCGTGCCCTTGACGACTTGCACCAGGAAGCCGACGGTGGGTGCCACCGCGATGCGCGCGGCCTGCGGGAACACCACATGCCGCAGCTGCTCGGAGAAGGTCATCGCCAGGCTCTGCGCCGCCTCCCACTGCCCCTTGGGCACGGCCTTGACGCAGCCATGCCAGATCTCGGTGAGGAAGGCGCTGCTGTAGAGGGTGAGGGCGACCGCTGCAGCAGTCCAGGCGGAGGTCTCGAACCCGATCAGCGCCATGCCGAAATAGGCCAGGAACAACTGCATCAGCAAGGGCGTGCCCTGGAACACCTGCACATAACCCGCCACACCTTGCTGCATCACACGCGAAGGCGTGGTACGTGCCACCAGCAAGGCCAGGCCCACCACGCCGCCGCCCAGGAAGGCGATCAGGGACAGAACGACAGTCCACTGCGCCGCGAGCAGCAGATTGCGCAGGATGTCCCAGAGGGAAAATTCAACCACGGCGGCCTCCGAACAGGAAACGCTGTCCCAGCCAGTTCAGGGCGGCGCGCGTCGCGATGGACAGTAGCAGGTAGATCACCGTGGCCACGATGAAGGCCTCGAAGGCGCGGAAGTTGCGGCTCTGGATCAGGTTGGCCGCGAAACTCAGTTCCTCGGTGGAGATCTGGCCGCACACCGCCGACCCGAGCATCACGATGATGATCTGGCTCACGAGCGCAGGCCACACCCGCTGCAGCGAGGGCGGCAGCACCACCCACAGGAAGGTCTGCATGCGACTGAGCGCCAGGCTGGCTGCCGCTTCGATCTGGCCCACGGGCGTGTTCTGAATGCCCGCGCGCACGATCTCGGCGCTGTAGGCCCCCAGGTTCACCACCATCGCGATGACCGAGGCCCACTCCGGCGACAGGCGCACGCCTGCCGCTGGCAGGCCGAAGAAGATGAAAAAGAGCTGGACGATGAAGGGCGTGTTGCGCACCAGTTCCACATAGGTACCCACCAGGGGCCGGCTCCAGCCGGGCCCCTGGGTGCGAACCCAGGCGCAGGCGATGCCCACGATGCAGCCAAGGAGCGCCGACACCGCCGTGAGCCCCAGCGTCCACGCCACGCCCTTGGCCAGCAAGGGCCACTGGGCAAGCACCGCACCGAAATCCAGCTCCATCGCGGACCGCCTTACTCAGGCAGCTGGCCAGCGGGGCGGCCCAGCCACTTCTGCGCCATCTTGTCGATGTCGCCCGACTTCTTGGCCTCGGCGATGATGGCGTTCACGCGGGTGCGCAGTGCGTCCTCGCCCTTGGCCACGCCGATGAAGTTGGGGCTGTCTTTCAGCAGCAGCTTGTATTCGGCATTGAGCTGCGGATTCTTCTGCATCATCACGCCGGCCACCGAGGCACCGGTGGCCACGAGCTGGGTCTGGCCGGCCACGAAGGCGGAGACCGTGGCGTTGTTGTCCTCGAAGCGCTTGATGTCGGCGCCGGCCGGGGCGACCTTCGTCAGTTCCTGGTCCTCGATCGCGCCGCGGGTGACGGCGACGGACTTGCCCGCGAGGTCGGCCATGGACTTCACATTCAGGTTCTTGGCGCCGTAGATCGCCTGGAAGAACGGCGAATAGGCGGAGGTGAAGTCGATCACCTTCTCGCGCTCGGGGTTCTTGCCCAGGGTCGAGATCACCAGGTCGGCCTTCTTGGTCTGCAGGTAGGCGATGCGGTTGGCACTGGTGACGACCACCAGTTCCACCTTCACGCCCATCTTGGTGCCGATGTAGTTGGCCATGTCGATGTCCAGGCCCTGGGGCTTGAGGTCAACGCCGACGAAGCCGTAGGGCGGGAAGTCGGTGGGGATGGCGATCTTGATCAACTTGGCTTTCTGGATGCCATCGAGCGCGTTCTGCGCGCTGGCCACACCGGACAGGGACAGCAGCGAGGCGGCAGCGGCAGCGGACAGCAGCAGGCGTTTGGACAACTTCATAGCAAGGCTCCTAGGTAGGTGGAAGAACGGGAGAGGGAATCGTCGGCGCGCTTGCCGCGGCCAGTGGCCTTCGCAGCGGGTGCGACACTGGTCATCGGCGCAAGTGCCACGCGCAGTTCGGCCAGAGGGTCGGCCGGGGCCGGACTGAGTTGCAGGCCGGCCTGGACCTGGCCGATGTGATCGGACATCAGTCGCTCGGCCCGGGCGGCATCGCCGGCCTCCAGGGCCTTCACGATTTCGATATGGTCCTGGCAGGAGCGCTCGGCGTCGTGGGTCGACTGGTACAACATGGCGATGAGGGTCGTGCGCGCGGTGAAATCGCGCAGGGTCTCGGCCAGGAGCTGGTTGCCCAGGCACTCGGCCAGGCACACATGAAAATCTCCCAGCAGGTAGCTGCGGCGGCCGACGTCTGCCTGCTTGAGGGCGGCCTTTTCCTGCTGGATATGCTGCTTCAGGCGCTTGAGGGTGGTCTTGTCCATGGGCGAGGCCAGGCGGATCAGGCCGGTCTCGATCACCTTGCGCGCCTCGAAGGCCTCGCGGGCCTCGGCACCTGAAGGCTGGACCACGTACCAGCCGCGGCGTGAACTGACCTGGACAATGCCCCGCGCGGCCAGCTGCATCAGCGCCTCGCGAACCAGCGTGCGGCTGCAGTCGAACAGCATCGAGAGCGCCTGCTCCCCGAGGCGGGTCCCCGGCATCAGCTTCTGGGCCAGGATGGCCTCGACGATGCGGTCAGCGATGTCCTTGGAGGTCACAAGCGTCATTCCTTCATGCGGACACTTGCGAGGAACATGCCAGCGCACCGGCATCTTGTATGCAAGATTTGTGCATCATAAATGTGCACCCAAATGCAAACCTTGCTCGCTTTCCCTAGGTTGGTGCGTGCACTGCGCCAGAATCGGTCGCATGTGCAACCTGTACCAAGCGGTCCCGCCTGCGGACCTGGTGACTGAATTCGGGCTGCGTTCGATGGCTGGCTCACCCTACGCGGCCACCATCGCGCCCCTCAAGGCCGGCCCTTATGTCAAGGCGGGCCGCGTGGGTGAAGTGGGTCAGTGGGGCATGATCCCGCCAGATTCGACGACGCGCCTACCCGCCGTGCGAGGCAGGCGCCTGTCCACCAACAACTGCCGCCGCGAGACCATGGGCCAGGCCTGGACCTTCCGGCGCGCGTGGGCCGGCGGCCAGCGATGCCTGATCCCCGCCCTGAGCTACGACGAACCCTACTGGGGTACCGGCCGCAACATCTGGTGGCGCTTTCAGCGCGCCGATGGCGCGCCATGGGCCCTGGCCGGTCTGTGGTCGGAATGGACCGATCCCGAAACCGGCGAGGTGGTCCCCAATTACACGATGCTCACGCAGAACTGCGACGGCCACCCGGTACTGGGTCTGATGCACAAGCCCGACCCCGCGCTGCCCGCCGACCGCCAGGACAAGCGCGCGGTCGTCCCCATCGAGCGCGCCGACTGGGACACCTGGCTCGAAGGCAGCCCCAGCCAGGCGCTGGCCTTGATCCGCACGCCACCCGCGAGCCTGCTGCGGCACGGCCCCGCCGACCCGAACCAACCGGTGCCGCCGCAGATGGCTGCGGTATCTGATTCCTGAGAACCGACCATGACCCGCCCCTGTTTTCTCGGCACGCATGGGCCCCTGATCCAGGCGCCCATGGCGGGCGCGCAGGATGCACGCCTGGCCCTCGCCGTGGGCCAGGCCGGCGCGCTGGGCTCCTTGCCTGCGGCCATGCTGGATGCCGCCTCGCTCGAGCGCGAATTGCAGTTGCTGCAGGCAGCGGGGCGCCCCTGCAACGTCAACTTCTTCGTGCACACGACGCCTGCGGCGGATCCCGCACGTGAAGCGCGCTGGCTCGCCTCGCTATCGCCCTACTACGCCGAACTGGGCCTGGACCCCGCGCAGCCTGCTGCGGGCGGAGGCCGCCAGCCATTCAGCCACGAAGCCGCCGAGGTGCTGGAGGCCTTCCGGCCTGCGGTGGTGAGCTTCCACTTCGGCCTGCCAGCACCCGACCTGCTCGCACGGGTCAAAGCCATGGGGTCCCTTGTGCTGTCTTCGGCCACCACGGTGCGCGAGGCGCTGTGGCTGCAGGCGCACGGGGCCGACGCGGTCATCGCGCAGGGCCTGGAAGCCGGCGGCCACCGCGGCCACTTCCTGGACAAGGACCCGGCGCTGCAGGCCGAGACCGCCACGCTGCTGCCGCAGATCGTGAGCGCGCTGGACATCCCGGTCATTGCCGCCGGCGGGATCAGCGATGCGGCGGGCGTACGCGCCGCGATGGCGATGGGCGCCAGCGCGGTCCAGGCAGGAACCGCCTTCCTCCTGTGCGATGAAGCACGTACCAGCCCCCTGCATCGCGCCGCATTGGCGGACCGGCAGGCGCCCACCGCGCTGACCAATCTGTTCACGGGAGGCCTGGCGCGCGGCATCGTGAACCGGGTGATGCGCGAGCAAGGACCGGTGAGCGGCATGGCCCCACCCTTCCCGCTCGCCACCGCGGCGATCGGCCCGCTGCGCGCAAAGGCCGAAGCCCTCGGCCTGGGTGATTTCAGTCCGCTCTGGTCAGGCACGAACCGCAGCGGCTGCCACGCCGGGCCCGCGGCAGACGTCGTGCGCGCGCTGGCGCAGGGATTCGCCTCAGCTTGAGGCCGGACTGGCCGGCCCGCCGCTGGTGATCGTCCGCCGCAGCACCACGGGCTTGCCGCCGAACTGGCGCTTGAACATCCA
>JACCED011762382.1_pt1 | contig 13082 bp, 13 predicted proteins | sample 7455021 | NCBI WGS metagenome assembly JACCED01 (sample SAMN15323456, study PRJNA562643) | freshwater metagenome | isolation source: river surface water | place: USA:Blue River Watershed | collected 2017-08-19
AGGCGCGAAGGGAACTGCTTGGTTATTAAAAAAAAAGCCCCGGAAACCGGGGCTTTTTTTTTAGAATTTAATTCCTTTAAAAATCTTTTTACCTTGTTCCTTGAGCTTATCAATGCCCCCATTTTTTTGAAGCTTTTTGATCTCTTCTTGGATTCTTGCTTCATTTTTCTTATAGAGGTTCTGAAGATCTCCAAGTGAGTTGAGGTTACTTGTATTTCCACCAAGAAGGGACATAAGTTCTGCTCTAGGCTTATTGATTTTTTCATCAATCATTGACTCAATTTTCTTTTGGGCTTCAGAGACTTTTGCTCCGATTTCTCGTTGGAATCCATCACCAAGTTCAGTGCCTAAATTCGAAGAGAGTGCCATATTGAGTCTTGAAAAGGTGCCAATCGCCGTGCCATCAATGTTAATAACAGGAATATTATTCACAACGTTTGAGATGATTTCTTTAGCGATTTTATTCTGCGTCTCTACAACAAACTGAGGTTTTGTGAGAGCAGAAACCCAACTCATTTTGATTTCTTTTTCCTGAAGAGAAGCATTAATCGTGGTGGAACCAGTTGCTCCCGAAAGACCAAATTTAAGTTTGTCATCATTCACAAACATTTTTTCAGGAACTTCAAATGAGTTCACTTGAATAAGAGCTGATTGACGTCCAACTTCCTTTGTAAAATCCGCAGTAATAGTGATTTTGGCACCAGAAACTTTCGCGGAAGGGAAGTCCCCTTTCATCTCAAGGACAATCGGTTTTCCGACTTGTTTAGGAGACGTTGTGACGTTGGTGAGTTCTCCTGAAACATTTCCCGAAAAGGAGTCCGCAGTTCCTTTAGAACTAATCGCAGCGCGTTTTAACCAGAAAAGTGGATAGCCAGCAGTGATATGAAACTGATAACTTTTTCCTTCAGATCTTTTCGGAGGAACAACGACATCCTGATCTTTTTTCTTCTCTGGAAGATATTGCTCTGCCACTGCTTGGTATTTTCTTGCTTTCACAATATAGCCAGCAAATTCACCAGCGAAAAGATTCATCGCCATATCTTTAAAATCGACCTTCGGAACGGAAAAGCGATCTTTAAGACTCGCAATATCTTCATTCACGACTGCTTGTAACTCAGCTGGATATTGAGAAAGAGTTTTGACTTCTGCTTGAAGTTGTTTAGAAGACTTTTCTGCTTCTTTATACTGCTTCTCTACATCTTTTAAGAGACCCGTAATGTTCTTAATTCCTTCGGCTTGTTTAAGGAAATTTTTCTCCGTTTTAACGGCTTGGAGTGCTTTATCAATCTCTTTTACTTTTGATGTATCCGAGAGTTGTTTTACTTTATCATCCCAGAAGGCTTTTTTCGTATTCACATCAGCAATCATCGTTTTAAGACGTTCTTCTGATTTTAAGGTTTCACGAATCTCTTGAAGTTTTCCTTCATAATCTCCACCCTCAAGAATACCCATGACGTCACCTAGCATGTTACCGCCATACTTATTTTTTATCTGACTCATCACTTGATGTTGGATTTCTTCCATCTTGCTTGGAGAAGCTGGCTTCGGAGGAAGAACATAACCAGGTTTAGATCTTGGTTTCGATATTTGAATGTTGTTGATACTGGCATCTTCCACCACGAATTTCATTCTTAAAAGAGCGTCCCAGAGGTATTTAAAGTGAATGTTACCTATCTCTAAAGAATTGTGGCTGGGTTTTTCAGGGTTCGTGACTTGTAGTTGGTTAAGATCAAATGAGCCCTTTAAAAAACTCGTTTTGACTGATTCCACATTCACTTCGGCCCCATTCACTTCTGTTCCCACGTACTCAAATAATTTTTTCATGTGGCCATCAAAGTAATAGGAAAAATAGCCAACAGTAAGAAGAGAGATCACTCCAACTGGGATGATTGCCTCAAAACGAATCGGACCTTTCTTTTTTATTTTTTTATCTTGTGAGGTTGTCATAATGATTCCTAATTATTTCCAGCTGTATTGATCGTATTTGTAGTACCACTGATAAAACTTTGTTGCTTCAATGGCCTTCCAGATTTTTGTTTCTTTAAAACGCGCAACAAAAATCTCACGGTACTTTTTGATAAAATACTGACTCAGGATAAAAACGAATGGAGAAAGGATAAATGTAACAACAGCTGATCCCATAACGATTGAATTATTAAACCTCGTGAAAGGGATAATGGGCATATTATAGAGAGTGGTAAATAATCCCTGAAGAGAGTTCATCTCTAGAACCGTCGAACCAACGGAATGAAAAACAGGGTCTAGTAGGAAAGCAACAAACTTAAAAAAGAAGGCCGCTATAAAGGCTGCACCGATCTGAATTCTAAAAAAGAAGAGGATAAGAAAAACCAACAAGCTATGAAGAGAGAGTGTGGGAGTCATGCCTAGAATAAATCCACAAGTCATTCCCATCGCCAGTGAAATGGTTCCGGTATCCGAGTTTAATAACTTAATAAATGCGAATAGTTGTTTGAGAATTAATCCCATGGCCTCTCCTTAAATTTTCCTAGGTTAAATTCTAATTTCGAGGGAGGATTTTTGCCAGAATTAAGAAAACAAAAGCAGGGCGTTATGAGGGGCTTCCCAACTGGCTGTTTTAATAGGGTATCTCCTGGAGCATAGTCATTTTTACACTGTTTCAAGCACGCTTCTTTATTTGGTTTATAATGCGACAAACTTATTTGGGGGCCTCGATTGAAAACCGTTTCATCCATTCTTTTAACTCTTTTGATTAGTGGCCTTACCTATGGGGATGTTGGAGAGGATCTTCAAAAAATTTGTGATACTCCGAGCGTCCTAATGGCAAGAGGTGAGAAGGGATCATGCCGAGTTGTCGTGGCCCCAAAGAATGTAGACAAAGAGGGTCTTTGTGAGGGTATTTTTTCCGGTAAGTTAAAGTGTCAGGTTCAGTATTTAAAAACATCAGAAGGGGCGGCGCTTAATCTTTTATGTGGAGATAGTAAGTCTCCAGTTATTAATCAAGATTTTAAAGCGGATATCACAGTGTTTAACAACCTCGCCATTGTTAGAGACCAAAAAGGTAAAGAAAGTATTATCAATGATCTCAATGAGTACACACTCATTTCAAGTCGAATGGTGGAATTAAGTCTTAAGGAAGATCAAAACCAAAAAAGATCGGGCTCCATATTAATTCTTTTAGAGAAGGGAAAAATCCCTTTAACAGATGTCGTTTGCTTTTAACTATTTTTGAATTTGGGATTTCGTTAATCTCTCGAGCTGAAAGCGACTATCAGTTTTAAACCAATCATTCCCTGAACCACGGCCCACGGCCTTCAGTAGATCTGTAGAAATCTTGCCTTCTTTTAAAATGGCTTCATCAACATGAACAAGCTTTACTTCACCTGTGATAATGGATCCGGAACCAGGGGTCTTACCATAGCAGAGCATGTCTCTAAAAACGCACTCAAAGTGAATAGGAGACTCTTTCATCCTGGCCGCTTTCACGAGATCAGATGGAATAGGAGTAAGCCCAGTAAACTTAAATTCATCGTCACCGAAAGGAAGTTCCGTTGATGCAAGATTGACTTTGTCATAATTATCTTCCGTGCAAAAATTCACAACAAATTCTCTCTCCCTTAAAATATTTTTAACAGTATCTTTAAACTCACCATCAGAGCTTCTGATCATAGGAGAAAAAGCAATAATCATGGGACTCGCTGAAACAGCAGTAAAGAAAGAAAAGGGAGCGAGATTATGGGAGCCATCGATATTTCGAGTAGATATAACGGCAATGGGTCTTGGTATAATTGAACCTATAAGAAATTTATAATTCTCTGCAAAAGCGCCATTAGTTTGATATGTTTTCATAGAAACAGTTTATAAGATGGATGATGATGTTTAAAACTCTATTTTTTATTTTATTGAGTCTTAGTTCTTTAAACCTTTGGGCCGAAGTCACTGCCAGGTGGTTAACGGTCGCCTCGGTTCTCATAGACGATGGAAAAACCCGCTTATTGTTTGATCCGGCATGGACAAGACCAGGTGTTTTACACTGGCTTGGAGTCAATCAGCTTAAATCTGACGAAACACTGGTAAAAAGTGTTCTTTCTAAAAATAAATTGGACCGCGTGGACGCTACTTTTGTCAGTCATTCTCATTTTGATCACGCGATTGATGCACCTATGGTTTCAAAGCATGCCAAAAGTATTTATTACGCCGATGAGCATAATGAGAGGCTCGCACTTGCTTACAAGGATCCCGCTATCAAGATGGTGAGGGTCATGCCTTATAAAAAAATTAAAGTGGGGGACTTCTTTGTCACTCCTCTTCCCAAAGAGCATTCTCAGATTTTACATTTATTTGATTTTCTTCCTGGACCAGTTCCAAAGGATACAAATTTAAGTTTCTGGGATTATTGTGTGGGTGATACTTGGTTTTATCTTATTGAACATCCCCTAGGGAATATTCTCATCGATCAGGGAGCAGCACCCTTTTTAGATCGAATTCCTAAGTCCGTCGTTAAGGTGGATGCCCTTATTCAAGGTGTTGCGAATCGAAAAAATGATGATGTCATTTTGGAGGGGTATGTAAAATCTTTTAAGCCTAAAATATTCATCCCCATTCATTTTGATAATTTCTTTCTCGAGTTTAGCGAGGGAAATGAGGGATTACTCCCGGGTGTGAATTTAGATGAGATTTTACTGAAACTAAAAAAGACCTATCCAAGCATGAGCGTGAATAGGCCTTGGTATGGAAACCCGATTAAAATTTTAGAAGCTAAAAGATAATTTTCCAGCAACTCTTTTGACGTCTTGAACCTGTGAGTACTCTAAACCAAGTTTAAGAATGAGTAGATTAACATGAGTTCCAAGAGCAAAATAGCCACCAGTCGTTTCAACTGATTGACTTGTTTTAACTCCTTCAAAAATATCTGCTGTCGCCTTCAGGTCACCATCAATAGATGACGTTCCTACTTTAAAGTACGGCGTGAAAAGAAAAAATGATTTACTCGCACCGATCCAATAATTCGTAGTCGTTGTTTCAAGAGTGACTGTGGCATTAACGGGAGTCGTTTGTTTAAAGGAGATTTCACTCCCAGCTCTATTGACTCCAACGGCAAGGTCTAATGGAAAATTAAAAAATCCTCCAAAGTTCCAGCCGACTCCATACGAGGTATTACTAATTGTGATATCACTAATTTCTTGTTCGGGAAGAATATTGGCCTCCACAAAAAGCTCAAAGGGAAAATGCGCACGAGCAGCGAGACCAGCATAATATAAGCTTTCAAAATCGCTTCCCTGACCACCATTTTCTTCAATGAGATCTTTAAATTTCGGTGCAGAAGTTTGACCTGCGACTACTCCAACTTCTACTCCAAAGAGTCCAGAAGTCTCTGGTGCGGCAACAACAGTGTGAGCAAAATTACCACCAAACTCTTGAGAGAGGCTTTCTACATCATCTTTACTTAAGTTATCGAGCTGAGGGCCCGCTGCCATCGCTGAAAATGAAAGAAGAGCAGATAATACAATGACGGATTTTTTCATAAGCATCCTTTTTAAAATGAATAAGGATATTTTCCTCAATTTACTAAAAGATGCTAGGTGAACAATCCTTCCTACTTGAGCATCCAACTCTTCCAATACTCTTTGTTCTCAAATGCTGAAAATTCTGGAGTCATCTGGAGCGAATTTTTGGAATCAATCATCACAGCAAATTCATCGGTGAATTCATTGTTATTGGCATTTTTAAATGCTTTTGGATGTGGCCCGTGGTGAATTCCCTGTGGATGGAACGTAATGGCCCCCGCATCGATGTTATCTCGAGAGAAAAAGTTACCCTGGTGGTAGAAGAGAATTTCATCGTAATCAATATTGGAGTGGAAAAATGGAACTTTTAGAACTCCTTCAGAGGTCCATTCAAGCGGACGGGCGACAAAAGAGCAGACGACGAAGTTTTGTGCCACAAACATGGTGTGGCCACTTGGTGGAATATGATAGCGATGAGAATTAATAGGACAATAATCATAGATAGAAACCTTCCAGGCATACAGGGAGCCTTTCCATCCAACAGCATCTAAAGGATTAAAGGGGTAAGTTACCTGCGTGATTTGTCCGTGGTGTTTAACATCAACGATATACTCACTCAGATTTTGCTCAGACCCTAAAGCGGCTTCGGGAATAAATTTCGCTGATTGATCGTAGAGAGCATTGGGTCCCAAGATACCTCGAGAGGGCTCTTCAAATTCAGAACTCGATTCTACTTTTAATATTTTCATGTGTTTTGTTACAAAGGTCTTATAAGTGGTGCCTCTTGGAACAATAACATAATCGCCTTTAACGAGCGGTATATGCCCATAAATCGTCTCCATGAGTCCTTCGCCTTCATGAATAAAAAACATTTCATCGAAATCAGCATTACGAAAAAAAGACTTTGGTGTTTCCGTGAGAGTCCCAAGATAAACTTGAACATCTTTATTAAAGAGCATTTTCACAAATTTATTTTTGAGCTCTGGTTTCTCAAAAAGGGGGGGAAGATTACGAGGTTTCAAATCTCCTGAAATGTTTGTCCAATCAGTGGGCTTATTTTTATGGTAGATATGAGAAACACGTCCAAAGAAACCTTTTCTTCCGTGTTCCTCTTCAAAAGTCCCCTCAGGGATTTTGACGTGTGCTTGTTTCGTATGAATACCACTTCTTAAAAAGTTTTCCATAAAGACGTCCTAGGGCTTAGAGTTGGGAGTCCCAACAATGTTTTTTAATGTTCCAATTTTTTCAATCGATAATTCTAAAAGATCTCCCGGCTGAATCCATCGATCAAGTTCGAGTCCACAGCCTGTTCCGACTGTTCCTGAGCCAATAAAGTCTGTTGCCCTGATCCACTCTTCCATGCTCATGTGCTCAATCATTTCACCCCAAGAGTAATGGGAGTCACCTGACTGGCCACGAGACCATTCCGTGCCATTGACGGAAGCTGTCATAAGGAGATTGGGTTCTTCGTAATTAAATTCATCGAAAGTCACAATCACTGGGCCCATGACTGAGCACCAGTCTTTACCTTTTGCCGGCCCCAAACGAATGGACATTTCTTTTCGCTGAATATCCCTTGCGGAAATATCATTTAAAATGGTGAAACCAAAAAGATGTTTCTTAATGTCTTTTGCTTTAACGTTTTTTCCATCTCTTCCTATGACAACCCCGAGTTCTAGTTCATAGTCGAGCTGCTTAGAATAATATGGCCATGGGATGATATCGCCATCACCAATGAAACCAGTGTTGCCACCTTTATAGTAAGCAGGGATTTCATACCAAGCTTCTGGGACTGATTCGTTTCTTTTTTCAAAACCTTTTTTCACATGCTTTTCATGGGCATAGAAATCTCGGTACATCGCAATTTCATCTAATGGTGTGTCTAGAGTCAGATCATTGGCATCCAGAAGATGGAAGGCAATATCCGCCTGACTTTTTGTTTTAAAAATTCCACGAGAGGCCAAATCTCCCCAGCACTGGAGAGTTTCCTGAAGTTTTGAAATAGAAGCTTCTTGATAAAGTTTCAAAAACGCAGCTAAAGAATTTGGGGCCAATAGCTCAGCTCTCTTATCTGGAGCATAGTAGCCAAATCTCTCAAAGATCGCCTGCCAAGTGAAATTTACATCCACAATTGTTTTATCGTTATAAAGAATACCAAGGCGTTTTTGAATTCCAAAGACCGTTGGACGTTTGTAGGTAAGAATTTTCATAATTTCATTCCGAATTTTTCTTTGTATTTAGGCATCACTTCACTCATCGCTTCGTAAAAGTGGTTCATTTCTTCTTTCGTGCCGATCGAAATACGGACATGGTCAGGCATGAGATTCGCTCTTAAGGGACGTATAATCACGCCGTGATTTAACAGTTCATTAAAAAGGTAGAGACTTTTTTCTTCGGTCCCAGTTTTAATGGTAATAAAATTTGTCACAGAAGGAATGGGATTAAATCCATGTTCAGTAAGATAATCAAAAAGGATCTCGTACTGTTCTTTATTATTTAAAAGAGTGCGTTCAAGATGTGGATAATCTTTAAGGGCCCCAAACGCTCCTTTTTGAGCGATAAGACCTGGTTCAAACGGAAGTTTCACTTTATGTAAATTACCAATCAAGTAATCATGGCCAAAACCATATCCGCAGCGAACGCCTGATATCCCGTAGGCCTTAGAAAACGTTCGAAGAGTAATAACGTTGTCATATCGGTAATTCATGGAATCTGGATAATCCCAATGAGATTGAGCAAATTCAAAGTAGGCTTCATCTAAGATGACAATCGTATGAGAAGGGACGTGACTCATTAGAAAATCAAATTCCTCTTTCGTGATATAAGTGCCCGTTGGATTATCTGGGTTTGCAATATAAACGATTTTTGTATTTTCATTTATTTTTTTTGCCATCGCCTCGACGTCATATTTGTAATCTTGTCTTCGTGGGACTTGAATGAGTTTTGCCCCAACAGACTTCGCTAGAATAAGAAAGCCAATAAAAGTATTTTCTGAAGTGACCACTTCCTCATTAGGCTGAAGGAAAGCTCGTACGATATAACCCATGATTCCTTCTGAGCCATTACCGAGGATAATATTCTGTGGCTTGAGGTTATAGAGCTTACTCAGTGAATTTTTTAACTCATGAGCAAACATGTCTGGGTAACGATGAACGTCCCAGAGAGCATTAGTCATTTCTCTAATGGCAAATGGAGAGGGGCCTAGAGGATTTTCGTTACTTGCTAATTTTGAAATCTTCGTTAACCCTTTTTCACGAGCAAGTTCATCGATAGGTTTTCCCGCCTGATAGACCTCAAGTTTTTCAATGTAATCTGGTACAAGTTTTTTTTGCATGAAAAAGCCTCTTTATTTTGCCTATAAAAGTATCAAAGATGGCCCTAAAGGTCAGGAGGTTTTTCCTTAACAGAGCATTGCGTTACAGGGTGCTCTATGACTTTTGGACTTCTAACCTAAAGCTTTCCTTAATATCAGCTCACACGCTATGAATCATAAAAAAATGCGCTATGTTCTCTAACATGAATAAAATTCCAGCGGATCAAATTTTAAAAATTTTTTCGGATGTGTATCCAGGGCCCCTTGCCTATGTGGATAAAGATTTATTGAGTCGATTTGTTAATGATGTCTACACTGAATGGTTTGGTCAACCTCGAGAAAAAATTATTCATAAACATATTAAGGATGTGGTTGGTGAAGAATTTTTTCATGCGAGATTACCATATATCGAAAAGGTTCTAAGTGGAGAGGAATTAAAATTTAGAACGACACTGAAGCATTCAAAGCTCGGAGTCAGGCACGTGGAGCAAATTTATCGCCCCGATTTTGATGAGAATGGATCAGTGAGGGGATTCTTTGTCATGGTCAATGATATTGATGATCAAGTCTTGGCCATGAACAAAATTCAGGAGAGTGAACGATTATTTAGAAATTATGTAGAAATGATTCCTAATATCGCCTTCATTACCGATACAAAGGGAATCGTCACTTATTTTAATGAACGATGGTATGAGTTTACGGGAATAGAAAAGAATAATGGTAACATTTGGGCCCCAAATAAAATTATTCACCCAGAAGACTTGGAGGAAACTCATCAACGATGGATCTATTCTCTTGATACAGGTGCACCATTTGAAATGGAGTATCGCCTAAAAAGAAAAGATGGTGAGTATCGTTGGCACCTCTGTCGTTCAGTCGCCATAAAAGATTCAAGTGATAAGATAATAAAATGGGTGGGGACGGATACTGATATTCATGACCATAAAGAGATAGAGGAAAACCAACAACGTTTGATCAAAATTCTTGAAAGCTCATCCGACATTATTGGTTTAGCTAGTAAAGAGGGGAATGTTCTTTATCTCAATCAGGCAGCTCGCTTAGCTTTTGAGGTTGATGAGGATTATAAGGGGAGAAAAATTGAAGATTTTATCCATCAAGAGGATTTAAATTTTTATCAACAAAATATCATTCCCTCACTCATTGAAAAAAAGAAGATTGAAGGTGACTTGAGATTTAAAAAATACAAATCTCAAGAGCACATGAGGGTTAATTTCAGTGGTTTTGTAACAACATCCGATAAAACTGGGGAGATCACTGGACTAGCAACTATTTCAAGAGATTTAAGTGAAATGAGGCACAAAGAGAAAAAGCTTGAAGAAGCACTCATTTCCAGAGATCAATTTTTGTCTATGGCCTCTCATGAATTAAAAACGCCTCTCACATCTCTTAAGCTTCAAGCCGAAATAACCTTAAGGCAATTAAATGCGAACAAGTTGATCTCTACAGAAAGGCAATATATCGTTGCTCAACAAACGAATCAGCTTGTAGGAAGACTCACGAGACTCATTGATGACATGCTTGATGTTTCAAGAATTAAAACGGGTAAGCTTAAAATTGATAAATCTATTCATGAGATAGGGGATATTGTTAGGGAAGCCGTTTTTAGAATGTATGCTTTATTTGAGGCAGGGGGACTTTTAATTCCCTCCATAAGTATTGCAGAGAAAATTTATGGTTCCTGGGATCGTTTTAGACTTGAGCAAGTGATGGGAAACCTTCTTACAAACGCTATTCGATATGGGAGAGGGAAACCCATTGAGATAAAGGTCGTTAAGCAATTTGATAAAGCAGTCATTTCGGTAAAAGATTATGGATACGGAATCGCGAGTGAAGACCTCGAACGAATTTTTGATCGCTTTGAAAGGGCGATTCATTACTCTGAGGTCAGTGGAATGGGTCTTGGCCTATTTATTTCAAAAGAAATTATTGAAGCCCATGGTGGTAAAATCTGGGTAGAAAGTGAACTTGAAAAGGGATCTACTTTTTATATTTCAATTCCATTGTAAGAATTCATTCCTGTGATAAGATCAACTAGTGAAAAAAAATTATCTTCATTTCATTTTGATCTTATCCTTTTCTTCATATGCTGCTCCCATTAAGGACAATATCCTTTTTGCATTTGATAAATGTAAGGAGCTCGTAGTTGATTTAGAAAAAGGACAATTAAAAGAATCACTACAATCTGCTTTTGATTTAGTTTGTAAGAAACATAAAACAAACGATTTAGATTTTGAGTGTGACTCTTTTGAAACAGGGTCCGAGACGAAATTAACTTCAGAATCATTCTCTGGCGGATCAGATCTAGGAGTGGCTGAGCTAAAAAGTAAGTCGGGAAAGAAATTAAAATTTCTCATCGGAAAATCTTTTGCCTCTTTCGAGTCTCCTTCGGATTATAGAGTCTGTGTAGGAATCTATTTATTTGAGCAAGATGCTTTGAAAAAGAAAACTCCGCGTTAGGATAATTTTTCCATTTTCTTTTAAAGTTTAAATTTATCAGGAATTGATTTTTAATATCCTAACAACCTTAGGAGATTTATGAAATTAGTCATACTTATTTTGGCCATGTCATTTATGTTTTCTTGTTCAACTACGACCAATAGAAATCAAAAAAGTAGTGCTCTTGAAGTTTCGTTAACGTCTCGTCTAGAGGCCGAGCTTGATATCGACATGAGTAAAAAAATTCATGGCACTGCTAAGCAGTCTAAGCTTTTTGGTTTCATAAATATCCATTCAGCAAAAGATTATGTCGATGGCGTAAACTATGATGGTTCAGGCCCTGGCTTTAGCTTATTTTCTGGTGGCGTTGTTGAGGATACAAAATCGGCAGCTGCCTATAATGCAGTTGTGCCTAATAAAGCGGACGTCATTGTGGCGCCTCAGTATGTCGTGAGAGTTCATTCATTCCTTGGAATTTATAAAGAAGTAACAGCTCTAGTTTCTGGTTATGCTGGTAGAATTAAGGATATTCGCCATAGACCAACTACGAATTCTCCTCAGAAATAATTAAATCAAGGGTTTAACAACCCTGGAAAATCTACAGAGACTCCTTTAAGTGATCCTTTGATGTGATAAAAAGGTATTTCTTAAGGAGTCTTTATGAAATTTTTCATCTCTCTCGTGATGATTTTTTCTGTCTTTAATGTAAAGGCAGATGATGTCGACAAAATTAGAATCAAAGAAATCAAAACTCATCTTGAAACCGCCAATCCAGACAGTACCTGTATGGATGAGTATTTAAAAAGACGAAACCAACTTATCGTAAAACTAACCCTTACTCCAGTAACAATGACTGCGGGAACAGTCGCCTCTGCTTATGTGGGCCTCTTTTCAGGAGCAGTTGTTGCAAAGTCATTTTCTATCACTGGCTGGGATGCTTTAGGTGCGGTTATCTTGGGTGGTATGGCGGGTTCACTTGCCGGTGCCGTTTATACTGCAACTGACTCAGTGAAAACAGGTGTAACGCTTCATAAGCACACTCTCATTGTCAAAACGGTTGCTGAAAACCAACTTAATCGTGGTGAACACTATTCAAATCAGCTTTATGAGTCGTACTCTCGTCAATCTCATAAGGACCAAAAACTTCCACTTCCAAAAGATCTGTTTATTAAAGAATTAGTTGAACTGGATACTGCTGGAACTCTTTGTGATGGCTCACTTGTTAAACAGCCTCGCATTAAGCTAGGACCGAAACTTAAATATAAAGTCGCTAAATCAAAAACCATTTTTCAAAAAATAAACGAGGCGAAGAGATAATTATCTCTTCGCTTTTCGATCCTGTCTAGAATCCATACTGACTGGCCCTGCTCCATAAAAGGCAAATAGCATTGCACCACCAATCAGTGCCACGTTTTTAAAAAATTGAATCATCTGCATCTGCGCCTCACCTGAGTCGGAGTAAATCCAAAACTTGTGCATCATGATTGTCACAGGAATGAGAAAAAGCAAAATCAGAACCCCTCCGAAGCGAGCATGAAGTCCAAAAAGAATGCTCCCACCTCCGATGATGGCGATGAGGCCTGATATTGGCACTAGCATGTCTGCCATTGGAACACCCATAGAATCCGCATAACCGATGCTTCCAGAGGTAAAATGATTAAATCCTGAGATAATGAAAATTTGTGAAAATAAAAATCTAGAAATAGGAATAATCCAATTAAGTGAATTCGTTTTTTCGATCGTTTCGTCTGGGAAGTAATTAGGTCGAGGATGAAAAAGTGTCGGCATAGATCCCCCTTCGATTCCCAAAATGATGATCGCTCTTC
>JACCED011425731.1_pt1 | contig 13078 bp, 15 predicted proteins | sample 7455021 | NCBI WGS metagenome assembly JACCED01 (sample SAMN15323456, study PRJNA562643) | freshwater metagenome | isolation source: river surface water | place: USA:Blue River Watershed | collected 2017-08-19
ACTTTCACAAGTGAGTGAAGAAACTAAATTCCTGATTGACAAAGCCCTGGAATTTGCCCGTCGCGATGAAGAAAATTTTCAACGTGATGGGAATCATTTTGTTTTATCCTAAACCTTTACAACCAGCGGACATGGCTTTGGTGCTTCAAGAAGGAGGGGGGCACATATCCTCCTTCTCTGCGGACCCTTTACGCTTAAATCATTAAGCAACAAAGTAATCAGAAGCTGTATTCATTCGGAATCTGAATTCAAAAATTAACAGCATCACCGCCTTTTAGGTCGAGTCGTTCTCTGACATCAGAAGGCGTCGCAATTTCGTAGCCCAGCTCTTCTAGGATTCGGCGAATTTTTGAGACTTGTTCGGCATTGCTTGTTGCCAACTGACCTCGCCCTAGATAGAGGCTGTCTTCAAGGCCAACGCGAACATTGGCTCCCATGATGGCAGCATGCGTCAGAAGAGACATCTGATGGCGTCCGGCAGCTAACACTGACCATTGATATTGATCACCAAACAATCGGTTGGCCGTCTCACGCATGAAGGTCACATTTTGAGGGTCTGGACCAATACCCCCCAATATGCCAAAAATTGTCTGAATGAAAAACGGTGGTTTGACCAGACCGGCATCGACAAAGTGCGCAAGGTTATAAAGATGCCCAACGTCGTAACACTCGAACTCAAATCGAGTCCCGCAGCCCTCGCCTAAATCTTTCAGAATGTGACGTATATCGCGGAATGTGTTTCGGAAGATGACATCTTCTGTGCCCTCTATATAGCCCCTCTCCCACTCATAATTCCAGGACTTCATTCGGTCGGCCATGGGGTGAATAGAAAAGTTCATCGAGCCCATATTGAGTGATGCCATCTCTGGCTTAAATCTCAAGGGCGGAGCCAGACGCTCTTGGAGTGACATCTTCGTAGAGCCTCCACTGGTAATGTTGATCACTGCATCGGTTGCGGCTTTGATTACAGGGAGAAATTGACCAAATATTTCAGGGTCGGCACTTGGACGACCATCCGCAGGGTTCCTTGCGTGCAAGTGAATGATTGACGCCCCCGCTTTGGCTGCCTCAATTGATTGCGTGGCGATGTCGTTGGGTGTCAACGGCAAATACTTTGACATCGATGGCGTGTGGATCGCTCCAGTGATGGCACAAGTAATGATGACTTTTTTTGAATGCGTGGCCATTTTTAAATCTTCCGCTTTCTAATTGATTGGGGGCAAAAGTGCGACTGCTCGTGTCCAACCAGCCGATGCACCGCGGATCTTGAACGGGAAACAAGAAACGATGAACCCAGATGAAGGGAGGCTTTCTAGGTTGTGCAATTTTTCCAAGTGACAGTATCCTATGTCCCGTCCAGCCTTGTGTCCTTCCCATATCAGACTGGAATTACCTGTCTCCAAATACTTTGCTTTGGTGTGTACGAAGGGGGCATCCCAACTCCAACCATCTGTACCAGTAACCCGTACCCCTTGCTCAAGCAAATACATCGTCGCCTCGTAACCCATGCCACAACCCGAGGTGACGTAGTCGTCTTGGCCATAACGTGAACCCGCACGTGTATTCACTAAAACAATGTCTAAGGGGTTCAACTTCACCCTTATGCGGTTAAGTTCTGCCTCTACATCCCTCGCTTGCACAATGTAGCCATCTTCGAAATGACGGAAGTCAAGCTTCACACCTGGGCGAAAACACCAATCCAGTGGAACTTCGTCAATTGTGATAGCCCGCTCACCCTTGTTCATCGTGGAGGCAAAATGATATGGCGCATCAAGATGAGTTCCGTTATGGGTGATCAAATTGATGCGCTCAATTGCCCAGGCTTCTCCATCGGGAAGGTCTTCCTTCTTCAGCCCTGGAAAAAATCCAGCCAAATCAGGAACTGACATCTCGTGATTGACATAGTCAATCTTGGGGCGAAAAGGTTCAGGGTCTGAAACCACTTCGTTTTCGAGATAGATAGACAGATCGATGATCTGTGATGCGAGTAGTTGCATGTCATTTTTCCGATCAGATCTCTCAAGCTGGCTTTTCATCGATGTCTCATCGATTCCAGCGCTAAGAAAAAGAGCGTCATCCTTTGCAACTTATTCGACACGAATGTTGTTGGCGCTGACAACCTTTGACCAAGCCTTCGCATCGTCTACCAAGAAGCGTTGGAAAGCAGCAGGAGGTCCTCCTACAGGTTTTAGCCCGAACTCTCTAAGGCGGGATTGGAAGCCTTCCGAAGCAATGATTTTTTGTGCAGCAGCATTCAATCGATTGACCACGTCATTTGGTGTTCCCTTGGGCGCCAGAATGCCGTGCCAAGAGTCACCAACAAAGCCTGGTAGCGTCTCACCGACCGTCGGAATGTTAGACAGTGCATCGACGCGTTGAGAACCTGAGACAGCAAGAGCCCGAACCTTTCCCCCCTTGATCTGTGGGATTGCCGTCGTTGTCGGCTCAAAGACGACAGCAATTGTTCCAGCTATCGTGTCGGGAATCGGACTGTCTTTGTAAGGCACATGGGTCATTGTGGCGCCCGCCTCGTTCAGCATACGGGCCATGGCAACATGCGTTCCTTGGGCGATGCCGTAGCTGCCGTAGTTCAATTGCCCTGGCTGGGCTTTGGCAGCAGAGAGTAATTCATTCAGCGATTTATAGGGCGATTGGGCGGAAGTGACCAGAACATAGGGCACGTTGAGTACGTGTACAACAGGAACAAAGTCTTCAGGCTTGTACGGTAACTGCTTGTATACGAAGGGGTTGATGGAGGTTGTGTTGTTGACGGTGTAGAGTAAAGAGTATCCGTCTGCTGCTCATGTGGCAACAGCTTGCGCGCCAATGATGGTGCTAGCTCCTGCCTTGTTTTCTATCACTATCGGCTGCCCGAGCTCCTTTGACATTGACTCGCCTAGCAGTCGTGCGACAACATCGGGTGATGAGCCTGCCCCAAACGGGACTGTGATTTTGATTGGCTTGTTAGGGTAGTTCGTTTGAGCGAATACATGCAGTGGTAAAGCAAGAAACAACACTGCAAATGCAAATTCAAAAACAAATGCACATGTCAAGAAGATTGAATTTTGTAGCGTCTTGCTCTGCTGTGGCGATAGCCTATTTTTTTGGATTTGCGAGAAAATCATGATCTGGTTCTCCTTTGGTTAGTGCTGATGAAGTGAATTTGTTAACTACGGGATCTGGCCTACTGCCTATGTAAGATTGAATAAATTCTCTTAAATGAGTACTTTTTAATGACAAATACCATGCCGCTTATGATATTTATTTGAACGGTCGTACAAATTAGTGTATTCCCTAATGAAATAAATAAGACATGCCATCAACGATCAATACCGCCCACCTACTTCCTGAATCGGACATGAAAGAAACTCCGCGCAAACGGGGGCCGCGTCCAAAGGGCGAGTCCGAACAGATGCGTCTGCGTATCCTTGATTGCGCTGAAAAGTTATTTGCTGACCATGGCTTCGATGGCACCTCAATTCGCGACATAGCGGGACTGGCCCAAGTGCAGCTGACATTGGTCGGATACCACTTTGGCTCCAAAGAGAGCTTGTTTGACCATGTTTTGGCCCGCCGCTCAAGTGTCTTACACGACGAACGGATGAAGGCATTAGAAGAAGCGCGTGCGCGTCATGCCAATGATCCAATTCCTCCTAGAAAGCTTATTGAAAGCTATGTCTCGAGTTTCTTGGCAAGAGCTACACGGGACGACCCAGGCTGGTGCAACTACTCTACATTGGTCGCAAACATCGCCAATAGCTCAAGGTGGGCATCTCTTGTGAGCAAACACTATGACCCAACAGCACGAGCTTATCTGGTCGAGCTAGAAAGGTCTTGTCCTGAAATGAACAAAGAAGAACTTCATCGCGGGTTTTTTTTCATGATTGCGATCATGGTTGCAGTCTGTTCTCGTCCGGGCCGAATTGAGCGGCTATCGAATGACGTTTTCGAATCCACTGATGTCTCCGCGATCAGCCAGAGCATCTCGTATTTCGTAGAGGGTGGCTTTCGTGCATTAGCAGCGCCTTGCACAGCCAAGTCGAAAGATTAAGTACACGGTTGAAGATTGTGGATTGTGAGGTAGAAGATTTAAATGAAGGGAAAAATAATGTCAAAGCTACACGACTTCGCCTCCACGATCATCTGAACTGGAAACCGATGAGAAGGTACCCTAGTCCTTAGGCATCGACATCTTGAACTTTAAGCGCTCGTGATTAAGTACTTCCCTGACAAATTTCCACATGGATTCGTCCATGGTTCGATGGTCAGTAGAAGAGGCAGGAGAAAGCCAATTATCGAGAGTACGTTTGGGGCACGCTAAACGCAGAGCAAATGCATCCCGTGTCAGCCCAAGTTCGGTCATCGCAGCTTGTAAAAACTCTTGCTGTGTCGTCATCGTTTAAGCCGCCAATATCTCGCATTTGCAGTTCAACTTGAATACTGATTCTCGCTGAATGTGCATCGAAAACTCCAAAACTTCCTTGAGCAAAGGAAAAAAATTTTAGAAGTAATCGTGTTAAATGGTCTGATTTAAAAACTCTCAGTTTGTGATCTCACTGCGCATATAAGGATGACATGAAACCTAGAATTAGAGGCTCAACGAATCACTGACGGAGCAGTATTTAGTTGATCAAACCGAAGTGGGACCAAACAATCCCACCTAAATATCGACTTGGCAATAAGGTAAAGAAACCTGCTCCAATACAAGCACCCAAGTACAAACCAATCATTGCTTTGCGATGATTGACGATCTCTTTCATTGCCAGAGCACGAAGCCCATAGACAAGCCAAAAGGCAGTATAAGGAATTAGTAGATGAATGGGTGTATAGCCAAAGATGTTTGGCAATCTATAGTCTCTGATGAACGCTGCTGTGACAGCAGACAGAATCATCATTGAAACCCACCCGTATCCGAAGGCTCTGTGTAACCAAGGCCTTTTTGTTTGACCCAATCGTGCCCAAATGGCAACTGGACCAATCACCAAAGCAATCAATGATGCAGTCATATGAACTGCAATGATTGGTGTCATTTGCATTGAGATCTTTCTACTTGGTCACGTGTGAAAAATATCATTTACCGTTTAAAACCACTTATTTTGGTTTCTGAGTTTAAAATTCAGAAAATTTCGCTGATCTTGATTTCACTCAGATGTGGCCCTGCTGCCAAGATCGCCGAAGAACTAATGATCAGACATCATGGTGGTTGTCCTTGTCTCTCGCCATCAATGCGAGCCATCCGAATTTTTATGTAGATCCTTACATTCGCTTGACCCCGTAGGTACTGAACGCAGATTGAATTTGTGATTCCTCCGTTGTCGCATTCGGGTGAAACCTGTAGCTGGGCGAGAAGATTCGCTCAACTGCAATAGCACGTATGACGAATACGCTTCTGATCGGGAATCGGTCTATCACCATTGCGCGAAGCGGCGCAACCCATTTGGAAAATTCAGGGGACGATGGTTTCACGTCAGTTGCAATACCGATCACCTTAAAGCCCTTTTGAACAAAGACGTCAATGAAGCTCAAACATACAGTTGCATTAACTCGAATGTTATTAGCTGTTCCTGGCGAAGCAATGTTTGCCACCACAATGTGATCGTTGTCTATCACCGAAAAGATTTCCTTAGGTGACACGTTTGGTTGTCCGTTTTCATCAGCAGTAGCTAGCCAGCAAAGTACGCTTCGGCGTGCTGATTCTTTAACTGCCGAAGTTAACAAGGCTGTCATCATGCTTCACCTAGCTTGCGAGCTGATAGGGTGAGACGTTGAGAGTACTTCGCCAAAGCGCTCTGACAATCACAACTTAAGCCCATGACTGACGGCTTGCATGGGTTCAGTTCGTGAGGGAAGAGGCAACGCAGAAACAGGTTTGCCAGTGTCAAGCAGCCTGACCAGTTCAGCATGAACTTTTTCCATGAGGAATCCCGCTTTGTTGGGAGTGTTTTTGTATGCTGCTTCGAACTGAGCCTCAAGCGCCTGCGCCTTAATGGCCAGAGGTATTAACTCGGGGTGAATCATGGCCGCTCGATTGAGTGATAACCGCTCCACATCTACCGCAACGAGGGGTCGCACACTTTCCGAGAAAATATTTCTTAGAGGAACAGGGTTTCCGTGGAAGCCGTCTTTAGCTGCGTTGTACCAGCGTCCTGGTGCTTGGTCTATTTTCTTTCGGTCGAAGTCATAACCTGCGTTGCGAGCCATTTGCCGAATGAACTCGAGCGTTGTTCGCCCATTGCCTTCGCGAAAAGGGTGCAGGGCGTTCCAGCCCGTGTAGTAGTCGGTTAGACGTTCAACAAAGGCATTCTTGGGAAGGCCGCGAAGAAAGTTTTCAGAAGCCAGGCTTCTTGCCAAGTTTGCTGCAATCGTATGCACTCTGTCTAAGCGCTCAAAAGTGGTTCCCCCTTTGGAGATATTGACCTCACGGATTTCACCAGCCCACTCATAAACATCTTGGAAAAGTTCACGGTGGATGCTTTGGATGTGGTCCAAGTCAAACTTACCGCTAACAGAGCGAAGCCGCATCGCAGCCAACCGCAACGCACTTGCTTCTTGCTCGAACTGTTCAAGCGCAGCTTCGTCTTTAATTCCGGCTTTGTTTTTGAGTACGGCGGTGCCGGGTAAAAAGTATGCCTCCCAAGGGCTGGGGACATTTTCAAAATCAAGGCCGCTCGGCACGGTTTAAACCTCAGCCGACTTCACCACGTTGAGCGCGCTCAAGCGCGTTAGCTCGCGCTTGCTCGAAAGTCAGCGTACCAGCAATGACCGCTTCGCAGTCGCGCTCAAATGCTGGTGTGGGCTTGTAGCCCTCAAGTCGCACACTCGCAATGGCCTCTTCAAACGCTTGGCGCAATTCTTGTTGATCCAGATCGTTGCTGTCCATATGGCTCCATTCTTTAGAGTCGAGATGCGTACCAATTATACAAATTAAGCACTTTAAATGCAACTTTTGTATGCATAAAAAAGGCCGATTACCTCATTCGATTTTTAAAGTTTTCACTCTTAAATCGCTCACTTCGCGGCCGTGAGTATGTCAATTGGTCAAGCCCAGGCGCTCCTTTTATTGGCTTTTGCGCCTTGCAAGAAGTTTTAGCCCCAATGTTTCGAGGGTAAGGCAGCGTGACAGCGTTGTACCGAATTATTTAATTTAACTGTCACACACAACTAAAACAAGTTGTGTTAGAGTTTTAAAAAATAATACTTTGGATTTAAGCAATTGCTAAAAATCAATTCAAAAGAAATAAATAAAGGAGACAAGTCGCTCAAAATACACGCGTTGTGTTCTTTGGAGTTGATCGTGCCCGCCCTAAAGCCAGTCCAAGAAAAGATCCTCAAAGTCCTTTTTGACTTTGATGTTCTGACGAAGCCTCAAATTCTTCTAACAGATGAGGGGTACATCTTTGTTTTTGAGCTCAGATCGAAGGAGGAGGTTCTTGCAGCGCATGGGCAAAAAATATTCAATTTTTTAATCAGCGCCAAGATTTTTTCAGAACCAAAAGAGCCCGAACTTCAATCGCTTTATGGGACACAAAAAAAGCGGCCCCGCACCTGGCGATCCATGGATCGAATGATTCGGTGGTTCACGGAGCGAGGACTCATGCCCACAGCAGTCGTACTCCAAATCACAACACCCGTGTCTTTGCAACGTTCTAAACCCAAACCAAGGAGATCTTCATGAAAAAACCCTTCGCCACAGCCGTGCTGATGCTTGCCGTGGCCGTTCTTGCGGCGCACGTACCCGAAGCGCTGTCACAAGTTGTTATAGACAACGGATCGGCCGCAAAAAACCGTGTCTCAACGATTCTTGGCTTCTTTCTGGGGCTCGTCCAAATTGCAGGCTATTCGCTTTTCACAATTGCAGTCATGCTGGCCGCATACAAGATCACTTTTGTAGAGGGCTACAAAGCTTCTGATGCCAAGGGCATTGTGATCGGAGGCATTGTCTTTGGCCTGGCCGCAGCGATGGCCACCTATATCACCTCAACTTGATCAAGCGCGGTTGCCATGATCAGACACACCGTGTTCACCGGATGCGCCAGGCCCGCCCTTTTTCTGGGCGTGCCATTGGTGGTGATCGTGTTGTCTGGCTTGGCAACGCTATTGCTTGCAGGTTCGCTGTCTATTTTTTTTTCTGGGTGGGCAGCACTCCCGGTGGTCATTGCTTTCGGCATCTTTTACTTTTGGGCCCGGGCAATCACCAAGATTGATGAGTGGCGTCTCTCGCAGGTCATGCAAAGCCTAAGGATTAGAAAAGCTGTGAGACCGCGTAAATCTCTGGGAGGCATCCTGTATGCGCCTTTTGAGCTGAGAGAGCTAAAACCATGAAATCTCCAGCAATGAAGGCCGCTGAGCACCCGTCGTACCTCAAGTTCATACCATTTCAAAGCGAAGTTGCGCCCGGTATCGTCAAGCTCAACGATGGGCTCGGATACTGCTGCACTTTTGAAGTTGAAGGCATTGATTTTGAGACGTGCGGCGACGAGCAAATCGATGCATACAACGCGGCCCTTGAAAAAGCCACACGCTCACTTGAGCCAGGCTGCCAGCTTTGGGTTCACAAAATAAAGACCAAGGCCATAGAGGAATTTTCCCCGGCGTTGAGTAACGAAGTATGTCAATGGCTCAGCGATCAATACTTGCAAAGGCTGCAGACACAAGGGTTCGTTAAAACTCGTCTTTTTGTGACCATCGTTTTTCGCCCCACGTATGTGACTGGCGCAAACAACTTCAATGAGTTCGTCAAGCGCGAATTCGAGGCGATTCAATCAACAGAGGAAATGGCAGCCCGCTATCGAGCCGCCGCCTCGAACTACCGACTGACACGACTGGGTCAGCACAGCCAAGGAGAGCGAACGATCTCAGAGTGTTTGAGTTTTTACAGCTACTTGGTCAACGGTGTTTGGGATGATCTCCACGTTACCAATCGCCTTGCCAATCATTTGGTGGCATCTGCCAGACTGACATTTGCAGAACGCTCAGGAGTCATCAAGATAGAAGGGGGAGATGGCCGAACAAGGTACGCCACATGTTTAGAGCCTCGCGTGTACCCGGGCGAGATCACCCCAACTCAAATTGCAGCACTGCTTTATGCGGAACAGGAATTCATAGAGACACAGAGTTTTTCGATCCTATCTAACACGGATGCCGTCGAGAAAATGAGACGGCAGCGATCGCACATGATCAGCGGCGGCGAAGCCAGTCAAGAAGAAATCCGAGACATCGCTGTTGTCATCGATGAGCTTCGCGCTCAGAAGTTGGTTGTCGGCGAATATCACTACAGCTTGGCTGTTTTTTCAGAGTCACTGACAGCGGTCAAACAAGACCGCTCAGAGATCAAGTCAATCCTTGGCAAGGCTGACTTCAAGATGGTGGAGCAAACCACCATTCCTGAGGCGGCATGGTTTTTTCAATGCCCCGGCAACGTCAAAATGCGATCGCGCACGGCATTGATGACAAGTCGAAACTTTGCAGCTCTGGCGCCGCTTCACAATTTTTTGAAAGGCAAAAAGTTTGGTAACCCATGGGGCGATGCGCTTTGCTTATTCAGCAGTCCCTCGGGGCAACCCTTTTATTTCAACTTTCATCCAAGCCAACAAAACCAAGACAATACAGACGACAAGATTCCGGGTAACACGGTGATCTTCGGTAGCACTGGAACCGGCAAAACAACGCTTGAGACGTTCCTCATCTGCATGCTCAATGGTTATGGCGCCAGAACGATGGTCCTCGATATGGACCGATCGACAGAAATTGCGATTCGCGCAATCGGCGGTACTTACAAGTCTTTTTTGCGGGGTGTCAAAACAGGCATCAATGTTTTCCAATGGCCCGACACGCCCACAAACCGCGCTTTCAGCAAAAAAATCACAACGCTTTGTGTCACACGTGGGGGCAAGATTGAACTGAGTGCAGAGGAAGAAAATCGTCTCGCAACAGCGGTAGATACCGTCTATCTGTTGCCCCATGCATCGCGGCGTTTGGGCATCGTTGCGCAAAATTTGCCTGCCGTCGGAGGCAACAGCCTGGCCGAACGCTTGAGACGGTGGGTAGGAGAGGGCGATCTAGCCTGGGTGTTAGACAACGCACAAGACACTTTGAATTTGAAATCGAGTGTCGTATTTGGTTTCGATTATTCGGAGTTCATTGACGACCCAGAAGTGTCCGGGGTGTTTGTCAACTGCATGCTCCAAGCCGCAGAAATATTCAAGGACGGACGACCATTCGTGTTGTTCATGGAAGAGTTTTGGAAACCCCTAGAGACGCCCGCGCTTGAAGCATTTGTGAAAGACCAGCTCAAAACCATCAGGAAGGAAAACGGACTGGTGGTACTGACAACGCAGCAGCCCGATGACGTCACAAAGACCACCTTGGCCAAGACAGCGGTGCAACAAACCCAAACAGGTATTTTTCTTCCCAACCCAAAAGCTTATTGGGATGACTACCAGCAGTTTGGCCTGACTCAGGACGAGTACGAGATTGTCAAGGAACTCCCGGAAGACTCACGTTGCTTCTTGGTCAAGCAAGCAGGGAAATCTGCTGTTTGCACATTCAACCTTGGGGGACTCCATGAAGTGTTGAGCATCTTGAGTGGCAACAAGGAAAACGTGCAGAAGCTGGACCTCATACGTGAACGCGCTGGGGACGACCCCGCCCATTGGCTTCCAATGTTCTTAAAGGAGTGCGCATGAGATTGATGGCAGCATTTGAGTCAAAATTTGATCAGGCTCTTCTCACATCGGTGTCTTCTGTCAGCGCGTCCATCACACTGGCCGTTGCGGGACTGGTTGCCGCAGGCCTCACCCTCTACATCATGTTTCTTGCATATGCAATCGCTCGGGGCGATGTGCAAGAGCCCATGAGCAAGATCACCAAAGAAATAACGGCAATGACGCTAATTGCAGTCATTGCCACATCGGTCGGTGTTTATCAAACATACATTGTTGGCGCAGCGAACGGCGTGCTCGGTTTACTCACCCAGGCCGTAACGCAAAGTGATGCGAAAACCGTAGGGGAGACGTTGGACTTCCTTTGGTTCGACGAGGTGTCAATCAACGCCAATGGGGAAAAAGTACCCATGCAAACCGCCTTGTGGATCATTGCGCAAACCTACTCAACCCTTGGCATTCCAGACTATACGTACTCAATCGCTGCGGTGTTTGTTTGGTTAGCAATTTGCATCCTGTGCGTTTTCTGTTTCTTGCCGATTGTCTTGGCAAAAGTGGGCATGAGTTTGATGCTCGCCATCGGCCCACTTTTTATTTATTTGGCAATGATTCCCCAGACCAGGAACTACTTCGCATCTTGGCTTTCAAACATGCTGGGCAACTTGATGACATTAGTTCTTGTCGCGCTGATTTGTTCTACAACCGTGAACATTTTCCGGCTCGAAGTGCAAGAGCAATTGCAATCCCTCGATTATAAAACCTCTCAACCAATCGCCATTGCAATTGCACTGTTTGTTATTTCAATTGTGATGGGCTTTGCCTCTTTGCACGTAAGTCAAATCGGCGCTCAGCTTGCAGGCGGTGGGCTTGCACTCGACACCAAAGGCCTCGCAGGAACCGTTGTGCAGTCGATGATGCTTAAGAAAAAAGATTCGTCTACCCCTCCAGACGCCCCCAACTCAATGCAGAACAGCGGCTTAAGCGCAGCTTCATATTCCGCAGGCAAGAAGCTGGGAGAAATTATTTCAAGCAACAGAAATAAAGGGTAATCATGAAAAAAATCATCTACGTGTCCCTGCTCAGTATTTGTTTGCATTTGAACGTTCACGCGCAGGGAATTCCGACCATCGACGTTGCAAACCTTGCGCAAAGCATCAACCAAGTGCTGGCTTGGAAGCAGCAGTATGAGCAAATGCTCCAACAGATTGAGCAAATGCGCCTAGCCAATTCAACCGCTTTGAACGCCTACAACGCGAGCACGGGCAACAGAGGGTTCGGGTTGATCAACAACTCAATCACCAAAAGCGTGATTACACCCGAGTTCTATTCAAGCCTCCAAGCCACGAAAACGCCGCAAGACGCCAACGCACTCGTGAGCGCTCAGCTGGAACAAATCAGTGCCAGCACAAACACTCGCTTCACACAGATTCAACAATTGATGGCGGCCATCAACGCAACGAGCGATCCCAAAGCCATCAGCGAACTCAATGCTCGGATTCAATCTGAGCAGGCGATGATTCAAAACGAGGCGAAGGAAGTAGATGTCTTAAGACAGCATCACGCACTGCAGCTCGCCGCCATTCAAAGTGAATGGCTGGCCACGTCGATCAGGGCCAACAGCCGAGCGGTGAAAGACGGGAAATGAACCGTTTATTTAAACTTTTCCCGAAAAAGGATTCAACGGCCACCACAGCAGCCATTGAATTCGAGGCTCAGATGGCTCTGAGCGCCCAATCTAGCAAGCGCATTGCTTGGCTTGTGGCCACCGCGTGCCTGCTTATCGCTGGTCTGGCCATCCTTGCAGTCATTGCGATGCTACCCCTCAAGCAAACTGTCCCTTATCTGATCTACGTTGACAAATCGACGGGTATTACCCAAGTGGTGGATGTGGCGACCCCTTCAAAAATTACGCAAGACGAGGTCAATGCCAAGCATTGGGTGACTCGCTACATCCAGGCCCGAGAGAGGTATATCTATCAACTTTTGCAAGAAGACTACGACTTCGTGATGGCCACCAGCGATGCGGCACAGCAAAAAATCTTTGCCAAGATTTTTGAGCCCGGTCCGAATAAAAAAGATGCCGTCCTTCGCGATCAGGTGGAAGAGCGGATCCGAATCGCCAGCGTGCAACTCGCACCTGGGCAAGCAGGACGAGCAACCGTGCGATTCATTAAAGAAACATATCGAGCGGGGGCACGTGAGCCCGAAAAAGTTGAAACGATGATTGTTGACCTTGCATTCGGGTGGGCGCCTGTTGGGGCTTGGACCGAAAAAAATCGCCTGATCAACCCTTTAGGTTTCCGCGTCCTGGCTTACAGAGTGACGCCCGAATTAACGCAGCAGCCGCAATGAAAACCATGACCTTGTCTCTCGCCTTGCTCTGGAGTGGTGTTGCTTGCTGCGACACCATTCCAAAA
>JACCED012338839.1_pt1 | contig 13078 bp, 11 predicted proteins | sample 7455021 | NCBI WGS metagenome assembly JACCED01 (sample SAMN15323456, study PRJNA562643) | freshwater metagenome | isolation source: river surface water | place: USA:Blue River Watershed | collected 2017-08-19
CAGCCCCTGCTTTATTAAAAGATCGCAAATACTCTGATATGTTTTCATTAGATGAACTTAGGATGTTTTCATATTCAATCCCAAAATGACCAACAGGAGGACACTCCAAATTCATCGTAACTGGTAATTAATCTCCGACTTTAATTTCTGGTGTCGGCTTTTCAATAAATTTTTTCAGTTCTTCATTCCAAACAATCAATGACTTGCTCTCAACGACTTTAACATCGCGTCCACTCTCAGTATAAATTTTATACATTTCTTTTCCGGGGTCATGACGAGTAATCGCGGTGACCTCTCCCCAACTAACATTACCATCATCGTCAGTAGTCGAAATATAAACACCATCCTTCAATTTCAACAACTCTTGTTCCTTCTCAGGTAAATGCTCAATTTCATTCTTATTTTCATCCAAATGTTTATCAATCCATTCACCTATCTGAACATATTTAATTTCTCCATTTTCCAAAATTACAATTGTTGTATCATAACTAACAGATTTAATCGCCGTATCAATTACACCAACGCGCCCACCCATCTGGTGAAAAAATACCTCGTGTGGGTCCAAACCATTGAAGAAATTATTCACGATGAACCCCCGACTAATAGCGCCATAATCATCCTTCGAAAAATGGGGTAAAGTCCTCTTATCATAACCAAATGCAACTCGCCTATCAATGATAGATGTCTGTCCCAAAAATCCACGTGTCTGACAAATCGCACTCAACACATCACCCTTCGCTCCTGAACTGTTCGTGATATACATTCCATTCTTTCTGTCAATAGTCTTCTTCATATATTTCTCAAAATCATACTTCGCTCCATCCAACTGCTCCTTTATATCTTGTTCCAAACTAATATGAATGAATTTCGCATCCAAATCTGGATTGTATATACCAACATTAGCCTCCTTTATAATTGTATTAACATTCTTAATGCGAGTCTCAATAAACTCCTTGATTTTTTTGTTGTCATCCGCAGTCGGAATACAATCTCCCATTCCCAAAGTAAAACAATGCTCTGATAACCATCTGTTCAACATTCTCTGGTTATTATCCAAGAAGTTGCGAACCGCCTCCGGACCGAATGAATCAAAAATCATATGAATAAGAGTCTTCCCAATAATCGTTTTATCAAGGATTCCCTGCTTGAAAACACCATTCTCGATGATAACCTTATTATGGTCAACTGGGTCCATATCATAGCTCTTGTTCTCCTTCGTAAATGAAATGTCCGGCAAGAACATAGAATAAATGTCCTGACCGCGCCAGTTTCCATCCTTATCAGGAGAAGGCATCTTCCCCGTAAATTGTGGGTTCGTCATCGTCAAATTAAATGCGTTTTTCTTTGTGATTTTGATGTGTGGATGCGTAATCAAGAACGCAGCAACCATCGTATCAAAGTTAACTTGAATAATCGGCTCTGACTTCGCGGGACTGATAATTTGCGTGGGAACCGCTGTCAACTTCTCCAACTCATATGCTGTCTGAATATTCTGGGGGATGTGCGTGTTCATCTCATCTCCATCAAAATCTGCATTATAAGGGGCCGTGCAATACACATTTAAACGGAATGTCTTTCCGGGCATTACCTTGACTTTGTGGGCCATCATACTCATTCTGTGAAGGGACGGCTGTCTGTTGAACTGGCCCCAATCGCCATCCATTAAATGTCTATCAATAATATCTCCATCTTCCAATACAACACTGTTCCTATCAATATACTTCAAATAAATATGCTCCGGATGCGCGATTCCATTCTCATCGTAATTCATTTTAGTTATTTGCTTCGCACCCGGATGGACCAGTGGCCCATTCCGCACCAACCGATACAATTTCTCCTTGTTATACTTCGTAACAATCTCAGGAACTGTTAGATTCATCGCAATTTTCATTGGAACACCATATTCATCAATACTGATGCTCGGGTCTACACCTACGACAGTTCTTCCAGAAAAGTCCACGCGCTTTCCCATAATATTGGACCTAATACGACCCTCCTTTCCCTTCAACCGCTGACGAATCATTTTGAGAGGCTGTCCACTTCGACGGCTACTTACTGGAATATTCTTGATTTCGTTATCAACCATCGTCGCAACGTGATACTGAATCATATTATGGACCAAATTAATCTGACGCGCGGAACTCTCCTTTTCGACGTCGCTATCCTTCTTCAAAGCCTTCTCTAATTCCTTTTTAAGAAGATTCACATTCTTCACAATTTCTGCGATTTTTGACGTCAAATCATCTTCGGCCCTCTGATTATTATCCTGACGAACGGAAGGACGGACAGCCGGAGGAGCAACAGGGACAACTGTGCATATCATCCATTCTGGGCGAGAATCCAAAATGTCGAACCCAAGTAATTCCGCGTCCTCATTAGTAATCTTTTTGAAAATGTTTAGGACGTGCTCAACTGGGAGCATGAACTTCAACTTCTTCTCATTCGCATCTTTAAAAGCATCTGAAGAATACTCGGCGTCAATTTGGATGATGTTATCATTCTTGTATTTGTCTCCCATAACTTTTCTGTATATAGTCGGTTGAACCGCATTACAACCACCGTTATAAATACACTTCTTGCTTGACTGCTTCGTGCATAAATCCGCGACATACTTGAAAGCATTCGCTCCATTCTTTTTCTTCAATTCTTTCATTATAATCGGGTTCGATTTGTCAATGAGGAGATTTGCACATCGAATACACACACATCTAAGTAATTTTATAATTGTGTCCATATGTTGAATCCAATATACGGGGAGTGGGAGTTCGATATGTCCAAAGTAGCCGGGGCATATCGTATGGTCATAGTCGTCGGTGGGACAAATACGTCCTCTCTCTAAGACTCCCATCCTCGGGTCGAAGAGACCATTTTCCTTCGGTTCATTTCCATCATATGTCTCCGGAATGGTTACATGACATACCGAAGCTTTTTTCAGAGCCTCCGGATTCAATAATCCGAATTTGACCTCTGTAATATTTGCAATGTTGCTAACGTCTGATAATTCTTGAAGTAGTTTAGACATATTTAATAAAGAGATTTATAATATACTGTTATATTTCTTTTAAATTGGTTTTTTTTAAATCAATTTTTTATTTTATTCGGAGTCTTTATCTTCGTCGGCGTCGTAATTTTCGTTTGATTTAGTTTATTCCTAAATAAAAATAAAATATTATTAATAAATGATTGATTCCGAAAATAATAATTCGCCAAAAAAAAGATTTTTCTCAGAAATTTTTTCAAATTTAGGCGAAATAAAAAAACCGAAAAAAGAAAATACTTCCTATGAATTAAACATTATGAACGAAGATAATGAAATACCTAAGAAGAAAAAAAGTGCGGATTCTAATCAATCTAAAACACTTTCTAAAATATCCAAAAAAGATACTTCTGAGGTTGAACCAATCGATAATAGTTTTATAATTAGCAAAAAAAAAGTTTCCGCGAAGACACTAAAAACTCTTGATATTTCAGCAAAAGAATATGAAATAATGACGGAGACTGAGTTCAATTATTGGAAAAAGCTATCAAAAGAAGAAAGACACGAGTTAAAAAAATTAGAACAGGAGTTAAATGAATATGAGTTCTCCGATATTCCGGAAAGGTTCCGCATTCTTAAATTCAATATTCCATTAGCTACTAAAAGAAACATCATGCAACGTTTTACCCAGTTCGAAATGATGGAAACTTCGGATCCCGAATATTTCAAGCTCAATCGCTGGATGGAAGGTATCCTCAAAATTCCTTTCGGTAATTACGTAAATCTTCCTGTTTCAATAAAAGATCCATCCGATAAAATAAATTATTTTATTTCCGATGTTCGTTCTAAAATGGATTCAAGTATATTTGGACACGTCGAAGCAAAAGATAAAATTATGCAGGTTGTCTGTCAGTGGATATCGAATCCACAATCATCCGGAAATATAATCGCCCTTCAAGGACCCCCCGGAATTGGGAAAACTTCACTTATTAAGAATGGAATTTCTAAGGCTCTTGGTCGCCCTTTTCATATGATAGCCCTAGGAGGAGCAACTGATGCGACTTTTCTTGAAGGACATAATTATACTTATGAAGGCGCCAACTGGGGACGAATCGTCAGTATAATTATGGACTCTAAAATAATGAATCCGATTATATTCTTCGATGAACTCGATAAAGTAAGTGGGACAAAACACGGAGAAGAAATAATTGGTGTCCTTACCCACCTAACTGACCAGACACAAAATTCATCTTTTCAAGACAAATATTTTTCGGGAATCGATTTAGACCTATCAAGATGCCTATTTATTTTTTCTTATAATGATGAGAGCCTATTAAATCCGATATTAAAAGACCGCCTCGTTAAAATAAACCTTTCTGGATTTTCTACAACTGAAAAAATAAATATTTCAAAAAATTACATACTAAAAGAACTTAATAATAATATTGGGTTTGATGATAATATGGTTGTTTTTAGTGATGAATCAATAAAAGAAATTATTGAAACATACACTGATGAACAAGGAGTTCGTGAATTAAGGAGATGTATTGAAACAATCCTCCTTAAACTAAATATGCGCCGTTTCACAGAAAATATATCATTCCCACTTAAAATTAATTCAGATATTATAAAAGAATATCTCAAAAAGCAAAATACGGACGACTTCTTATCTAAAATGCTATACCTCTAAAATGAATTATCTGGAAAACGCTTATTTCCACCTCTCTTTTCACCAATATTGGACTGCTGTTCAAGAGTTGTGCAAACCTGACCAGTTGATGTAGAATAATCTGACCGACAGTTGGGACTTGCGCGGTTCTTCGCAAAAGCAAACATACTATCCTTCGGAATTTGAGAATAAATCATCTCATTTGCGAGTGGTAAAGGAGTTCCCTGAGGAACGAACAAGTAATCACTATCAATAAGTTTATTATTTGCGGGTTCAGCCTTCCATCCATTGTAAGGATTCGCCTTCAATCGCAAACCATCATAATTTCCATAAACACCATTTCCCATTTCATAAGAAACTGGCGCAGGAGTATTAACACTTAATAAATAAGTATTGTTTCCTAAATAAGATGCTTGTTGTTTGTCGAGCTTATCAATGCGGTCAAAAGGGTTTGTCGGAGTTTTACCTGCGGGGCCTCTGTAATAATCTGGGAATATACGATTCATTATAATATAATTAGATAAAAAATATATCTATTCCTCTTTTTTATTTCCAAATATCCAGCTTACGATTCCATAAAATATCATTTTTCCATCCAATCTAAAATGATTAAAACGTTCTAAAATATATTTTTCATTCTTTTCATTATTGACTATTTTAGTTTCATCTAAATTATTTTTTATTTTTAAAACTTGGTCTGAATCAATTTCATACTCATTCAAAAAAGAATCCTCCATTTTATATTTCATTCCTCTGAATGGAAATTTATTAAGTTTATGACTGTAAATGCGATTTAGAGGAATACCATTATTTTTAGAAATATAAAAGTCATTTAGTGGGCCACCGTAGTTTAGTAATAATGAAAGAACTTCTGCTCTTTCTTCTGGACAGCAATCAATTTCAACAATTTTATTTGGATTTCTTCTTAAATTATCATCTTTTGTATAAAGTGGAAAATAATCAATTGTATTACTTGGAAAATTTATAATATAATCATTATTATTTTTGCGATATATAATTTCAATTATACAATCTTTAATTATTTGTTTTTTCAAAAAAGTTAGCGATATAGAAGATGAATATTTTATTTTATCATTTAGATAACTTATTGATTCTGAATGTTCAATTACTTCATCTTCATAAATAAAGTATATATTCTTTATTGAAACATCTTTTGATATATTTTTATTCTGGAAATATCTTAACTCAAAAAACATATTAAATAGGAATGTAAAGATTCTATTTAGTATAGCAACCATTATTTTATTATATATAAAATCTTTTAATCTATTTAGAAAAAATAAAATCTATATAATCATATAAATGAGCAGTTGCGCAAATATCGTGAATCGTCTTCAAAGTGATGTCTGTCTTATTAAAGAGAATTGGAGTTATATTGACTATTCCGCTCTTATCCTTAAAATGAATCAGGGAATATTTTTTAGTTCTCCATTACTTGTTTATATTATTCCAAATGATAAACCAAGTGTAATCGGTATCCCATTAAATGTTGAAGTTTCATCAGAGTCGTCATTAACCACGACTACATATTCTGCATTACTTGTTACCGATAGATTTGGACACGAATCAGCCGATATTTTAGAATATGATAGCATCGTATTTACTTCTGAAACTCTTATTAATTTTGGTCAGAGAACATCGTCCGGATTTTTTGAGTTTACTGATACTCTCCCGATTGTTCTTATTGATGCCGATCCAAGCATTCTCCCAAATCTTTCTCAATCAGAAGTTATCGCAGCGCTTAGATCATGTGCTGGTTCTTCGGATAATCATACCGTAACATGGGGTCCATATGATGCTTTACATATGTTTCTTTTTAAGAATTATGGAATTAAAAATCTTCCACCCTCAGTTGCAGCATGTTTCTATGATTATTTTAATAATAACAAAAGTAAGGTTAATGAGCCAATTGTTGAAAAAGAAGAACCAGTTGTGTATCTTCCAGTTGAAAAAGAAGAACCAGTTGATGATGTAAAAGATGAAATTAGCGTTGTTTTACCATCTGTTAGTGATATTACTTCTTCATCTGATAAAGAAACAATTACATTAACAGAACCAGAACCAGTTAAAGAAAGAACGCTTAATATTGATTTATATGAAACTTGCGCAGAGCGTGCTTATCCATTTGAACCATTCGAGCCATTTGAACCAGTTCGAGATATTATGGATATTAGGGTAGAAAAAGTAAAGACTGATAAACCAGTTGAAAAAGCCCCTGAAATTATTGTTCGTCATATTGAAGATAGTGCTACAACTACTACAAGTTCAACTACTGAAAGTAGCAGTAATGATGCAATTGAAGCTAAATTGAGAGCTCTTCTTGAAGCAACTGAAACATCTGAGGTTACCAGAACTGAATAAATATGTATTTGTAAATTATATTTTTATAACATAAAAATATAATGGAATCTTGTATAACTAATCGATTAAATAGTTTATGTAATTTATATTGTAATTTAGAAAAAAAGATTAACGATTATTTATTAAAAAATGAAACGGATTCGTTGACAAAAGAAGAATTAGAAAAAATAAAAGAAGAACTTAAATCAATCAAAGAAGAGAATAATTTATCAATAAAAGAAGAATTCGAAAAAATAAAAGAAGAATTAGAAGAAATAAAAGGAGATAATAATTTATCAATAAAAGGAGAATTAGAAGAAATAAAAGGAGAATTAGAAGAAATAAAAGGAGATAATAATTTATCACTAAAAGGAGAATTAGAAATAATAAATGGAGAATTTAAAATAATTAAGAATGATACAAATAAAAAAATAAAAGATGAATTAGATTCAATTAAAAATACAATTAATTCAATTACACATGAATTGCGATACCAAAAAAATATAAATTTAGATACTCCGAATTATCTTGAATATACATTGTTATATGCAGATTTTGAAAATTGCGGTATATGTATGTATTGTCCAAGCGAGCCATATGAACCAGATAATGATATATCAAATGGTCCGATCATTGATAATGAGAAATATACAATATTAAAAAATATTTTGAATAATTAAAATATAAATAATATTATGTCATCAAGTGAAATATGTGGAGTAGTAAATGCGCTGACTAGGACCGTTTTTGATTTACAATTAAATTCTCAAAATTTTAGTAAAGATTTATGTATTTTCAATACTGACTTTTATAAAAATCGAAGGCTTATTCTATTTAGTTTCCTAACTTATGATTATATAACAACAGAATCTGTAAAAATAACTTGCGATGAACTCGATATTATGCGAGAATTTTTGCTTACATATATTGAGAAATTTCAATGCACCGGTAATATTGGAACTGTTTTTATTTCATATGTTAATAAAAGATTGCGATTCTGTTTTTGCTATTATGAACGCGCATCTAAAACATCAGAGACGTGTGATACTCTCAAATTAATAGAAGAAGAAATAAATACAGTTTTTGATGGGTCTATTTTCAAGCTTCTTCAACCATTCTTCAATAATATTCCCCCGAATACTCCAATTTCTAATATTAAAAATCTTCATCTCTACTTTAAAGAAGGCTGTTATTATTTGAAATGTAATGTTAATGGTTTATTGAATTATTGTGAATTGGAGAAGACAGTTCTCAACTGGAATTCAAGTAATTGTATCCCAATCAATGGAATGAACGGTAATTTTGTTAATGGTAGTTATTACGATACAAATATATATCCTAATGGATGCGACCATCCAGCGGAACCAGCTGAACCATTTGAGCCATTTGCCCCATTCGAGCCATATTCTCCATCTGAACCTTATTGCCCTCCAAAAACAAAAGAGCAAAAGCGGGTCCTTGAAGATATTGAGAACACTGACTATTTTAAAATTGTTAATAAAAAACTCGATAAGAAAGAATTGAGTAAAAATACTTTGTCCGGAGTTGAATCATCTGAAAAACACGAAGGAAATATTCGCGCGGCGATTAGTCGAATCCTCGAAATTAGTTCAACTGATGAATTAACCAGCTTATAAAAAAATGACTTAAAGACATTTTTATATATAGAATAATAATGGAAAACAAATTACATACATCTTGGGTATTATGGTTTCATTCGTTGGATGACACGAATTGGACAAAAGATACATACACAAAAATAGCTGAAATTAATTCGGTTGAGGAATTTCTTGGAGTATATCAGGACTTTGATACATTTGGGAAAGGAATGTTCTTTTTAATGAGAAAAGATATTTTCCCACAATGGGAAGATGAGAGCAATATTAAAGGAGGATATTGGTCTTATAAAATTGGAAAGACTGTCGCGGAGAAGGCGTGGTTCGAATTATCTTGTGCTTGTATTGGGGAATGTTTAACAAAGAAACCACAAGACATGTTCAATATTAATGGAATCAGTTATAGTCCAAAAATAAATAATGTCATTATTAAAATATTGAACCGCCATTCTGAATTGAATAATTCAATCATATTAAATGATAAAATAGAGAATTTACATCCGAGCACGTCCCAATTTAAATCTCACATTGAAAATAAGGACGAATTCGTGAGTAATTAGGAATCATTCTTAGTAATTTTTTCATTCAATAATTTCTGTTTTTCCTCTACTGAATATTGAACAATATTAATATAATTATCTTGTAATATTTTTACAATATAAGAATACGTGTCATTCAACTGTGCGTCATTTTTCGCACCAGCAATCAGAATTTTACCTGTTCCGAATACTGCGATTGAAATACGGCGACAGTCTCCATCGCCATCTCCCCTCTTTTTCTTCGCGGAAAATTTACACTTTTTGGAACAGACACAAACCCCATTTTTCACAAGTTGGTTAGTGTTCCACATGAAATATATTTTCACGCCTTGGTAAACACGGGGGTCATAACTACTGAAAAGCTGGTATATTGCTCGGTCTCGAATTAGGATGTCATATAACTTGTGATTATCGATGAAGAAACCTACGAAGAAATTACTATTAATCATAACAATATCGTAATTGAGAACGTCCGCGGTTGATTTATCAGCTTCCGTTTCAAAAATTTCGGGTAATTTCTTCATTTCTGTGATTAATAGTCGGACTGCATCAAGTCCATCTTCGTCATTTTTTGAACCAGTGCAGGTTATGCGCCCGTTCGTAAAAATCATCAGATTGATACACTTCTTCTCGCGGATTTGAACTGAAATACAGATTGAATTATAGAAATTATTATTCAGTTTACTGTTTTTGACTAATATTTTGTCATCAATAACATCGGTTTCGACTTTTGTGTAATTAATAGTTTTTATGGGAAAATTGGGGGTTCCGACTTTTTCCTCTAACTTTCGACACATCAATTTCATATTGTATCTGACATTTATATAGCAACATGCTGTCTTCACTGAGATATTCAGAGAATGTGCTTCCGGTATATCGACTGGATTATTCTTTTTGCGCAGTAATATGCGCATCATCATTTCTTCATGTTGATTGATTTTATCAACAAACTCTGGGAGTGGGAATTTTAATTTAGAAGTCATTGTTATTATCATTCATAATGTCTGAACTTTTTTAAATCACTTTTTCGTAAAAATGATTTAAAAGATTTAGAAGGAATAGTTATATACGATGTCCGAATATATTATGGAATGTAAAACTGTTCAAACAGGAGTTTTTAAGACACTGGTCGAAGCTTTAAAAGATATCCTAACTGATATCAATATTGAATTTCACAAGGGGAATAGTGAGTCTCCGAATGATGATGAAAAAGGATATATTAAGATTGTGGCGCTTGATAGCACTGTGAATATTATGGTCCATTTGAAATTGGAGGGAGCGCGATTTGAGTCTTATTATTGTAAGAGGCGGATGTTAGTTGGAGTTAGTATGATGTATTTTCATAAACTAATTAAGACGATTTCAAATAGTAATGACTGTTTAACATTATATATTGCTGAGAATGATGAGAATAAGCTTGGAATTAAGATTGAGAACAGTGAGAAGAATAGCGTAACGAATTACAAGTTGAACCTGATGGATATTAAATACGACGACATTAATATTCCTCCACAGAAATTTGACAATATTATCAGTATGCCCAGTGATGATTTCCAGAAAATTTGTAAGGATATGAACAATTTGGCGGAGATTATTGAGATTAAAAATGTGGGGAACAAGTTGATTTTTGCGTGTAGCGGGGATTTCGCGGATCAGGAGACGGTTTGTAGTGAGCACAGTGGGCTCAAATTTGATAAAATGAATGATTCACACGATGTTATTCAGGGCTATTATAATTTGAGACAGCTCGTTCTTTTTACGAAATGCACACATTTGAGCAATAGTGTGGAGATGTTCATCAAGAATGATTTCCCCCTTATTATTCAATACAAGGTTGGGAGCCTCGGATGCTTGAAGTTGATTTTGGCGCCGAAAGTTAAGTAATTTGCGGTTAGTTTTTATAAATCGAGAACACTCAATAATTACCATATATTGATTGGTTCTCCAAATTCTGAAATCGCTCGTTGATTGATTTCTGGATTTTTTTTGAAGAAATCAACAATGAATTTTGATATTTTCTCGTTAAAAATATGGCTGGTACTACGTCCAGTCACCCTGTAATGCCGAGACTCATGCAATGTTTGAACGAAAAATTTTTTTCCAACGTATTTTCCAAACTCGAAAATCAGATTCACAAGTGATTCTGGTGGGATTTGTATCGAAGCGAGATACTGAACAAATGCTGTGATTCGTTCGGAATATTCATTTCGTAGATTTTTTCTATTGACTTGAAAAAGAGGCTTCAAGACAAAGAAATACGGATGAGGGTTGTGTTCAGAACCTGAGACGGTTTCATACAATTTCAGAATCAAAATCATGATTATGCTCGAATCTAACTTTGGTTTTGTATATCCAACCATTCCACGTAATTCTCTTTGAATATGTTCTTGAGAAGATTGTGGAACTTGAAAAAATTGTTCAATTCCTTGAATCGAACCAGTTTCAAAAAACATTATCAAAACATTGAATATCAATTCTGAATGCTTTGCGTATTTTTTTTGGACTCTTCGAATTGTATGACGAGAATTTCCCTCATTCCGTCTACCTTCTGGAAAATAATGAGGATCGTATGATAGACCTTGGGAATATTGAACAGGTTGAACCGGTCTTTCTTGAACAGTTTCAACATTGATTGAAATCTGTTCTCCGTTAGGTGTTTCAACTGTTAGTTTACATCCAACAACAGAAGCTTGTTGGCTTGTAATTGAATCAAGAATAGATTGAATTGTTTTATACATTTTCTTCTTTTTAGTTCCTAAAAACAACTGTTTATTTTCTTTCAATTTTTATTTCGCGTTTGTATTCGCGCATTTTGCCCGTATATTTCCGATTTTACAATTATCCGCGATTATCTTTTCCGAATATGACAATATTCCGAACTCTTTTTTACACATACGGTCTGGGTTGTTCGTTTCCGGAAAACAGCTCGTTGTATTTTCGAACAATTGCTTCCCGTCATAATAATTCCCATCACATACACCTCTCTGATATCCATCCGGACATCCATCATATTTGATATCTTTATATCCCCAAGTCATATAATTTGACTTTTTTTCACGTTGATTCTTGTTCTGACAGACTACATTCATATCGCTTCCAACGGGGACGCACTTTGTCGATTCGGCCTCTAATTTGACTCCGGCCTGATATCCATTTTCACAATAAGCGCGGTAATCATTCTGGGGACAATTCTCTCCATCTATTTTTCGAACGCCGTAATTATTACCGAAATTCTCCTTACACATTAAGTCATATGAAACAAGATCGTTTTTGGGATATCCTAAGCATTTGGTTGATTGATATGGATGATAATATATATTTCCTTTAACATTGTGAATTTTTTTCTGATCGGGGTATTTATTTAAGAGGGTTGTTAGTTGCTCGGCTGTCATACATTTTCTACCGAAATAAGGATGCATATAACCGAATTCTTTATTTCCGAATTGGTTTTTGAACTGACATATTCCCAGCTCTTTATTTACAACATTGGATTTTACTTTATTCCCATCAATATCGCCGCGACTTACTTCTTTAAAATCCTCTTTTTCTTTTTTACTACACTTTTTAGCATTTTCTCGCGCTTGCTGTTCTTTTAATTTATCTTTGTATGCTTCTACTGCGTTCTGCTTACAGTTTTCTAAGCGCTCCGGAGGTATTACGCAAACACGATTCGACATGTAAATTCCATAAATACCGTCTTTTTCGCATATTCCATTTGGAGAACCAATTCCTATAGAATTAGTTTTTTCTTTGGAAACATTGTTCTGTGTTCCACCTGCTCTCGCTGTTAAATCACTGGTTCCACCTGCTCTCGCTGTTAAATCACTGGTTCCACCTGCTCTCGCTGTTAAATCACTGGTTCCACCTGCTCTCGCTGTTAAATCACTGGTTCCACCTGCTCTCGCTGTTAAATCAC
>JACCED012076190.1_pt1 | contig 13077 bp, 13 predicted proteins | sample 7455021 | NCBI WGS metagenome assembly JACCED01 (sample SAMN15323456, study PRJNA562643) | freshwater metagenome | isolation source: river surface water | place: USA:Blue River Watershed | collected 2017-08-19
AAAGATCTCGTGGAGTTGGCAGGAGAGTCAGGTGCCGACGTTGAGATGCAAGCAGAGATGCCAAAAGGTCAACCTCGCATGATGAGACTTCAAGCGTGGGCGAATGATGATGTGAAGGAATACTTCCGAGACGCACGAGAAGCCGTAAAGATCTGCAACAACGTAGAAACAACCGACGCAATTGGTGTGAAGGAAAAATACAGCGTGATTGAAGATCGCGATATTGGTGACGAATCCATCAGTTGGCAACAAACCACAACGCCGCCAGCATCAACACAAACTGAAAAATTTCAAACAGTTGGTCGAACAACAATCGCGCGATTCGGATCCATCATCATGGTGCTGCAATTAGGTGACATGGCGTTTACTGGCAAAACACAGGCCATGGACGAAGATGCATGGTGGGACATTGTGGAACTAGCAGGCAAAAAATTGGATTCGTTAGACGAACAAGTCCACAAGTAAAGCTGCTATGTCGGAGACGAGTTTGACTTGCCTGTGCGAGGCAGATGCACATCGAAACGAATGGCGATTGCGCGAAGGATGACCACCACAACCACAGGTACCCACACACGAACCACGTCTGATGCGGACGTTTCGCGAAGCAAGACGTGAACTGTGGCGCCCACAAGTCCGGCCACCGCATAAATCTGGCCCACGAACACCATTGGTGTTTTGTCGGTGAAGATGTCGCGAATGACGCCACCACCAACGCCGGTGATGACGCCCATGAAAACAGCAATGAACGATGAGGTTCCGTTCTCGAGTGCGATAGATGTTCCAAGAACGACAAATGCACCCAGCCCGACTGCGTCGCTAGCCAAATACCACGAGTGATTTAGCGGATCAATGTGGATAGGAAGACGCAACACGATGAGTCCGGCTGCAACAGTTATCAATGCAACAACAACGGGCCATTCATCGCGCACCCATGTGACTGGCAAATTGCCAATGAGGACATCTCGAATTGTGCCCCCGCCAATAGAGACAACAACGGCCAAGACGGTTGCACCAAGCCAGTCAATTCCTGCTTCTGCTGCCGCAAACACTCCAGAGGTTGCAAACGCGATTGTTCCAATGATGGCGACAATGAGAAACACGCCTTCGTTTGTGGCTAATTGATTTGCAAGCACATGTGAACAGTAGTTGTAGAAAATTAGCAATGTCCGAATGGTGGAGCTGGGAGATTTCCCACCCTCCCTTGTGGCTACTGGCTCAGAAGGCGGTTTCGAGGCTTGTTACGCCTACGGGTTACGCCGAAACACCACCACACGCGCTGAGATGGCCGGAGAGCTGCGATCACTTCCTCCACTGTGCCACAGAGTGCCGGGCCGTCAAAGGACTCCACTCGGTGTCGTGGTGGCCGGTCCACGGGGCGTCAGGTGCGACCTGAGACGATCCGGATTTTCACACCTCCGACGATTCCCATCCATCCAGGGTCGAATGGGAATCAGTTCTACGCACAGACTGCTTGAATGGCGGCGATGATGTGATGACCTTGGAGGACACTAAGTCCCGCAACGGCCAGGCATCCGGTTAGTACGACGGTCAAGTGCATCGGATGAGTGTGATTTGTTCCTGACCTCAACCATCGAACTCGTGCGGACACTGCCGAGGACGTGATACCGAGCGAACCTGTCGGATTCCAGTGCCCGAGCGCAGCCTTCGACAATGCAGACACAACGGTGTGCGTGTCGCCGCAGTCGCGTTTGGCTGCAGCGTCGGCGATTCGTTCAAGAGCGAACTCAAGTTGCCGTTTCACCGGTATCAAGATCGGGTTGAGGACAACACAAGCACGTGCAACCAGGAGCCAGAGGTCGTGACGGCCGTCGATGTGTGCCTGCTCGTGGCGTAGTACCGCGTCAAGTTCCGCAGGCGAAAGCGAAGAGATGAGCCCATCAGAGATAACAATCCCAGGGCGACGTCCTGGGATTGCATACGCAAAACGACGCGGATCAGGAAGTGTGACGACACCGCCGGGATGGAGACCCCAAAGCTTCCTTTGGGCAACCAGCATCTGAATCAGCTTCACCACGACAACAGACGAGAGCAATGACGCGATAACCCCGACAGAACTTCCGCGCACAACGTGTACCCCGTCGAGGTGCAGCCAGGAATGGAGACGGGAACCGATGAGCGGAAGGGCAACTATTGCCTGCATCGAAAGGTGCAACAGCAATGCCAGAGTGGCAACAGCCAGGGAAAGCAGCAGAGCAATCGCTGCTCGTCGAGAGGCGACGGGTGTCATCGGGGCCAACAGCGGTGCAATCACGACAGCGAGGACTGACGCACACAGCAACGGCAGGGTGAGCAGGATCATCGCCTGTCATTCTCTGCGAGCATTCGACGGAGTGCCTCACGGTCGCGGCGCGACAACTTCCCTACGAAACCAACCAGAAGCGCACGCTGGTTGGGGGAACCGTCGAGAACGGCAAGCATCTGCTCCGCATACCAGTCTTCACGAGAGAGGGTCGGCCGGTATGCGAACGCTCGCCCCATGGGTACCCGAGTGACCGTGCCCTTCTCAACGAGTCGTGTCAGCACCGTTGCGACACTCGTGTAAGCAAGGTCTGCACCGAGTGCCTCTCGCACATCGGATGGCTGCAATGCTTCCTCGACATCCCAAAGGACATTGAGAACATCACGTTCGAGTTCGCCATCAGCACGCCTGCCCATGGGATGAGCATACCGGACGATAAGGTTCATGTCTTACACCTTGTAGTAGATCTCTTTCACCATGACCCGGCACCTGATTCGCTTTCTCCTCTTCATCGCGACAGCTCTCGCTGTTTCAACCGCTGGCGCCGGTACGGCGCTCGCGCACAACAAGCAGATCTCCAGTAGTCCCGCCGACGGCGAGATCCTGACCGCGGCACCGGCGCAGTGGATTATCACATTCGACAAAACTGTCCCCCTTGCATCGGCATCCGGTGAAATCGTGAAGTCAGATGGCATGCGCGTCCCCCTCGCCGCACCCCAACAAGGCCAGACCGACAACGTCGTCGCATTCAACCTTCCGGGCGACCTCACCGGGTCTGTGACGGCACGTTGGCGGCTCGTGGGCACGGACGGACATGTCATTTCAGGGCGAATACGATTCTCGGTCCAGGCCCCCGCAATCGTGGCCCCGACTGTCCCATCGCCTACGACGACGGAGCTGTCGTCCGTCACTGGTGGTACAACTTCAGTGCCATCAAATCCTCCGACCACTGATGTCCAATCGATCACGGACGTGTCAAGCGGGTTCGATGACGGGCGATTGTCCGTACCTGAACCTGCACGCGCGGCGCTCAGATTTGCGAACTACCTCGCTTTCTACATCCTTGGGGGCCTCTTTTTCGCGGAGTGGTACCTTGCCGTTGGTTCGATACGGGTTCCGCTCGGAGGGCGCCTCGTTCGTTACGCGTCGTGGATACTCCTTTCATCGTCGGCTCTGCAAACGTTGGTGTTCGTGGACGACATTCGGGCATCTGGCTCGAACTGGATCACCGGTTTCCTCGACGCACTGGGGACGACGCCAGGCTCGATGTTGATCATGAAGACTGCAATCTGCGCTCTGAATGTTGCAATGACGAGAGAGGTCTTGCGCGAGGGTTTCCTCGACCCCGTCAGGTCGCGTCTGTTTCTCGTCACCGGACTGATGTACATGGTGACCCTGGCTTACGGAGGACATTCCCGCTCGCAGGCAGCTCCGTGGCTGGGCATCCCCGCCGATGTCGCTCACATGGCTGCCTCCGCAGTTTGGCTCGGCGGTCTGTGTGCATTCGTGTTCGTTGTCGTGCCGCACGTGGACGACGAACGTGCTGTCGCCGGTTTCGATCGATTCGGTTACGCAGCAGAACGAGCGGTCGCCGTCCTGGTTGTGACAGGAGTTATTCAGTCGTTACGCCTACACGCGAACCCGTTCAGTGTTTTCACCAACTCGCACGGACTCTTGCTGGTCGCGAAACTGTCCCTTGTTGCTTTCGTTCTTCGTCTTGCAGCACAGAACAGGAGACGGCTTCTTGGACGAAGCAGGCGAGTGTCGGACTCGTCTGCGCGATTGAAGAGCGCACTCATACGGTCCTCGCTTGTCGAGCTCGGTCTGGGTGCGACGATTATCGCCGTCACTGCTGTGATGGTGGCATCCGCCCCGACTTGACATGTATCCCTGGGACGATAAACTACTACACGTTGTCGTAGATCAACAAGAGGAGCACCCCCAATGAAGAAGACACTTTCCCTTATGGCAGTCGCACTTGTTGCAGTCCTTGCCGCATGCGGCTCGAATAGTTCGGACACCGCCGGGGGTTCAGACGCGACTACAGCCTCAACGACAGCAACGAACACATTCAACAATGCTGATGTGATGTTCGCCCAGATGATGATCCCTCACCACGAGCAAGCAATCGAAATGTCCGACATGGCTCTTGATCCGACGATGGGCGCCAGCGAAGAAATCCTCGACCTCGCGACACAGATCAAGGACGCTCAGGACCCTGAGATCACTCAGATGAAGAATCTGCTCATGGCCTGGAACAAGCCGGAAGCAGCCGATAGCGGAATGGATCACTCATCGATGATGAGCGGAATGATGTCATCGGACGAGATGGCTGAACTCGGCAAGAAGATGGGCAAGGACTTCGATGTTGCTTGGGCAGAAGCGATGATCGCCCACCATGAGGGAGCGATCGAGATGGCAAACACGGTTCTTGACGACGGCACCAATGCGGACATTCGTGCACTCGCCCAGGCGGTCATCAAGGGCCAACAGGCAGAAATCGAAACGCTCCGAAGCCTGGTCGCCGCCGCCAAGTAGTTGGCGGCCAGCAATCAGGCGGTGGGCTATTTTGCCCTTCAACGGTGATGGCTATCTGAGGAACGTCAAGTTTTGTTGATGCTGCCCTCGGGCGTGTCACCCAAGCTCAATAGAACTTCTACTTGTAGCCCGGGCAGACCAAGCCTGGCACCCTCTCGTCTGAGACTTCATAGAACTGAAACGCACGAGACGGTCCGCCGTCTGACCAAAGTGCGCGGCCGACGTTTGTGCCGACCAGGTCACTGGCTTGGAATGTTCCTGCACTGAGGATCGCCTCGGCTTGATGCCGATCACCACAGCGAAGTGCGAAGCGATCGTTGAGCAGTGTTCGTGTTCCGATGTCGATGACGTCGTTGGTGGGGCGTTGTGTGCAGAGGATCGCTGTGCATCCGACGGCTCTACCGAGGCTCACGTATCGACGTAGTAACTCCTCGGCGCGTGCGCGCTCCTTCGCAGTGCCACCTGCAGCAAGTTCAGCCCACTCATCAACTACGAGCACGGTCCACGGAAACTGCTCGCTTGCTGGCAGCGTCGCAGAGCGTGTAGTCGAGAGATACGTCGTGCGACGCGTGATCTCGATGTGAAGTGCTTCGAGAAGCTCGATGGTGTCTGCTGCTTCGTTGCCGAGGACCAGGCCAGCGAGACGGTCTTGCCACAGTGCGAGTTCGACGCGTTTTGGATCGATGCCAAAGAGTGCGACGTTACGCGACGCACTGAGATGAGCGAGGAAAACGCGGAGCGCATTTGACTTACCGGATCCTGGGATGCCGCCAACGAGGATGTGATGACCGTAGAACGAGCCCGATACAACGCCGCCATCGTCATTGACGCCGAGGGCAAATGGGCGCATCGGATCCAGGGGTAGGCCTACTGGGTGGTGGAAATCAGGCAGCGTTACGTTTCCGATGTCGCGCGTAAAGTCGATGAGCACGCTGATGCGATCAGCGCGAGTTACTGATGGTTGCACGCGAACTCGGGCTGCTCCGTATGCGACAGCCAGCGCGTCAGCCGAACGTTCAACCACCGAGAACGTACAGGGAGGCGCGAGCCTCAATGCGACCTCGACACCGAGTGCGGTTTTCTTCACCTTGACAATGGATGTTCCGAGCAGCCCGAGTTCGCGTGCAACTGTTGGCCAAGTCCCTCGAAGTGGGAGCCGTTGTCGTAGCCAGGTGTCGACGATCATCGGGTGGCTTTGGTTTCGCTTTCGATGCCGTCGGCGCGCAGGGTTACACCGTGCCGATCGCGTCCAGATGCGTCGCGGATGGTCCAAGTAGAAAGTGTCAGGTTGAGGAAGCGAACGGTCTGTCCTTTGGTGACGCCTTCGACGGGTCCGGGAAGCGTCACCGTGGTGGTGGGATCGACTGCGTCTGTGGTTCCCGAGAGCAATACCGGCAGGCGGTACATTGTGCGGCCATCCTTGTCTGTGCGTGGTTCATTTGTGCCGTAGATGAGCACGGGCCGGGCTTCGCCGGTGACGAGTGCGGCGATCTTGGTCTGGTCGATGGGAAGTTTCATAGGTCCTCCAGGGGGTATCCGCCGAGGCCGTTTGCCTTGGCTGACTTTCACTGTGCGGGCGCTTCGCTCCATCGCAAGAGGGAAGTGTGATGAGTATCCCTACGGGATCAAGGCGGGACGCCTTCGGCGTCCCGCTGCTGGAACAGCGGTGTGCCCGGCACACCTCACGGGGCCCTGCTTGGGCCCCTGCCGGCGGCCGGGATGCTCGGGTGACGTAGCTGAGACGAGTGCGGACAGCACGATGAGCCCCTCTCGGGGCTCGGTCACGTTCAGGAGCGCGTATCAGTTACGGCGGACTGACGCCGGAAGTTGCTAAGGAAGTCGGAAGCCGCGGAGTATCTCTCAGGCGTTCCCAAGACACAACGAGGTATGGCGGAAGTGTCGGCTTTTTTGCGTTCACCCACATCTCGCGTCGCGCGCGAACTTCGCGAAACGTGCAGCCCCAGGTTCGTGACTTCGAAAGCACGTGTCCCCGAAACCCCCAGCCTTCTTCTGCGCGTCGATGTCGTCGGCAGACGCGTGACTTGGTGCCCGGACCCTGGTAGTTCACGCGCACGGTTACGCAGTTGATCTCTCCTGTAACCGTGTTCACGATGTCTGTGATGATGTCTGAGTGATCCGCACCGAAGGTGCAGTCGTGGAATGTGTGACCGCACTTCAGACCCTTGTCGGCTGCATCCGTCATTCGTTCGTTGTGCGTGTAGTTTCGCGCTGCGCCTCGTCCAGTTTCCTTCAGCGAATAGTTCACAACCTTGACGAGATACGCGATCGCTTTGCCCGGGGTATCGCCCGTGATGACTTCAGCCTTGCACTGAGGCCCCCACGTCCAGCCGCCCGACGATGCTGCCGCGATCTGACGACCGGTTCGAGGGTTGATACCGCCGCGTACAACGAGGCGGAGTGTCGGCTTGGGAACACATCCGAGAACGAGTGCGTGGATGTGAATAAGCCCGCGAGTTTGGAACTCGACAACTCGCACGACTTCCATCTTGCGACGCAGCACGCGTGACAACTTCTGCATCGTCACCGCAAACAGACGTGAAGCGTTCGCGTTGAACGACGCCGCCGCCGCGTAGTTGTACGTCGACGGGTCGAGTGGTGTTCCGATCACGCGGTCGTTCTCTGCGTGGTACTTCCGACACGCGCAACGACGCGTCTTGCCGTTCTCTGAGATGCGTCGCGAGTGTGTCTTGCCGAACACGTCCGCACCAGGTGCAGTGAGTGTGATCATCGTGACCAACTTGGGCAGGTTCGTTACACGATCAAACAGACCTGAGCGGATGACTTGGAAGGCGTCGCCGCGATAAAGCGCGGAACACGACGGACACCGATCAGCGATGCGAGTTCCGCATCGTTTGACGTGTTCTGTCGAGCGAGAAGAACCGTCGCGGGTGTCGGTCACCGTGCGGCGAAGGGTGACCGGGCGTGAGCAGAAACCAACTGCCGGGCTGAGGGGAGATGTAGTGCTCACGAGTGCTAACCGTCGGGGGTTTGCCTCGTCTGTCAATGGGGTGAAATAAGGCCGTGATTTCCTCAGTGTTTTCGCACCTAACCTGACCAAGAAGCGAACTAAGTTGCTCGTGTGGCCGGACAGAACCGCAAACACCCTGAACTTGCCGGGAGACACACCAGGCAACGCAACGCGGTTCAGCCGCGGCGCACACCGTTGTCTCGTTCGATCGAACCGCTGATGCGGGGCACAACGTTCGGAGATGCCGGTGCCTTCCGGGGCATCGATGATCAAACTGTTGCGCAACTCCGTGGCAGTGATCAGATTGCGGCTGCCACGATCAGACGACTACTGACCGCACGTAGTTTGCGAAGCGGCGTTGAGGAGTGGTGCATCTGGATGGTCGAACTGGCACCGTCGCAAGTCAGTCGTTCGCCGTTTCTTGATGAACGAGTGCGAAGCGTGATGCGCGCTCGAAAGGACGACACACCGCCGTGGATTCCCGCTCGGATCCGCCAACCCGAAGTGCCCTACTTCGCGTTCCGCAACGTTCTTCCTGCTGGATGCCAGTATCTCGCGTTCGGCCGGTACAACCCCGACATCATCGCTGACGACACCGTCGTCGTGCTTAGCTCCGATGATGCGATGGTGACCGCAGCGATCCTGTCGTCGCGCATCTTCCGGGTGTGGGCGGAGATCGCGGGGGCGCGGCGCCCCAACGGAGACATTCAGATCGGTGCCCAGTCAGTTCATAACACGTTCCCGTGCCCTCCGCTGTCGAAGCGTCAGCAGGTTGCGATCGAGGACGCGTTCGAAGATGTGCTGACTGCGCGCCGCTACGCAGATGCGGCGTCGCTTGACGAGATGTACCGACGTGAACTACCGCGGCCGTTGCAGAAGGCGCACGATGATCTTGATGCTGCGGTCGGTCGAGTGTTCGGTGTCAAGCCCTCGATGACCGATGCCGATGTCGCAGACATCTTGATGGAGCGTTACCGCACGCTCACTTCTTCCGACGCCGCGTGAATGTCGCACCGTAGGTTGCCATCGCGGGAACTTGCTGGCGTTCCATCACCTTTGAGTAGTAGTAGCCGATTGCATCGGAATCGTGGCCAAGCACGGAATACACCACGTTGAGAGGTGTCGGCGGATCGGTTGCCGCGAGACGCGATGCGGTGACGTGTCGGTTGATGTGCCCGCGCCAGTAGGGGAGCCCGTGGCGGTCGAGTACGCGGTGCCAGTCAAGGTTGTCGGCGTTGAGAGTGTAGAAACTGCCGTTCGGGCGGAGGAATACGAGATCCTCGAAACCTTTGCGCGGCTTCCAGTTCTTCTTGTCGCGTCGGTGGGCGTCCTGGTTCTTCTTGTGTTGGCGAAGCGCAGAGATCCACGGCTCGGACAGGGCGATCTTGCGTTCCTTTCCAGTCTTGGTCGCTTTCAGGTACCAACTGCCGTCGTCGTGTCGCGCGAGCTGCCCGCGGACGGTCAACATCGGGTTCTTACCGTTGAGGCCAGTGATGTCGCTCCACCGCAGACCGAGACGTTCCGCTCGGCGTAACCCGAGGAACTGCATCAGCCAGCGGCAGTAGTCCGGGTCGTCATCGGCGACGAGCCGGTCGAGAAGCGTGTCGGCGAGGGCGGAGTATTTGTCGACGTCGATCTTGGCTCGCTTCACCTTCGGAGCCGCGACCGATCGCAGGGGGTTGTGGTCGATGTAGTTGTGGACCTCCGCGTATGTGAGGAACTTCGACAGCGCCCGGTAGACGTTCAGTTGTGAGGAGTTCGACAGCAGCGGCCCCCTGTCGATGCCGTCACGAACATCGCGCTTCTTCGGGAGTGTTTCTGAGAACAGCAGTGCAAGGCGACGCTTGTCGATCCGGTTCACCTTGATGTCGCCGAGATAGGGCAGCAAGTGGTTCTCGAAATACCCCCGGTACTTGCCGGCCACGATGTCAGAGATGTCGCCCTTGCCGACCTCGTCGATCCAGGCCTCGAACAGCTGGGCCACCGTCGGCATGACTCCCTTGGGGATCCCCTTGACGTGCTCGCGACCCCGGCTGCGACCAGCCAGGAACGCCTCCTTGTTGTGTTCGAGGTTCCGCAGCGCGATCGACTGGGTCGGGCCGCTGCCGGTGATGCGCTTGCGGGCGAACCCCGCTTGGCGGCGGTCCTCGGGGATGTCCCAGGACGCCTCCCAGTAGGTGACCTCGTAGGTGCGCCCCGTGCGCGGGTCACGGCGGGTGCGGGTCTTGGTGTAGAGACCGCCGCCGTTTCGGGGACGGCGCTGCGGTGTCGTCTTGCGTGTCGCCATGACCTCACCGTAGTCGGTTACGCCGCCGTGTTACGCCAAACACGCCTCACAGAGCCCTTACTAAGCAGGGAAAACCCAGCAAAAGCAAGGTTGGTGGAGCTGGGGGGAATCGAACCCCCGTCCATCAGGCGCTATTTACCAGTGATACAACCATTCCCGTTGTAGTGCTAACGCAACACCGCCGACGGGTCGACTACTGAGTTACCTCAGCCGCGTGCTGTCTTTCCAACATGTCAATGTTCTTTCCCATCGTCAGCGTTCTTTCCTGCCGTCATCCTTCGCTTCTGTTGCCGGGCTGCGATGGATTGGCCCCGTGCGGCATTGCTGCTCACGGTGTCTCTCTACCGATTATTAGGCGGCGAGAGCGAACTGCTCGTTGGCAATTCTGTTTTTTGCCCCGTTTAACGAATCTGAGCAATTCGGGTTGCACGTGCAAACAACGAAACTGCTGTCGAAACCTGTCAGCCCCATTGGTTGGTTGTGTGCTTGTCAGTGTATGGCAGGGAAGTGCGAAAGTTTTTCGCTATTCCATCCCTTTGCGTTGACGACCAAGAGATCGTTGGATTTCTCGTTGGACGTCTTTCTCGGCAATTGATTGACGCTTGTCGCCTTTTTTGCGTCCGCGACCAAGAGCAAGTTCAACTTTCACGCGTCCGTCAATCAATTTGAACGCAAGCGGCACAAGTGAGAGTCGTTCTCGCGCAATGCGGTCGTGCAAGCGATTGATTTCGTCCCGATGTAACAAAAGTTTGCGCGGACGATCGGGGTCGTGCGCACCCACGCCAACAGCAAATGAGTACGGCGAAATGTGAACACCGTCTAGCCAGACTTCGCCGTCTAACACTCGGGCGTACGCATCAACCAACTGCACCTGGCCAGCGCGAAGGCTCTTTACTTCGCTGCCCACCAGCACAATGCCGGCTTCAAACACGTCGAGAATCTCGTAATCGTGTCGAGCCTTGCGATTGCTCGCCAGCACGGTGTTGGGTGACTTTGCCATAGGGGAAACCGAGCGTACCGCTAGCCTGCGTTGCGATGTCCGAGTCTGAACCACTGAGTTTGTCTGTCCCGGCCGATGCTGTGTTGGCCATGGGTGAACACGCCATCGCCTGTTACCCAGAAGAGATGTGTGGATTGTTGGTGGGGAAGCCTGGCACTAATGAGATCGTTCGATTCGTGCCTTGTACAAACATTGCTCATAGCGCCCTCGTGTACACCATCGACCCCAAAGAGCATCTTCGCGCCGAACTAGCTGCCGAGGCCGAAGGCCTAGAGATTCTTGGATGCGCCCACAGCCATACTCACACCGAGGCCTACCCCAGCAAGACAGATGTTGCTCAGGCGCCAGACCCCAATTGGCACTACATCATTGTCAGTTTGAAGACTGGCGAGCCCCGTCCTCGGTCGTTCCTTATTCATGGTGAAACCATCACAGAAGAGGCAATTTCGCTGGCGTAGCTCCCTGAATCGCTAGAGGGGGTGACATTGGGTGTGGCGATGGTTACAATTCCGACTGGATTTATCGGGAATAGCGTCAGACCACGGCTGGTTGTTCTGATGTGGCTTTTCTGAAAAGTCGCGAAGGAGAAACATGTCAATCGCAGATGTGAAGCGGAATGGAGGCTCAGTGTTCGTTCTTCAGAATGCCCTTGAGCTGGTTGGCAACACCCCCATGGTGGACGTCTCACATCTGTCTCCTAACCCAAAAGTTCGCATCGTGGCGAAATTGGAAAGCCAGAACCCATTTGGGTCGGTGAAAGATCGCATTGCCAAAGCGATGATTGAAGATGCCGAGCGCACCGGACGTCTAGTACCAGGGCAGCGAATTGTCGAGCCATCGTCGGGCAACACTGGCATTGCGCTTGCTGCCATCGCCAAGATGAAGGGCTATCCCATCACCATTCTCATGCCTACTTCGGTGAGCATTGAGCGTCGACAAATGTTGGAAGTCTTTGGCGCAGAGATCATTCTTACTCCGGGCGAAGAAGGTTCAAACGGCGCAGTACGCCGTGCACAAGATTTGGCAGCACAACACCCTGAATGGTGTTTCTTGTATCAGTACGCAAACGATGCAAACCCTCGTGCGCACTACGAGGGAACTGGCCCAGAGATTTATCGCGACTGTCCCGAAATCACGCACTTTGTTGCGGGCCTTGGAACTAGTGGAACCTTGATGGGAACAGGCAAGTACCTGAAGGAACAGAACCCTGACATCAAGATCGTTGCTGTTGAACCACCACTTGGAGAGCGTGTTGAAGGTTTGCGCAACCTAGACGACGGCTACATCCCACCTGTATTCGACAACTGGCACGGCCGTGACCTTCTCGACAGAAAGCGCGTAGTACGTCCGCGTGAATCACTGGAGTGGACGCGTCGCTTAGTACAAGAGTGCGGCATCTTTGCGGGAATTTCATCTGGTGCATCACTTGCTGGTGCAGCAAAAGTTGCCGGTGAAATTGAAGAAGGCGTCGTGGTCTTCATTGTGTGTGACGGCGGTTGGAAGTATCTCTCCACCGGCGCTTACACCGATGATCTTGATCAAGCCGAAGCAAACGCAGAGAAGATCATTTACTTCTAACTCTCAACGTCCTGCAATGAGGACAACGAGACCGAGAACAACAATGCCAGCGGCGCCGATTCGTCGTTTTGCATCTGATTCGCCGAGATAGCGAGTTCCTACCAGTGCAACAATCACCACGCTTGATTCCCGAAGCGCAGTCACATAGCCAACCGGTGCGCGTTGCATGGCCAGCAACACCATCCAGTACGTCAAAACAGATGCGCTACCTGCAAGAACAAACTTATGTGATGTTGTTGCAAGCGACGTGATCATGTCGCGGGTTCGACCCATGGCTACGCCAGTCAGTGTGAGGAAAACTCCCACTGACAAAAACAACACGAGTGGATACAAATTGTCACCTGTTTCGCGCGATCCAAAACCATCTTTCGCCGAATATGCGCCAATGGTGATAGCCACAAATAATCCGGCGCGAACATGTTCTG
>JACCED010355082.1_pt1 | contig 13072 bp, 11 predicted proteins | sample 7455021 | NCBI WGS metagenome assembly JACCED01 (sample SAMN15323456, study PRJNA562643) | freshwater metagenome | isolation source: river surface water | place: USA:Blue River Watershed | collected 2017-08-19
TCCATTCGTCACGCACTTTGAATTCGATGCAGACGGCCTGACGTCTTCTGTGAGCTATGTGCCCTCCACGCGCTTGATTGAGAATGTGCCGCGGGTTGAACGGGAAACCGGCTTGCAGTTCAAGGGCGTAGTGCATTCACATCCGCGGGGGATGACCCGGCCCAGTGCCGGTGATGAGCAGACTGTCGGGAGTTTTTTCCGCTCCAACCCCCATTTTTCCCAATTCACTTTGCCGATTGTTCAACCCCTGTCGCCTCCAGGCCAAGCGGGTGAAGAGGACAACCGGACTTTCCTTCATTGGTATCGCGCAGAGCGCGCTGGGCCTTCAGCCACGCCCGCCGCGCCAAGCCTTCAGCCCTCTCACTGGCTCAGTGCCCACTCGGGCTCCGGCTTCTCGGGCGCGGGAGGGATGTCCAGCGCGTCGTCGCCAGCGGTACTGATCCGCGATGAGGAGCTCCACATCCTGCCCGTGCGCGATCACGTGCGGCAGCTGCTTGCGCGCATCGCGTGCGCCGGTGTCCGCCTTGCCCTTGATCCGGCGCTTCAACCGCTCAAGGTGCAGAACGCCGAGCTCGTCGGCCTTGTCGCCCGTGAAGTGGACGTGAAATCGCCGCGCGAGTTGTATTACTTTGTCTCCATCGACTACCCCATCGTGCCACCCGTGGTGCTGCATGGATTCGACAGTTCGACCACCCAGCTGCGTTTCCACTGGGACGGGCTTGGCAACGTCGAAGAAAGTATCGCTTCAGTGGCTCAAGCATTCTCTCAATCCAAACAATCATCCATGGAGCGCCGATGACAATCGACCTAAATGCACTGCGAGAAGTGATCAAGCAGAACCAAGCGGCACAGGAGACGCGGCCGGAGGATCCCGCACGGCAGATCGTTGTCGATCGTGAGGGCAACGTGAAGTTCGGCTCGCAGGCCAAGGGCGAGCAAACGACACAAGTTCCCCAGGAGACTTTCGCGTCATGAGCGCACGTTACGAGCGAGAGCGTGTTTTCGTTTCGCGCAACATGCCCTCGAATACGCGCTACGTGAAGCAAGGCGGTCGTGACATCTGGATTTTCACGAAGAAGACAGAAGTCGGTATCGACTTTGATATCGCTGTCTATCACGACCCGGATGAGGGGGGGTATTGCGCGCGATTGATCACGCCTGAAATCGAGACGGCATGGCGCAATCCGCACATCGGCCATCTCTTTCCGGATGGCGTGATCTGCCTGGGGGGCGTGTCCATGCGGTGGCGCGAGCGCATGGAAGATGCCTATGCGAAGTCCTGTGTGTGGGCGGAGGGTATTGCGGCGATGCTGGTAGCGAAACAGCTCGGGCGACCGACGCCCTTTCCGTTCTCGATCAACAACCATGAGGGTGAAGTCGGATGAACTCGGCCGTCCGTCACGCGGACTGGCGTGGCCGCCTGGAAGGGGTCGTGCCTCCGCAGGTCGATGATTGCCGCGTCCTGATCGCGGGATGCGGGTCCGTCGGCTCCTTCATTGCTTCGGAACTTGCACGTCATGGCGTACGCCGGTTCACGTTGATCGATCCGGATACGGTCGAATGGCCGAATCTGACGCGGACGGTCTACGGACACCGCGACGTCGGGCAGAAGAAAACGCAAGCGCTGTGTGATCACCTGCGCACGATCTTCGAAGATATCGAGGTCGAGCAGCACACGACGACGTTGCAGGGGATGGGTGACGCGCTGCGTGAGGCGGTGAGCGGCGCTGATCTCATCATCGGCGCGATGGATGATCCTGCGGGCACCGGACGCCTCAACCGGTACGCCTACGGTCTGGGTGTGCCCGCGCTCTTTGTGGGGCTCTACCGAGGGGCCCATGGCGGCGAGGTCGTGATGACGCAGCCTGGCCGGACCTCCTGCTACCGGTGTGCGACCGGCGGCGTGCGTGAGGTCGCGAACGATGTCGGCGCTGCGCAAGTGTCAAGGGCGCGTGACTATGGGACGAGCCGCCTGGTGGCCGAGGTGGCGCTCGGGTGTGATATCCACCATGTCTGCACGGCCTCGGTGAAGCTGGCCCTTTCGATGCTCTCACTGCGGGAGCCGTCGGCGCCGCTGGCCCGTTTCGCGGGCGCGGCCATCGATAAAGGCAGCAATTTTCTGCTCCTAGGCATGACGCCAGACTACTTTCTGTTTCCGTCAACGCACAAGGAGGCAGTGGGGCAGCACGCATTCCAGTCGCTCTGGCTCGCGACCACGAGCCGGCCCGATTGCGGCGTCTGCGGTGATGCGTCGAACCGCGAGGCATTGGACTGAATCGCTATTGTGTCTGTCAGCTCCAATACGGCGAATCGTGCGGCGCAGCGCTTTCTTGAGCGTGTGTCGAGTCTCGCTGGACTCCGTATCGACCAGATCCTGTACCTCGAGGCCTCGCAGTGCCGGCGATCGTTGGAGCAGCTACAGTCTTTCGCGCAGGAGGTCACGCAGCTCACGGACGATGATCTGAGGGCGCTCGAGGCGCAGGTCGCAAAAGGCCTGATTGCCCACGCGCGTGATCATCTTTCAGCGCTGCTGCGCGACGAGGGAGCGGAGGCGCTCTCGCTGCTTGATGAATTCGACCGTTCCCCAAACCTCGACAGGTTTCCAGATCTGCTCAGGGCGATCGAGGGTATCAATGCCTCGCGAGCCGATCCTCTCCTGGCGATGCGTGCTGCGCTGGCTGCCGCCTTTGAGACGCAGCCCGAAGTGGAAAAGCGTCTGGCCTTGCTGGCGGGTCGCTGGCTCTCGGGGGGCATGCGGCGCGATCGACCCGCGGGCAGCGCAGTGATCGCTGGGCCCTACGGCTGCGGACGCAGCCGCTTGGTCGCGGCATTTCAGGGGGTGCTCAAAGCGCAAGGTCTCGCAGGCGACTTGCCCATCGAGGAGATCGACCTGCGCGACTACGCTGTGCCTGAACGCGGAGTCGTGGAATTCCTCCAGCGCGTCACAGAACTTGCGCAGGAAAGTAGCCGGCGCGTGTTTGTCTTCGATCACTGTGACCTGGCTCCCCCCGCTGTGAAAGAGGAACTGCGCTCGCTCGCCGCCACGGGGTCTGCGGCGTCCGGGGACGCCGCACTCAGTCTGGATAACAAGTTCCTTTTCTTTATCGTCGCCCGTGACCCCACGGCCACTTTAGGGGCGGCCTTCATGCGCGCCGTCCAGGAGGTCATCGAGCTGCCCCCGCTGTCGTCGCAGCAGCTGCAGTCGATGGTGGCAGCCGAGGCGGACGCCTTTGCAAGCGATTTCTCGGCAAGCGCGGGGGTGACCCTCGCATTCGATCCCGCCGTGCATGCCCATCTCGTCACCCGGATTCTGGAGCAGGGCGGCTTGGGACACGCGGTGTCTGAAGTTGTCCAGCAATGGCTGCGTCTGCCCGTGGCGGATCTGTTGACGCAGGGCGTCTTGAGAGCGCGGACGGCGAGGGTCGTCCTGCAGGGCGAGAGTCTCCATCTCGAGCAAGGACAAGACCGTATCGAGCTGCCCTCTGTAGGAGCAGCCGCGGGAAAAAACACAGCGTTTGACTTTGATGCGGAGATCGGCAAGCTGGTGGGGCTTGAGCCCGTGAAGGAGATGCTGCGGGCCGTCCAGAAGCAGTTGGTCGCGGACCAGCGCCGCCGCGACGCCGGGCTGGCACAGCGTACCGACCCCGCGCGGCATATGCTGTTTCTCGGGAACCCCGGTACGGGCAAGACGACCGTCGCGCGCATTGTCGCTCGCATGCTGCGTGAGCTGGGTGTGCTGCGCGAAGGCCAACTCGTCGAGGTCACGCGAGCCGATCTGGTCGCGGAATATGTCGGGCAGACCGCACGCAGAACGCTGGACGTCGTTCGCCAGGCGCTGGGCGGCGTGTTGTTCATTGATGAGGCTTACGCGCTCACGCGCGGCGACGACTCCTTTGGCCGGGAGGCGGTTGATACGCTCGTGCGGGAGATCGAGAATCATCGCGACGATCTGGTGGTCATCCTCGCCGGGTATACCCGCGAGATGGCGGAGTTCCTCGACAGCAACTCCGGCCTGAAATCACGTTTTCCGAACCGTTTTGAATTTCCGGACTACACAGCAGTCGAGCTGGTTCAGATCGCACGGCTGGAGGCCCAGAGCCGCGGTTTTCGCCTCGCGGATGGTGTCGAGTCTCGGCTTGTCGGGCTGTTTGAGGAAAAGGTGATCGCGGGGCGGACCGATCAGGGCAACGGGCGGCTCGCGAGAACGATTGTGGAAGCGGCCATCACCCGCCAATCCAGCCGGATCGCTGATCGGCATGACCTTCAGCCCGAGGAACTCCAGACACTGATGGCACAAGACTTCGGCGTCAGCGATTCGGATGCCCAAGCAGCCGAGGCTGAAAAGCAAAACGCCTTGGCCGAACTGGACGACATTGTCGGACTTCAGTCCGTGAAAGACTTTGTGCGGGATCTCGCGGCAGAGATCAGGGCGTCGGAGCGTCGTCGATCACTGGGTCTGCCCGTTGAAAACGCTCGCTCACTACACCTGGTCTTCAAAGGGAATCCGGGCACTGGAAAAACAACCATTGCCCGAATCATCGGACGCCTGCTGAAGGATCTGAAGATCCTGAAGCTGGGGCATGTCGTCGAGGTCAGTCGTTCTGGGTTGGTGGCAGGCTATGTTGGCCAGACCGCCCTCAAGACGCAGGAAAGAATCCGCGAAGCGCTGGGCGGTCTGCTTTTCATCGACGAAGCCCACGCTTTGGCGGATGGCGATGCAGGCTCTGCATCCTTTGGTCGAGAAGCTCTTGACACCCTTGTGAAGGGGATGGAAGACCACCGCGAGAGCCTGATTGTCGTCCTGGCGGGCTACCCGGCGGGTATCGAGCGGCTCCTGGATCAGAATCCGGGACTGCGCTCCAGGTTTCCCAGCGTGATCGAATTCGAGGATTACTCGAAGGAAGAAATGTTCGAGATCGCACAGCGGATGCTGCGCGCACGCAGTCTGGTGGCGACCGAGGCCGCGAAGAATCGGATCCGGATGGCCTGCGAAGCCGCCGCTGGCGATCCTGTCGCTGGTAATGGCCGATTCGTGCGGAATCTGGTCGAGGGTGTGTTGAGGCGTCAGGCTCGCCGTTTGGCGCATGTTGCGGACCTTTCGCGCGAGGATTTGATGACCCTTGAGCTGGATGACATCGCGGGAGTGAGTGTTGGCCATTGATCTCGAACAATTGCGCAATGCAGCTCGTGCGGCCAGGCCGGCATCGACGCTGCCAGCTGGCGAGCAGCCCAGCGGCTCGTCCGGTTCGTCATCGACTGGCAAGTGGCTCGTCGGTCTCTGTATCTTGGTGGGCGTGCTGTGGTGGACCGGTAAAAGCGACAAGCAGCCGTCCTCTGCCAAGGCGCCGTCTTCCGCGGGTGCGCCAACGCGAGAGGCGTCTCGATGCACCCTGCAGCTCAAGACCATGACGTCCAAGAGCTTGTGTTCGACGTACTGGGGTTCTCCCTCCGTCGGCGTGTGCGATGCGCAGATTGCGGCGGAACTCGCGAGCCGGAACGTGAATATCAACGACGCATCTTGCAGTGGCGCCACGCAGGCCGCCCCGCAGTCGCCGCAGAACGTGGAGACGAACGGTCAATCCCTGTTCGCTCAGTTGGCGGAATCGCATCGAGGCGTGGCTCAGGTCGATGAAACGACCACACGCACCCCGGAGATTTACGCGCGGTCCGTCGACAATCTGTACAGCCAGATCTCTCGATCAACACGTATCGATAGTCCGAATGACGGCACATTCATCTATTCGGGAGTTTCTGTCAGGCCTTTTTCGAGTGTTGTCATTTCCTTGGGTGCGAATGGTTGCAGGGAGAAACTCGATGTGGTGGGGATCTGCATTCAGGAGACAAGGGGCCTGCTGTGTGGAAGCGAAATTCACGAGAATGTCCGTGGGAGAGATTTGTGTGTCGCCGGGCTGAGGCGATGACGGTCTTGGGCTGAGGATCAAGGGCTGTGAAATTGAGATTTGCGCTTGTCAAATGCGCCGCGATCATCGCTGGCGCCATCCTGATCCAGTCGTGTGCCACTGAATCCGCGCGTACGACGCCTTCGGCCAGATCGTGCACATTTGCTTTTCAAAACAACACCCCGAGCCAAATTTGCGGTTGGTACTGGAACAACACGTTTCCCCAGTGTGACTCCGCAATGTCGGCGGAATTGAATCGTCGAAACCTCAACGTCTCACCGCGCCAGCAGTGCGGAACATCAAAGTCCTCCACCGCGGCGCCAGCCCCTTCCTCGCAGTCGTGCGGCTATTCGTTCACGACGGACTCCACTGAGCGGATCTGCAACTGGTACTGGGGCAATACCTTCAGGCAATGCGATTCTGTGATGGCGGCAGAACTGAATCGAAGAAATCTGAATATTTCGCCCCAATCTGCGTGCGGCACGCCACGAGCTGGCGCGTCAGCCCAGTCGCCCGCAGGTTCGGGATGCACGCAGAGCTACCGGTCCACCTCAAGCGCGGACATCTGCCGTGCCTACTGGGGGAATTTGAATTTGCCGTGTGATGGCGCCATGCGTGAGGAGATGAGCGCCCGGAATCTGGCGATAACCCCTCCCAACGAATGCGGAAAGCCTCTTGGGACGACCGCAAACGCCACGAGACCGGCGCAGCCTATTTCGAGTTGTGGCGTGAGCGATCTGCCTGCCTTCTCAAACCAGCCGATCCAGCAACTGTGCGCCATCGCCGGCGGCTCAGGGCCTTGCCGGGGCGCAGCACGTATCGCGATTCAAGGACGCGGCTTTTCCCCGGGTGGTAACTCGGGCAGTTGCGGACAACCGGATAGCGGCCGCTGCGGTCAATTGCTCTCTCGCTTCAGTTCAGCGCCGAACCCGGTTCAGGCCGCATGTTCAGTCCGCTCGAGCCGCACTTCCGAAGAGGGGTTGATGTGCCGGTCGTCCATCAACGGATTTTTGCTTGCACGGGGTGTTAGTTCGGGACTGGTTCCGGGATCTGCCTGCGGTCAGTCGATCACGGAGCGGGAACTGCAACAAATCAATCGCTGAGCGTCGCAGCGGCCTCGGAGTGCCTGTGGGGAGGCTTCTCCACGGTCCGGTGGTCACGCTGAGGCCTTGATATCGGGACCACCCGATGTGCCTTGGGTGGTTTCCCGGCACGTCGGAGGGGTCCCAGCCGACGCGAGCCATTGGAGACGGCAGACCGCATGGTCCGCGCGTGTCACGGACTGTGCTCGGATCAAGGCACGTCCCCGATGTCCGGCACGCATGCAGTTTCCCCGATCGAGGGTGGCTCGAGGGCTGCCAACGCGTTGCTTGTGACCACCCTGGTCCCCGAGCAGCGTACCGCCTGGACCAAGGCCAGGCGCGACGTGATGCGGCTGGCGCAGCAGATGGGGTATGGGGTGGCGCCCTTGCCGCCGCAGCTGGTCAAACCCGACTGGCGCCATTTCCTGCTCGCTGTGCACCGCGGCTTGACCCCGGGCGGGAGCGTGCTGGTGGAATATCCCTTCGATCAGCGCCGGCGCCTCTATCCCCTGGTGGCCTATTGCCGCTGGAGGGGGCTGCGGCTGCACGGCCTGATCCACGACCTGGATGCCTTGCGGTTCGATAGCCCGGTACCGCGTGAGACGGCGATCCTCAACCTGTTCGATGGCCTGGTATCGCACAACCTTGCGATGACGCGGTGGCTGCGAGAAAGCGGCGTGCGGCGGCCGATTTCCGAGCTCGGAGCGTTCGACTATCTCGCCGACGCCGGGCCGACGTGGCACGAAGACGGCCTGTCCGGTCCGGTGCGCATCGCGTGCGCCGGCAACCTCTCGTGCGCGAAGGCGCGCTATGTGTATGACGCACGCTGGCGGGAGGTGGCGGGCGTGCAGGTTTCGCTCTTTGGCGCCTTCTTCGAGCCGGGGCGCCTGTCAGCCGATGTCCCGCTGCGCTATCGCGGAAGCTTCACGCCCGATCGTCCCGCGCTGGACGGCCCATATCACTTCGGGCTGGTGTGGGACGGCGACAGCATCGCAGGCGGCGAGGGCCGCTATGGCCGCTACATGCGATTCAACAACCCGCACAAGCTGTCGTTGTATGCGGCCCTGGGCCTGCCGGTGGTGGTGTGGGAGGAGGCCGCGGTGGCGCGCTTCGTGCAAGAGCAGGGCGTCGGGGTGGCGGTGGGCGACCTGCGCGAGCTGGGGAAGTTGCCTCACGCGGTATCTCCGGCGCACTACCGCAGCATGACGCAGCGCATGCAGGCCGTGCGCCAGGCGGTGACCCGCGGCGAGTTCCTGCGCAGGGCGCTCCGGCGTCTGGGCGCGCCCTGCGGGCATCCGGCGGTCGCGTCGGCGGATGTTCTCCAGAACAGGTGGTGACGCGATATCGGCTGCAGATGCCGGCGAACTCCATGCGTTTCGGATCGCGTTCGCGACGATTCTTCCTCAGCACCTCGGAGTGAAGCCGATGTATTTTCGATGGATCAGGCTGGACTCCTTCGGCCACCCGTTCAGGCCAGCGCGTGGATCTCGAGCTCTTCGCGCCCGCTGTGCGGGTAGAGGCTGCAGGTGATCGGGTCGTGCCCCGCGATGATGTGGTCCGGCGACTCGGCCAGCTGCTCGATGACCTCGTAGGCACTGAGCATCTGGCCCGTGTCGGCCACGATGGGGAAGGGCGAGCGCTTGCGCAGGTTCTCCAGGTAGTGGGAGGCGTCCGAGGCCAGGACGATCCAACCGCGCCGGGTGTGCACCCGCACCACCTGCAGCCCCCGTGTGTGCCCGCCCACCCAGTGCACGGTGATGCCGGGGCGCAGTTCGTAGGCGCCGTCGTGGAAGGCCAGCCGCTCCTGGAAGTTTGCGTGCACCAGATCGCAGATGTCGGCCGGGTCGTAGGCAGCGCGCATGAAGGGGTGGCGCATGTCCGGCCCGGTGGCGAAGGCCATTTCGCGCTCCTGCAGGTGAAAGCGCGCGTGCGGCAGCAGGCGGGCGTTGCCGGCGTGGTCGTAGTGCGCGTGGGTGATCACCACGTCGCGGATCTCGGGCAGTCGCACGCCGGCTGCCTCGAGGGTGGCCATCGGGCAGCGCAGGAAGGTGCGCTTGCGTTGGCGCGCCGCGCTCTCGTTGAAGCCGGTGTCCACCAGGAGGGTCTCGTCCCCGCGCCGCAGGAACCAGACGAAGTAGTCCATGGAGGTGGCGGCGTCGTGTACGTCATGGGCGATGAAGTTCTCGCGGGCACGTCGTTGGACGGTGGCGTATCGCAGGGCATAGGCTTCCCACTGGGGCAGGCTCATGACGGGGCTCCTTCATCGGGCCGGATGTGGCGGTGCAGGGCCTGCAGCGGCTCGCGCAGGTACGCCATCAGGCCATCGGGATTCTCGACCATCGGGAAATGGCCGAATCCCCGCATCGCCTGGAAGCGCGCGCCGGGTATGGCGTCCGCGATCCGGCGGCTGTCGTCCGGGGTGGCCGAGTAGTCGTAGTCGCCTGTGAGCAGCCACAAGGGCGTGCGGGCGGTGTCGATCGCGCCGGTGTGGTGGCGGGCGTCGAACTGGTCGCTGTAGAAGGCGAGGTCGCCGTCGTAGACGCTGGGCGCACCCTGGGAGTAGATCCAGGTGGCGTGGTCGCGTCCGCTCGCGGGGCTGCTCGGACTGAGCAGGGCGCCGACCCAGGCGGCGCTCAGGCGCGCACCGTGTACCTCGGCGTGGTTCAGGAAGGGAGAGCGCCGGCCCGGCGAGTGAAAGGGCGCTTCCAGCAAGACCGCGCCGTGGAAGCGATCGGGGTGGCGGGCCAGCAGGGCCAGGCCGATGGCCGCGCCCATGGAGCAGCCCATGAGGGCGACGCGTTCCAGCTGCATCGCGTCCAGGTAGCGAAGAATCCAGCTGATGTAGCGATCCTGGTCCAGGCGCCAGGCCCAGTTCGGTTCCCCCGCCGGCAGCGGGGAGCGGCCATGGGCCGGGAGGTCGAAGGCCAGCAGGCGCCATTGCGAACGCAGCGCATCCTGTGCCATCAGGCCATGCCACTGGCGCGCGTCCGAGCCGGCGGTGTGCAGCATCAGCAGGGCCGGGGCCTGCGCCTGGCCGCATTCCTCGCTGTAGACCCAGGTGGCGGCCTCGCCGGCCAGGGGGAGGTAGCGGCCCCGCAGGTGAGGCAGGGCGTCGAAATGCCGGGGCGACGCCGCGGCCGGCGCGGGCCCTGGCGGGCGGCGCAGGGCCTCCAGCAGGCGCTCGAGAAAGGGCAGGGCCTGCACCACATGCAAGGCCTCGCCCTCGAACTGGAATTCCTCGGGCCGCCGCCGCATCGCGCCGAAGGACTGGTAGCCCACCGGCGGCTCGGGGGAGAGCGCCTGGGCCCAGAGCGCCGCGCTGCCGCGGCAGGCGATCCGGGCGCCGCCCGGCTGGCCGGGCCAGACCGTGAGGCGGGCGGTGGGCTCGCCCGTGGCGTCACCGGCGACCCAGTCGATCCGGGTGCGGCAGGCGGCGGCGTCGGCCTGGACCGCCGGGTCGGCCAGGACGCGTGCCAGGGTCGGGGGCAGGGAGGAGAGGTTCATCAGAGGTGGGGAGAGCATGGGCTTGTCAAATGATACTGATTGTCAGACAATCCTTCAATGTGACAGATAGACACTCTGACCTGTCACTGCCGCCGAACTTTCAACTCAGAAGGAGACAGCCAATGAACCCCGTAGACCGCAAGACGACCTCCGCTTCCCGCCGCCAGGCCCTCAAGGGACTGGCCGCCGCCGGTCTGGCCGGCACCCTGCCCCTGGGGGCGAGCGCCCAGGCCAAGCCTGTGAACATCGGGGTGATCCTGCCCCTGTCCGGCGCCAACGCGCTGTTCGGCATCGCCTCGCGCCAGGGCATCGAGCTGGTGGCCGACGAGATCAACGCCGCCGGCGGCTTGCGCGCTCTGGGCGGGGCCAAGATCAACCTGGTGGTGGCCGATTCCACCTCTGCGCCGACCAACGCCGCCACGGTGGCCCAGCGCATGATTGCCGAGAACGACTGCTGCGCCATCCTGGGCGCCTTCGCCTCGTCGCTGACCCTCGCGATCCAGGAGGTGACCGAGCGCCGTCGTGTGCCGCTGCTCACGATGTCCTACTCCGACCAGATCACCGGCCGCGGCTACAAGCACGTGTTCCAGGTGACCTCCAAGGGCAGCGTGATCGGCCAGGCCCAGTTCAATTACGCGCTGGAACTCTCCGGCGGCGCTTCCAAGATCAACCGCGTCGCGATCATGTACGAGGACACCGCCTACGGCACCTCGACGGCCAACGGCCTGCGCGCGGCTGCCAAGGCCGCCGGCGTCGAGATCGCGATGGACGAGGCCTACCCCCTGGGCATCACCGACGTCGCCCCCCTGATCAACAAGCTGCGGGCCTCGCGGGCGCAGATGGTGTTCCCGGTGTCCTACCTGAACGACAGCCTGCTGATCGTGCGCGCCCTGCGCCAGCAGCGGATCAACATCCCCATCATCGGTGGCTCGGCGGGTTACGTGATCCCGGACTTCGCGCAGGCCCTGGGCGAGTCGGCCGAAGGCGTGCTGTCGATCTGCTCGGCCAACTATGACCTCGACACCAGCCTCACCGAGCGCTATCGCCGCCGCTTCCGGACCTTCATGGTGCATGAGGCCCAGGAGCACGCGGTGGCGATGGACGTGCTGGCCCAGGCGATCAACCTGGCGAAGTCGGCCAAGCCCGAGGACATCACCCGCACGCTGCGCGGCACCGCCTTCACCGAGGGCTGGGCGCGCTCCATGACCAACGGCAAGGTGCAGTTCGACGACACCGGCCTGAACACCCACGCCGAGCCCGTGATGGTGCAGTGGCAGAACCGCGAGCTGGTCACGGTCTGGCCGCAGAAGTATGCCAAGGGCAAGTTGATCACCCGCAACACCTGAGGCAACGCACATGGCCCTGCTGCAAGCCATCGTCGACGGGCTGATGCTCGGCGGCGTGTATGCCGTCATCTCGATCGGGCTGACGCTGGTGTTCGGCGTCGTCTCGATCGTGAACTTCGCCCAGGCGCAGTTCCTGATGGTGGGCATGTACGTCGCCTACTTCGCCTGGGCCCGCCTGGGTCTGGACCCCCTGGCGGGTTCGGCCCTGGCCTTCGGCGCGGTGTTCGTCCTCGGTTACGTGATCCAGCAGGGTCTGATCCGGCGGGTGCTCAAGGCGCCCGAGGTGGCCCAGATCTTCCTGACCGTGGGCATCCTCATCGTGATCGAGAACCTCGCCCTGATCGCCTTCGGCTCCCAGTTCCGCTCGGTGCAGGTCTGGTACCAGAACGAGGCGCTGGAGGTGGCCGGGCTGATCGTGAGCCTGCCCTATGCCATCGCCTTCTGCGCGTCGGCGGTGGCGGGCGTATCGATCTGGTGGGTGCTCACGCGCACCTGGTGGGGCCGCTCGGTGCGCAGCACTGCGCAGGACCCGATGGCGGCGCGCCTGGTGGGGATCAACCCCGACCAGGTGTACCGGCTGGCGGTGGGTCTGGGCGTGGGACTGACTGCGTTCGGCGGCGCCATCATCCTGCCGTACATGACCGTGTCGCCCGCGGTGGGCGAGCAGTTCGGGGTGCTGATGTTCACCGTGGTGGTGCTCGGCGGCCTGGGGAACGTGCTGGGTGCGGTGGTGGGCGGGCTGGCCGTGGGCGTGATCCAGTCAGTCTCGGGCCTGTACCTGCCGCTGCAGCTGCAGAACCTCATGCTGTTCCTCGTGTTCATCCTGACCCTGGCGCTGCGGCCCGAGGGTCTCCTGCACAAGAAGTCATGAACCGCAACGTCCTTCTCCTCGTGGCGGCCCTGGCGGCAGTCTGCGTCGTGCCCTGGGTGCTGCCGGAAAGCGGTTACCTGCTGCGCGTGATCACGCTGATGCTGCTGTTTGCGGCCATGGCGCAGGCCTGGAACATTGTGGGTGGCCTGGCCAACCAGATCTCCCTGGGGCATGCCGCCTTCTTCGGGCTGGGCGCCTACACCTCCACCATCCTGCTGATTCGCTTCGGTCTCTCGCCCTGGCTGGGGATCATCGCCGGCATGGTGGTGGCGGGGTTGGCGGGGGCGCTCCTGAGTTTCCCGACCATGCGGCTCAAGGGGCACTACTTTGCGCCGGCCACCCTCGCCTTCCCGGAGGTCCTGCGCTCGA
>JACCED011056956.1_pt1 | contig 13072 bp, 14 predicted proteins | sample 7455021 | NCBI WGS metagenome assembly JACCED01 (sample SAMN15323456, study PRJNA562643) | freshwater metagenome | isolation source: river surface water | place: USA:Blue River Watershed | collected 2017-08-19
GCATGTGGCGCGGTTTCGCATTCCCTTCCTGGATGTTGCCGCATTGGTGCGCGCTACCGGGGAATTCTGGGAATACCCGATGTGTGACCGCGACCCCTTGCCCTTCTGGACGCAAGGCCGCGTGACGCTTTTGGGTGATGCCGCGCATCCCATGTATCCGGTGGGATCCAATGGCGCATCGCAAGCCGTGCTGGATGCGCGTTGCCTTGCGGATTTATTGGCATCGCAGGCGCCGGAAGCAGCGCTTGCGGCCTATGCCACGGAACGCCTGCCAAAAACGGCCGAGATTGTGCGCGCCAATCGCAAGGGCGGGCCGGAGCGCGTGGTGGATGAGGTCAGCGCCCGTGCACCGGATGGTTTCGCGCGGTTGGAAGACGTGATCTCGCGCGAAGAACTCGCCGCGATTGCCGGCGGCTATGCGCAAATGGCCGGGTTTGCGGCGGGGAAACGGGCATGAACGGGCGCTTTGATATCAATATTGATGCGCGCGGTGTGGCGCGGCTGACGTTCGCGCATGATGCCAAGCTGAATACGCTGAACCCGGCACTTTTGGATGAAGCGATTGCAGCGCTGCGGGATCTTGCAAAGCAGCCCGGCCTGCGCGCAGCGGTACTGACTGGCGAGGGCGAGCGTGCCTTCATCGGCGGGGCTGATATCGGCGCCATGGCAGCCTTGGAAACACCGGCAGAAGCAGAAGCCTTCATTCGCCGCGTGCATGGCATTTGCGCTGCCATTCGTGATCTGCCCGTGCCGGTGATTGCGCGCATCAATGGCTGGTGCCTTGGCGCTGGGCTGGAAGTGGCCGCCGCTTGCGATATGCGCATCGCCGTGCGGGAAGCGAAATTCGGCATGCCCGAAGTGCGCGTTGGCATTCCTTCTGTGGTGGAAGCGGCGTTACTGCCCGGCCTGATCGGCTGGGGCCGCACGAGGCGCCTGCTGCTGCTGGCCGAGACCATTACCGCCGCCGAAGCGCTTTCCTGGGGTTTACTGGAAGAAGTGGCGCCGCGCGCTGCCATGGATGCGCGCATTGAAGAATGGTTGGCGCATCTTCTGGCTGGCGGGCCGCAGGCGATACGCGCCCAGAAAGCCCTGATCCGCCAATGGGAGGATCGCCCGATCAGCGCCGCCATTGCTGCCGGCATCGATGCTTTCGCGGCTTCCTGGCAGACCGATGAACCCAAGCGCATGATGCGCGCCTTCCTGGAAGAACAGAAGGCGCGCAAAACCAGGAAATAGATTCAGCCGGGCGGGGGCAGGAAATTCACCTCATGCTCCGCCGCCAGGCGTACCACCTCGGCCGGGTCGGGCACGTTATGGATACGGGTGAATAGCTTATAGAGACCACGTGCCGGGCTTACCCAGAACAGCGCACGCACTGGCGCGTCACTTTTGTTGAAGATGCCGTGTGAAATGCCCATGGGCAGGCGGATCAAGTCGCCCGCCTTGGCTGTGGCGGCTTGCCCATCCAGCACCAGATCAAAACGGCCTTCCAGCACGCGGATGAATTCATCCTGCGTCGTGTGGATATGCGGCGGCACGAAGGTGCCCGGCGGGAAGAAGGTATCAAAAGCAAAGCAGCTTTCGCTATGCGCGACAGGCTTATAGGTCTGGCCCAGGATGGACCATACAACGCCGCCTATCCCTTCCCCCGCTGGGGTCACGCCTGCTGTCATGCTCATTGCTGAAGCTCCCTTATTTCAGACATGCAAATAAGTATCACGGATTTCGGGCGCGGCGGCGAGTGCCGCGCTATCGCCCTGCCAGACCACCCGGCCTTTTTCGATCACCACATGCCAATCGGCAAGGCGCATGACGGCGGCGAGGTTCTTGTCGATCAACAAAATCGCCTGACCTTCAGCACGGAGCTTCGCCAAAACCTGCCAGATCTCGGCACGGATCAGCGGTGCCAGACCCTCGGTCGCTTCATCCAGGATCAGCAAGCGTGGATTGGTCATTAAAGCGCGACCAATCGCGAGCATTTGTTGCTCACCACCGGAAAGCTTCGCACCGGATTGGCGGCGCCTTTCGGCTAAGCGTGGAAACAGCGCATAGATCGCGGGCAAATCCCAACGCGGCGCAGCGCCCGCGCGATTGGCGGCGGTGGCGATCAGGTTTTCTTCGACACTAAGTGTTGGAAAGATCTGGCGCCCTTCCGGCACCAGCCCTATGCCGCGCTGCGCAATGCGATAGGGCGGCGCGCCCAGGATTTCCGCACCATCAAAACGGATATGTCCGGCGCTGGCGCGGATCAGCCCCATAATGGCGCGGACCGTGGTGGTTTTGCCCATGCCATTGCGGCCCAGCAGCGTGACCACCTGCGCGCCGCCAACGCCGAAGCTGATGCCGTTCAAGACCTGGCTTTCGCCATAGCCGGCGATAACGCCTTCCAGCGTCAGCATGGCAGATCCTCATCGCCCAGATAGGCGGCGCGCACCTCGGCGCTGGCGCGAATTTCGGCGGTGCTGCCGCTGGCGATAATGCGGCCTTCCGCAAGCACGGAAATGCGATCCGCCAGGGCGAATACCGCCTGCATGTCGTGTTCCACCAGCAGAATGGCGTAGCGTGCTTTAAGGCGACGCAGCAATGCGATGAGCTTTTCCGTCTCCTCCGGACCCGCACCGGCAAGGGGTTCATCCAGCAGCAGCAAGCGCGGGGCGCTGGCCAGGGCGATGGCTATTTCGAGTGCGCGCTTTTCGCCATGGCTGAGCGCGCCGGCGATGGCATTGGCGCGTTCCGCCAGCCCAACCTCAGCCAGGGCATTGCGCGCGGTGGCATTCAGTTTTTCCTCGCGCGCGGCAGGGCGAAAAAAGCGGAAGGAAGAACCGCTTTTCGCCTGCGCTGCCAGGGCGACATTTTCCAAGACCGAAAAGCCCGCGATGATGCTGGTGATTTGAAAGCTGCGCGCAAGCCCTGCCTGCACGCGCCGGGGCAGGGAAAGGCGCGTGATATCCGCATCAGCGAAAACAACGCGCCCGGCATCGGGGGTGACGGTGCCCGAAATCTGATGGATCAGCGTGGTCTTGCCGGCGCCATTCGGGCCGATCAATGCGTGGATTTCGCCCGGCCTGACGTCCAGGCTGACATCATTGGTGACCGCAAGCCCACCATAATGCTTGCGCAATCCCTGAATGCTGAGCAGCGCTTCAGCCACGGCGCGCCCCCAAAACCCCACTCAGCCCGCCACGCATGAAAATCACGGCCAGGATCAGTATCGGCCCGAAAATCATTTTCCAATGCGTGGTGATGTTGGGCAACCATGTTTCCAGCAAGACAAAAACAATGGCGCCCAGAATGGCGCCTGATAGCCGGCCCAAGCCGCCCAGAATAACCATGAAAATCAATTCACCGGAACGCTGCCAACCCATATAGGCCGGCGCGATGAATTCCGATGCATTGGCGAATAACACCCCCGCCAGACCCGCCAAGGTGCCGCCAATGACATAGGCCAGTAAGCGATAGGGATAGGGTGCAAAGCCCACCGCCTGCGCACGCAAGGCGTTTTCGCGTGTTGCGCGTAGCACTCGCCCAAAGCGGGAAGCGAGCAACATGGCGCACATGCCCCAGCAGAACAGCAGGAAGCCAAGACAAAGGTAATGAAAAAACAGTCGGCTTTCGAGCAACCGGGTACCGAGCAGTTCCGTCCGATCATACAGCGTATAGCCATCATCACCGCCATAGGCGGAAAGCGATGATGCGGTGAAGAAAGCCATCTGGCCAAATGCCAGCGTAATCATGATGAAATTGACGCCTTCGGTGCGTACCGCGATGGCGCCGGTCAGCAGTGAAAACAGCGCTGATGCGAGAATGGCGACGGGAAGAACGGTGGTCATGTCCGTCACGCGATGCGCGTCCAGTATCGCGACCGCATAGGCGCCCACACCCATGGCGGCGGCATGGCCCAGGCTGGCCAGACCCGCGCCACCCACCAGGAAGGAAAGCGACAGGGCGGCGGCAGCGAAAATCATCATGCGCGCAAAAAGCGTCATGTAATGATTGGCGCCGAAGCCCAATAATGGCGCGGCGGCCAGTGCCAGCAGCACCAGTAGTGTCAGCAGCGTATCAAGCTTCAGGCCGCGCGGCATTTCAACCGCCCTTGGCGGGGAATAGCCCGCGCGGGCGGAAGGCCAGGATCGCTGCCATCGCGATATAGATCAGCATGGAAGCCAGCGCGGCGCCGGTTTGCCGCGCGGCGGAGGGGTCAAGAAAAAGCCGCATCAAATCGGGCATCAAGGACTTACCGAGTGTATCGGTGACGCCAATGATCAAGGCGGCAATAAAGGCGCCGCGAATGGACCCGATGCCGCCAATCACAATCACCACAAAGGCCAGGATCAGTACATGATCCCCCATGCCGGGTTCGACCGAGAAAATCGGCCCAGCCAGCACGCCGGCAAAACCTGCCAACATGGCGCCAAAGGCAAAAACCAGCATGAAAAGCCGGCGAATATCCACGCCCAGAGCGGACACCATGGCCGCATTGGTGGCACCTGCGCGTACCAGCATGCCAATGCGCGTGCGTTCGACCAGAAACCAAAGGCCCAAGCCGGTCAGCAAACCCGCGATCAGCACGGCGATGCGATAGAGCGGGTATTGCAGCCCCGGCATCAGCACCACGCCGCCTTCCAACAGCGCGGGTACGGGTACTTGCAGCGGCGCCGCACCCCAAATGGCCTTCATCGCCTGATTGAGAAACAGAATGACACCAAAGGTGGCGAGCACCTGTGAAAGATGATCGCGATCGTAAAGATGCCGAAAGATCAGCACTTCCAGCAGCAAGCCGAAGAACAAGGCCGCCGGCAAGGCCAGCAAAAGCCCCAGCCAGAAGGAACCCGTTGCCGCCGCCAGCGCAGCGCCAAGATAAGCGCCCAGCATATACTGGACCCCATGCGCCAAGTTGATGAAATCCATCACCCCGAAAACCAGCGTGAGGCCCGCCGCAACAAGAAACAGCAGAATGCCAAGTTGCAGGCCATTCAAGACCTGCACCAGGAAAAGCCCCGTACTCATGCTGGTGTGACAGCGCAATCCGCTGAAGGGATCACGCTATCGCCCTTGGATTGCTGGCTGCATCACCGCTGCGGTCGTCTCGTCCCGACAGGTCAGAGGCTAGCGCATGCGGCATTCAGCGGCCCAGGGATCGACATTCGCTTCAAGGACTTTGCGTACCGTTTCCGTCTGGAACTTGCCATCGGCACGCTTGGCAACCTTGAGCAGCCAGAAATCCTGCACCGGGTAGTGGTTGACGCCGAATTTGAAATTGCCGCGCACGGAAGCGAAATCCGCCGCACGCAGCCCAGCGCGCAGCGCATCCTTATCGGTCAGCTTGCCGCCCGCGCGCCGAATGGCGGAATCAAGCAGCATTGCGCCATCATAAGCCTGCGCCGCATAGCTGGCCGGCACGTAATTGAAGGCGGCTTCAAAATCCGTGACGAAGCGGCGATTGGCCGCATTATCCATATTCGGCGCCCAGCTAGCGGCTGAGAAGAAGCCCACCGCCGCATCCTGCTGCGCGGGCAGCGTTGCTTCATCCACCGTGAAGGTGGACAGGAACGGGATATTGGCGAGCCCTGCCTGGCGGTATTGCCGCACCAGATTCACACCAAGCCCACCGGGCATGAAGGTGAAAATCGCATCCGGCTTGGCGGCGGCGCTCTTGGCCAGCTCAGCCGCGAAATCCAGCTGCGTGAGGGGCACATACACTTCATCCACCACTTCGCCCTTGAAGCGGGATTTGAAGCCGGCCACCGCGTCGCGCCCGGCCTGGTAATTCGGCACCATGACGAAAACGCGCTTATAGCCCTGATCTTCGCAGGCCTGCCCAATAACCGAATGCACCTGGTCGTTATTGTAGGAGGTAGTGAAGAAATACGGGTTGCAGCCGCGCCCGGCATAGGTGGAAGGCCCAGCATTGGTGCTGATCAGGAAGGTATTGGCTTCCGTCACCGGGCGGATGATGGCTTGCAGAATGTTGGAGAAGACAACACCCACGATGAAATCGCAGCGGTCGCGTTCCAGCGCGGTGCGCACCTTGGCAACGGCGACATCCGGCTTCAATTCATCATCGATCATCACGGTTTCGGCGGTCAGACCACCAAGCTTGCCGCCCAGATGGCGCAGCCCCATGAGGAAGCCATCGCGCAATTGGCTGCCGAGCGCTGCTTGCGGGCCGGTTTGCACGGCAACCAAACCGATCTTCACCCCGCCCGCGGGTTGCGCATGCAGAATGGCGGGCGCTGCCAGCAGCCCCAAGGCGCCGCCCATGGCGCCACGACGCGAAATCAAGCTCATCTCCAAGCCTCCCCGATTGAAAACCCTGTAGAGCCTTACTGCGCGAAGCCCGGGCGGGATGCAAGGCGCCACGCCATTTCCCCGGCTTTTTGCATCAGGGCGTGGTGGGGCGCGGCAAAGGGGGCCAGTACCGTGAAATGATTGGCCCCAGGGATGGCTTCAAAGCTGCCGCCCCAATGCGCCGCGAAATCCCGGCTTTGGCGAATGAACTCATCGCTTTCCGCACCCCCGACCACGACATGCAGGCCAGTAAAGGCGGGTGCTGGCAGCAAGCGGGGGGACAGAGTGGCGATTTCCGCCTGAGACATGTTCAGCGCCCGGGCCAGGCTGGTCCCTGTCAGCGGTGCCAATTCGAAAACCCCGGAAACCGGCAAGGCAGCGCCGACCAGGCCGGCCGGCAACCCTGCCTGCCACGCCGGCCAGTCCGTGGCCAGCAACAGGGCCGCGAGTTGCCCCCCGGCGGAATGCCCGGCCGCCAGCAGCGGCCCGCCCCGGCGGCGATAGAGGAAAGCGGCGGCCCGGCGCATCTGTTCGGCGATTTCGGTAAGCGTCACGGCTGGGCAAAGATCATAGGAAGGCACCGCCACTGCCACACCCTGGGCGAGCAGGCCCTGCGCGCAATGGCTGACAAAGGAACGGTCCAGCGCCTGCCAATAGCCGCCGTGAATGAAAAGCGCAGTGGGGGCAGCCCCAGCATCTGCGGGCAGGAATAGGTCAAGCTTCTCGCGCTCCCCCGCGCCATAGGCGAGGTCGAGTTCCGCCCGCACGCCGCTGGCGCGGAAGGTCGCAGCATCGCGCGCCCAACCGGCGATGATTTCGGCGCTTTCGGGCACGCGCGCCCGATTATTGTATTCACGTTCGGCATCCATGCGCCTATCTGCGCATGGGAAGGCCATGACAGGCAAGGCGGGGCGATGCGGGTATATCTGGCGGGGCCGGAGGTATTTTTGGCTGATCGTGAGGCGATTGCCGCCGAAAAGAAGGCGATTTGCGCAAGCCACGGGTTGATCGGGATTTTCCCGACCGATCCCGCCCCCGCCGCCTTACCGCCCGGCAGTGATTGGATGCGGATCTATCTGGGCAATGAGGCGCATCTGCGATCCTGCGATGCCTTGATTGCCAATCTGACCCCGTTTCGTGGGGCTTCGGGTGATGTTGGCACGGCTTATGAGCTTGGTTTCATGCGCGCGCTGGGCCGGCATGTGGCGGCCTATAGCAATGTGGCGGGCAATTTCACCACACGCAGCCTGGCGCAATTGGGCGGCGCGGTGCGTCGCCGGGCCAATGGTGCTTGGGAAGATGCCGAGGCTATGGAAGTGGAAGATTTCGGCCTGACCGATAATCTGATGCTGGATGGCGGCATTGCTGCCGCCAGCGGTATCTTCGCCATTAATCCCGTGGCGGAAGCAGCCCGGTGGCGCGACATGCAGGGTTTCACCCGCTGTGTCGCGCATGTGGCGGGGCTTGGCCGCTGAAGCCTTAGCTGGCGTCGATCTGCAAGCCTTCCTTCTTGATCACGTCACCCCATTTGGTGATTTCGCTGGCAACGAAATTGCCGAAATGCTGCGCATTGCCGATCATGGGCACGCCGCCCAATTCTTCAAAGCGCTTCACGGTTTCCGGCAGGGCGAGCATCGCCATGACATCGGCATTGATGCTGTTGATCATCTCGGCCGGCATGGCCGCCTGACCAAAAAGGCCGAACCAGGTATTCACATCATAATTGGCGAGTTCCGGCATGGTTTCGCGCATGGCGGGCACATTGGGTAGCGCCGGGTGGCGATCCTTGCTGGTAACGGCCAGGGCGCGCACGCGGCCGGACTGGATATGGCCCATGATGCCGGTCAGGTTATCAATCAGGAAGGCGACATTGCCGGCCAGCAATTCAATCTGCGCCGGGGCGGAGCCACGCGTTGGCACATGGATGGCCTGAGCATTCAGCATTTGCAGGAACAGCACGGGCGAAAGATGGGTGGATTGGCCAACCCCGGTCGAGGCATAAGGCACCTCACCCGGCTTGGCGCGCAGCATGGCGGCAAGCTGCGCCACATTCTGCGCCGGGACATTGTTGTTCACCACCAGCACATTCGGCCCGGCGATGGTGCCGGCGATCGGGGCGATCTGTTCCGGGCGATAGGGCAGATTGCGGAACAGCGAATAACCAATGGCCTGCGGGCCAATATTGCCCATGAGCAAGCTGAGGCCATCCGGGCGTGCGCGCACCATTTCAACCGTGCCAATGGTGCCGCCCGCACCGGTACGATTTTCCACTACCACCGGCGTGCCCCAGCGCGGCTGGAGAAACTGGGCAAGGAGCCGACCCATGATATCTGTCGTGCCACCGGCGGCGGCCGGGACGATGATGCGCACCTGCCCCGAAGGCCGCCAGGCTTGCGCACGGGCAATGGCGGGGGCGGCCAGCAAAGGCAGGGCAAGGGCCGCGCGGCGGGTCACTTTTGTCATGGGGTGTCTCCCTGATTTTTTGACAGTCTCAGGCCTTCTATGAGGCATGGGCGGAAAATAGGGCTTCTTTCAGCTATTGTGTAGCGCGGCCATGACCCGGGCGAGGCCCGCTTCCCAGGCCGGCAGCGCCACGCCGAAAACACGCGCCAGCTTGCCATTATCCAGCCGGCCATCCGCGGGGCGCTTGGCCTTGGTCGGGTAATCGGCCGTGGTGATGGCATGCACCTTGGGGTGCGGCGCAGCATGGCGTGCGGCTGCGGTAAAAATCGCCTCGGCAAAGCCATGCCAGTTGGTGAAGCCGCTACCCGTTGCGTGATAGGTGCCCGCCAAATCATCGCGCCAACCATCGGCGCGCAGCCGCGCCAGAATGCTGGCAATGGCATCCGCCAGATCAGGCGCCGCGGTGGGGCTGCCCCATTGATCCGCCACTACGCGAAGTTCTGGGCGTTGCGCGCCAAGCGCCAGCATGGTGCGCAGAAAATTCTTGCCCATGGGCGCGAAGACCCAGGCGGTGCGAAGGATAATGCTGCGCGGATTGGCGGCCCGCGCGGCCCATTCCCCGGCCAGCTTGGTGCGACCATAAGCGCCAAGTGGATTGGGCAAATCGCTTTCCAGATAGGGCGCGCCCTTCAGCCCATCAAAAACATAATCGGTGGAAATCTGAATGAGCGGAATGCCCGCTTCGCGCGTGAGCTGCCCGAGCAAAGCCGGCCCCAGCGCATTGGCGCGAAACGCACCCGCTTCATCATCTTCCGCCGCATCCACCGCAGTCCAGGCAGCGCAATTCACCACCGCATCGGGTTTCAATGCGGCAAAGGCGGCGATCACCGTCTCTGGCTTATCGAATTCAAATTCCGGCTGGCCGACCAGCAGCGCTTCAAAACCCTGCGCGGGCAGCGCGGCTTCAAGCCCGGTCGCCAATTGCCCGCCACGGCCGGTGACGAGGATGCGGCGCATCACCAAGTGCCTTTCGGAAAGGGCGGCGGAATATCAGCGAGCCTTGGTGCCTTGCGGTCCTTATCGGACAGGATCGGGTCGCTGACCGGCCAATCAATGCCAAGCGCGGGATCATTCCAGGCGATGCCGGCATCGGCTTCCCGGTCATAATAGGCGTCAACCTTGTAGAGCACTTCGGTATCTTCTTCGAGTGTCACAAAGCCATGCGCGAAGCCCGCCGGGATCCAAAGCTGCTGCCAATTCGCTGATGAAAGCTCGCACGCCACATGCTGGCCATAGGTGGGCGAGCCTTCGCGGATATCCACCGCGATATCCAAGATGGACCCGCGCACCACGCGCACCAATTTGCTTTGCGCGCTGGGTGGTTTCTGAAAATGCAGGCCGCGCACCACACCCTTTTGGCGTGACAGGGAATGATTATCCTGCACAAAATCTACAGTGATGCCATGCGCAGCCAGGGTGCGGCGCGACCAGACTTCACTGAAAAAACCGCGATCATCGCCGAAGCGGGCGGGTTCAATCAGCAGCAGATCCGGGATGGCAAGCGCTTGGACCTTCACGCCAGCTTGCCTTCCGCCAGGTCACGCAAATAGCCGCCATAGGCGGTCTTGCCCAAACGATCCGCCTGGGCGCGGAGCGCCGCCGCATCAATGAAGCCCATGCGGAAGGCGATTTCTTCCGGGCAGCCCACTTGCAGCCCTTGGCGTTCCTGCACCGTCTGCACAAAAAGCGCAGCTTGCAGCAGGGAAGCCGGCGTGCCGGCGTCAAGCCAGGCGCAACCGCGGCCCAATTGCTCAGCGCGCAGGCTGCCATCCGCCAGATAGACCTTGTTGAGGTCGGTGATTTCCAATTCACCACGGGCGGAGGGCTTCAGGTCGCGTGCCATTTGCGTCACGCGCTTGTCGTAGAAATAAAGCCCGATCACCGCCCAATCGGATTTCGGCTTGGCGGGTTTTTCTTCGATGGAAAGCACGCGCCCGCTGGCATCGAATTCCGCGACGCCATAGCGTTCCGGATCCGCCACGCGATAGCCAAAGACGGAAGCGAGGCCGTTTTGTGCATTCGTCGCCGCTGCCTTCAGGCTATCCACCAGCCCATGGCCATAGATGATGTTGTCGCCGAGTGCGAGCGCGCAGGCTTCCCCGCCAATCCACTCCGCGCCGATATGAAACGCCTGAGCGATGCCATCCGGGCTTGGCTGTTCGGCATAGCTGATGCGGATGCCGAATTGCGCACCATCCCCCAGCAAGCGCCGGAATTGCGGCAGGTCAGCCGGCGTGGAGATCAGTAGGATGTCCTTGATCCCCGCCAGCATCAGCGTGCCGAGCGGGTAATAGACCATCGGTTTGTCATAGACCGGCAGCAATTGCTTCGACGCTGCCAAGGTCATCGGGTGCAAACGCGTCCCGGACCCGCCTGCGAGCAGAATGCCCTTCATGCCTTCACCCCCCCAAGCCTTTGCCCGGCATAGCGCTTTTCCCGAATAGGCCGCCACCAGGCTTCATTATCCAGATACCAGCGAATGGTCTGATCGAGCCCAGCCTCAAAATCATAGCGCGCCTTCCAGCCAAGGGCGGCTTCCGCACCGCTTGGGTCCATGGCGTAGCGGAAATCATGGCCGGGGCGGTCTTTGACATAGGTGATCAACCGCTCACGCGGGCCAGCAGGATCAGGGCGCAGCTGGTCCAGCGTACGGCAAATGGCCTGCACCACTTGCAGATTGGTCCGTTCCTGACGCGGGCCGATGCAATAAGTGGCCCCTGGAACACCGCGCATCAGCGCCAAGACCAAAGCTTCGGCGTGGTCCTGCACATGGATCCAATCGCGGATATTCGACCCATCGCCATAAACCGGCAAAGGGCGGCCTTCCAAGGCATTCAGCGTGACCAGCGGAATCAGCTTTTCCGGGAACTGCCACGGCCCGTAATTATTCGTGGTGTTCGAAACAAAGGAAGGAAAGCCATAAGTGTGCTGCCACGCGCGCACCAAATGGTCCGACGCTGCCTTGGAAGCAGAATAGGGGCTGCGTGGATCATAGCGCGTATGCTCATCAAACGGCGCGTCATCCGCGCTTTCGAGGGAGCCGAACACCTCATCTGTTGAGACATGATGGAAGCGGAAATCAGCCTTGGCGCTGGCATCCAGGCCTTGCCAATATTCCCGCGCTGCTTCCAGCAGCACCTGCGTACCAACAACATTGGTGCGGATGAATTCCGCCGGCCCATCAATCGAACGATCAACATGGGATTCGGCGGCCAGATGCATCACGCGTGCGGGCTTGAAGCGGGTGAAAGCGTCCCGCATCGCCGCCGGATCACAAATATCCAGCGCCAGATGCTGATGGCGCGGTGATTTCAGCCAATCGCCCAGGCTATCTGGGCTCGCCGCATAGGTCAGCTTGTCGATATTCACCACGGTCGTGTCAGTGGTGGCGAGTAAATGTCGCACCACGGCCGAACCGATAAAGCCCATACCGCCTGTCAGAAGAATGACCATGAAACGCCCCACCCATCGAAGATGTTTCGAATGGAAGCTATCCGAAACATCTCTTTATGTCAGAAGCATGACCAAACCGCGACCTGCCCCGGTCAGGTATTCATCGCGTCGAAGAAATCCTGGTTGGTCTTGCTGTATTTCAACTTGTCCAGCAGGAATTCCATCGCATCCTGCGTCCCCATCGGGTTCAGGATACGGCGCAGCACCCACATCTTGGAAAGCGTGCCGCGATCCACCAGCAATTCTTCCTTACGCGTACCGGATTTGGTGATGTCAATCGCGGGGAAGGTGCGCTTGTCGGAAAGCTTCCGATCCAGCACGATTTCGCAATTGCCGGTGCCTTTGAATTCTTCGAAAATCACTTCATCCATGCGGCTGCCGGTATCGATCAGTGCCGTCGCGATAATGGTCAGCGACCCGCCTTCTTCAATATTGCGCGCCGCACCAAAGAAGCGCTTCGGGCGTTGCAGCGCATTGGCATCCACACCGCCGGTCAGCACCTTGCCCGATGATGGCACAACGGAGTTATAGGCGCGGCCAAGCCGCGTGATGCTGTCCAGCAAAATCACCACATCGCGCTTGTGTTCCACCAGGCGCTTGGCTTTTTCCAGCACCATTTCGGTCACTTGCACGTGGCGCGTCGCCGGTTCGTCAAAGGTGCTGGCCACCACTTCACCGCGTACGGTGCGGGCCATATCGGTCACTTCCTCGGGCCGTTCGTCAATCAGCAGCACCATCAGGAAGACTTCGGGATTATTCGTCGTGATGGATTTGGCGATATTCTGCAGCATCACGGTTTTACCGGTACGCGGCGGCGCCACAATCAAGGCGCGCTGGCCCATGCCGATCGGCGCGATCAGGTCAATCA
>JACCED011085327.1_pt1 | contig 13069 bp, 15 predicted proteins | sample 7455021 | NCBI WGS metagenome assembly JACCED01 (sample SAMN15323456, study PRJNA562643) | freshwater metagenome | isolation source: river surface water | place: USA:Blue River Watershed | collected 2017-08-19
AGGATCGAGCGGCGGAACTGGTGGGGCGGCATCCACCAAGAAGACGATGTTCTTTGGTTCGGTGGAGCTCGACCCCATCAAGGCCAAGTTGCAGTTCTCAGACGTTGCCGAGGAAGTGTTGATGCTCTTTACCCAAAAGCCCGGCGTGAAGGTGCGAATCTCCGTCGAGATCGAGGCCGAATCAGTCAGCGGATTTGACGATGGCATTCAGCGGGCCGTGCGCGAGAACTGCGATCAGTTAAGGTTTAAAACTAGAACATTTGACGAATAGTCTAAAAGATGTATCAACTCTAACTGCAGGTCAGTCTGCACCACTCGTTCCACCTGGGGTGGCTAATCGGTACGGCACCGAAACCCCGACTTTTCGCCTCCCCCCTCCTGCCGTACCACGGCAAAAAAGTCAGGAGGTTCTGAGACGAAACGGGGTTTGAGACGGATTTCGGGGGTGGGTGGCCATGGGGTCAGTCAGAAGCCCATAGCGCAAAGCCCCGCGTGGTGCGGGGCTCTGAGCGCCTGACAACCCAGCTGAGCAAGTTAGCAGGATTTATTCTGGCGGAAACGGAGTCCTACGCATCCAAACCCAGTAGACTCCAATATGCTCCAGAATACCTCATTACACAAGTAGATATGGGGAAGTTATCTCTTGCAAGCTCCAATAACATCTACTAATATCCAGTCAAATTTGGAGGGTAGATAGGTGGGTAGGATAGCAGCAAAGGCGCTTTCAGCTAGGCAGGTAGAAACAGAAGGCCGTGCGGGGTATCACGCAGATGGTCCACACACTGGTCTGTATTTACAAGTAACACACACCAACAATGGCATCACACGCTCATGGGTGTACCGATATACGAGTCCAACTACTCGCAAACGTAGAGAGCTTGGGCTCGGATCAGCCCGGGTCAGAAAATTGTCTGATGCACGTGCAATAAGTAGCGAACTGCGCCTTAAGGTCTTGAACGGCATTGATCCAAAAGACGAAAGGGACAAAGCTCGCGCAATTGCGATCACATCAAGAGCACAACAAATCAACTTTGATGAAGCGATTACACAATGCATGGCTGCAAAGTCAGCTGAATGGAAAAACATTAAACATGGCCAGCAATGGCATAACACCCTCACCACTTACGCCAGCCCGCTACTAGGCAAACTGCCCGTTGATTTAATTACCACCGATCTTGTGCACAAGGTCTTGCAACCAATATGGCAAAACAAAACAGAAACAGCAACTCGTGTCAGGCAGCGTATCGAAACTGTGCTCGACTGGTGTAAAGCCAGGGGCTACTGCCAAGGCGAAAATCCAGCGAGATTAAAAGGCGCACTCGGGCAATTACTACCAAAGTCGCAGAAGATCAAGAAGGTTGAACATCACCCTGCTCTTCCATACCAACGCGCAAATGAGTTTGTCATGGCGCTGCGCAAACAAGGTGGCATGACTTCACTTGCATTGGAATTCATGCTTCTAACAGCATGTCGCACTGGTGAGGTAGCGACTGCACGATGGGAGGAGGTAGATTTTGCAAGTCGTATTTGGACTATCCCAGCGGAAAGAATGAAAGCTGGCAGGGAGCACCGCGTACCGCTTTCAATACGTGCGATTGAAATACTCAAAACCTTGAAGCTAAAAGCAAAAAACGAATTTGTATTTCCAAGCCACGCTATTGAAAAGAACTCACACATGTCGCTAGGAAGCTGTTTGGTAGCCATGAAGCGCATGCATGACTTTGCGGAATATACGCCTCACGGCATGCGCTCCACGTTTCGCGACTGGGCGGCAGAAACAACCAACTTTGCAAATGAAACACTGGAATTAGCACTAGCGCACACAATAAAAAATAAAGCTGAAGCTGCATATCGCCGCCAAGATCAAATCGAAAAACGCGCGAAACTAATGCAGCAGTGGCAAACATACATTGAGACGAGTTCTAACGGGCACTCTGTTCTATCTTTTGGTGCAAAGGGGTCGGCATGAAGAATCGCAAACATCCACTTTCACATGACAAAGTCTCTAAAGAGAATCAATATGGAATAAGTCGCCTGGTGAACAAAAAAACAGGTAGGTTGGCTTCAAAAACAAACTGGCTTTTAGACCTGGCGGCTGTTGCTGTCACCCAACGCGATTTTGTGGGAATACCTTCCTTACTTCCGCAAAGAAAAGCCGCCCAATTACTAACGCATAACAAGCTCAAAAATTTCAAGAGACACAAACCGACTCAGTCACTCACGGGCGCAGAGTCTTCCCATAGCGACCTGCGTCGCCTGGCTCGATCAGCCTTGCCTGAACTAGTAGTTTTCTACCTTGAAAATTTTGCTCACTCGCGTAAAGAATCACAAATCAACCCAAAGGGCTTTAGATCATGGCTTAGAGAGGAACTAGCCAAACCAAACGGAATTCTCAACAAACACCTGCGTTGTAGCGAGCAGCTATGCCAACTAGCGGAGCTCAAACGGGGTGACGACTGGTGGCGAATTTGCCTAAAAACAGAGAGTAAATCTAAAAAGCACTCCTGAACATTACTCTTCGACCCATGCCCATCAACACCGTAATGAAAGGTATCGGACATGGTTCAAGATCAACCCAACACGCGCATATTGCGTATGCGCGACATCTGCTTAAAAACCGGCCTGAGTCAAAGCACGCTTCATGACTTGGTTGCACGAGGCGTATTTCCTAAGCCATTCACCCTCATTCCAGGTGGTCGCGCTGTCGGCTGGCTAGAAGCGTGCGTAGATCAATGGATCCTCAAGAGGCGTGACGCTGCTGACGGCAACCTCAGCTTGCCGGGTGCGCAATGACTCCGCAGCTCATCTACGAAGCTTTTATTCAGGAACTGGCCGTTGGGCACACTCACGCCCTAACAGTCACACTCCGGAACGATTCGCCCACAGAGTCGATACAGAACCGACGCATGCGCTTACAAAAAACCATCCATCACCTGCTCTACCGAACTGACCGGATGTGCTTTAAAAACCGTCACAAGCGTTTCGGCCTGCAAATTGGAGCAGTAGTCGTAATAGAGCTAGGTCGCAGCTTAGGGAGACCTCACGCACACCTCTCTTTAGCTTGCCCTCTTGGCATGCCGTACAACAGGTTCGAAGAAGTTGTACTCAGTGCAGTCTCAAAGTGTCTAACGCTAAGTACAAAGCAATGCGTTCTCAAGCAAATAAGCACCAGCAATGACTGGGCCAACTATATAGCCAAAGACGGTCCAGAGGCATTCGTACCAGAGTGCTCCCAACGTGCCAAGGCGTAAGCCAGGTATAGCTGGAGCCTGAGGGGCTACCAGCAAGTTGTAATCAGGGGATGCTCTATCCCTTGATTACTTTCCTATGGTTTTTTAAATTTGTGAGTATTTCATGCAAGAACTTTCCACATTCGTCACTCAAATCAACGAGCTTCATACATCTGCGTCCAGTAAAGCAAGGCAAGCAATTAATGATGCAAAGGCGGCAGGTGAACTTCTACTTCAAGTGAAGGCGACCCTACCCCATGGCACATTCAAGAAATGGATTGCCGATCATCTGAACGTCTCTGTCAGACAAGCACAAAGGTATATGTATGTGGCTCAAGGTAAACCGCACGCACTACGAAACTTGGCAGGCAAAAGCGACACGGTGTCGCTTTTGGAAAATGAAGAAAACCCGCCATTTCTGAAATTTAATAATGGAGTATGGATTCCCGAACCCAAAAAGATGTACCTATTTAATGAAAACGGTGCTTTTTGGGTTACGCCCGCAGCAAATGGAGGCACACATGTGTGTCGACATTACTCCGGGGAGAGAATAACCTCTGAAAATTTCTACTGGCGGTACACGATACTTGGCGAAATAACTGACCCTGACTTTACGTTTGATCATTACATCGGCACAAGGTTTGCACCCATTAACCGCACAGGAATTGCGGCAATCCTGCGTTCGTACGGGCTTACAGACTTGCAAAGCTCGTTAGTTAAGGTAATTGAATTTGACGACTTCTATGAACGGCCTGTTGGTGAACCTGATCCTGAGAATTGGTACTGGGATTCAATTGAACCAGATGATGGACTGTTTCAGGCGTTAAAGAAATCTGGTCACGTTAACTCCAAAGGCTCTGCAACATTTATAGGTTAAAAACGGCCTCGGTCCATGGGTCAGGGATTTATAAAAAAATCCCTGATCGAAAGACCCTTTACTTCATGTTCTGGTGCAGCAGGAAATTACACACTTCATCCAATGTTGTTAACTGTCTGTACTCATCAGACTTGCGCCCACGGTTACGTTTTGCATCTGTCATGCCCAAAACATGAAGACAATCTTCGAGCATTGAGATGAGGGCCGACTTTTTAGAGTGCTCAGCTCTCATTTTCCTAGTGTTTTTTCCGTCTATCTGGTGAGCTGCAATGCAACGCTGTTTGCCTTGTGCTGTTTTGGGACCGGTAGATCGACCACCATGATGAGTGCACTTTTGCGCATGACTCGACTTCATAGCAGGCTTTGCACACTGCTCACCGCTTCTAACAGACTTTGCCGTACATCGGAGGCAAATTATGCGCCCCCCACCTGTCAACAAGAACTTTTGAGTCACACCCATTCTTCCCCCCACCCCTTTTTAATGTCACCTAATCTACACAATTGGCAGTTCTGCCCATTCAGTGGAGTAGTTGGGACTTTTGCGATCTTGCCGCCTACCCAACCCCTCACGCATCCAAGCCGCGGTCTAGGCGTCTGCATCAACGTTGACAGCGGTCATCCAGAGCCTACGGATTCGGGCAAGCGAGCTGGCTCCAAGGCGTTATCTGCGTAAATATCTGTACGTAAGCGGCGCTGTGCATTACCGCTAGCGCGGCTGGAAATTACGCCACAACTCAACCAAAAGATTGCATTACCACTACTTCCCGCTGCGTTGTTTGTTCAGCTCCAACAGACGGCGCAAGATTTCTTCGTCCGGCCATTGCGTAACGTAGTCGTTCCAGCCATATGCCGCCGCGACGACCTTATCCAGTGCTTCGTGCGCCAGCGCCAACCACGTAGGACGAGCGTTGTACAAGTTCGTGAGAGTGCGCTGCTTTAGGTCGGCTTCATGATTGGGCTTAGCGACAGGCCGCTTCGGAAAGCCCGCGGCTTGTTCCTCAGGTGTGCTGACCCAATTGGTCCACTCGGGCGGGTTAAGCCAATGATCACGCAGCTTAATTAGTTCTTGCGCTGCTGATGCGATTGCCTTCGCCTTAGGGTCACCCGCGTAATCCGCAGCAGGGACGTTGGGCGTCAAGCCTTCGGGAAACGGGAAGGTTTCAAAGCAGGATGTGGGGGTATAGCGTGGGTCATTGCCGACACCAAGGCTACTGCCTTGCCTTAGCGCCCAGACCTCATGAATGCGTGACTGGAGTATCCCAATGGAAGTCTCGTCATCTCGCGCAACTACAACTGTCGCATCGCCGGGTGTCACAGCCTTGTTCGTCCAGACGCAAAGGTAATGCTTGGCATGGCGCGGGATCGAGATGTATCGTTGCAAGCTGTTTAGCGTTGCGAGCATGGCCGAACGAGGTCGCCACAATTGCCACCACGGGTAGCCCTGCGCATCTTCCATTTGCGCACGGTTCAATCGGACATTCTCTAGGGCAACAAACGGCTTCTCGAAAAGCGAAGCGTCCATCTTTTCCCGCTCGCCAAAATTGATAATAAAACGGTCAAGGGGTCGTGTCGTAATGTCGTCCGCAACCAAGTACGGGCGCACCACAGCGGCCATCGGCTCACCTTTCACGTTAGCTGGTTCCCGCAGAATTTTCCTGGCCAATACTCCATCGAGATTGAACGAAGCAGTAGGAAGCCCAAGTTCAAGACGACGCTTTTTCTTAACTTCAGCGCGCGGTGTGACGCCCTGAAAGGATATGTTGAAGTTGGCGGGTAGGCTCGCAGCGTTCGTGACGTCGATGTCTGCAGTTAGGCTGGCGTGAATAGCTGGAACTTCAACATTGTCGAGCACAGCACCTTTGCGATCGCCAAAGCCCACCATCGAAACTCGCACGGCCGCACCATCGTTCACCCATGGCTCGTCGCTCCATGCAAGGAAGATTCGTGTACTTTCCACGATGCGTTCCAGCACCCTCCGGTTCGCGCCGCCACGAATGGAGTTGGTCGACACAAGGCCCGCCGCGTTCAAATGACCCATTTCTATCTGTGCTCGCGCTTTCTCGAACCAATAGCAAACGAGGTCAGCACTAGCGGGCACGCGGTCTGCGAAGATTTTTCGCAGCTTCGCAGCGTAATCGTCGCCCAGCTCGCGGCGCATCCGTTTGTTACCAATGAACGGTGGGTTGCCCACAACCACATCAGCCTGCGGCCATGCAGCTTCGGCTCCGTATTTGTTCAGCAGCGCGTCTCGGTGCTCGATTCCGTCTAGCGGCTTGAGTATTGGATTCAAACTATGCGGCCAACCGTTCTGCCGGCACCATTGGATGTCGCCAATCCACACCGTCACCCGCGCAAGTTCCGCTGCGAACTCATTAATTTCCAGTCCCAGGATGTTGTGTGGGCCGGTTTGCAGAGTCGTTTCGGCCTGTAGTCCGAATTCTTGCGCCCCTACTTGAACGCGCTTTTCAACATCGCGCAGGGCCTTGAGTGCTAGATAGAGAAAGTTTCCGCTGCCGCAGGCCGGATCGAGCACGCGAAACGACCCTAGTCGCAGGAGAAATGCCCTGTATAGCGCGTTGGCCTCATTCAAGGCCTTTGTGCTCGTGGCTTTCGCGGCAGTGAGCTTAAGCTCCATCTCCTTCTTGCCTTGTGCGGTGACCTTTGCCTTTCCGGCAGCAACCTTGGCTTCCTCAAACGCCTTGGCCTTGATCATTTGGTCGGCGATTTTTGCTCGCACGACTTCCCACTCATGCAAAAGCGGATCATGAACAAGCGGCCCCACTAGCTTCGCTATCGTGCCGGTGTCGGTGTAGTGGGCGCCAAGCGAGGCGCGTTTAGTACCTAGGCCACGCTCAAACAGGGTTCCGAAGATGGTGGGGTCAATTGCCCGCCAATCCATCTCGGCGGAGGCGGAGCGCAGCGTTTCGAGGTCGTCAGCAGTGAGCGCAGGAACCGAAATGTGCTTAAACAACCCACCGTTAAACCATTCGATGTCGTCGTTGCCATAGATGCCCTTAGGTTCTTGCATCGCCATAAACAGCTTCGTGATTCGATCTGCAGCCTTGGCTGCGTCGTTCTTGGCGGCGGCGAGCAGGCCCGTGAAAATCTTCTCTGGCAACAACCCTTCGTCTTCGGCGAACATACAGAACAAACACTGAACTAGGAAATGCGCGACCTGGTTGCTGTCTAGGCCGCGCTGTCGCATGGCATCTGCCAGCGCTGCGTAACGTTCTGCAGCTTCCGCTGTTACTGCGGCGGTGGATTTTTCCGGTCGCAGCTTCAACGGCTCGGTAAACACCCACTTCAGAATTTGCCGCTTGCCGTCATCCGCCAGATCCTCGATTCGAATTTCGCGCGGCTCGTCTGGGTAGCCGGTAAACGCGGTATGGATGATGATGCGTTCGCGGTCACAGACGACCAACAGCGGTGGGCTTTCGAGCTGGAGTGAGTAGTCGGTCAGTTGCTTGAGCGCCTTGTCGAGATCACGCCCCGGTTTCTTGTTCTCCCACGCGAAGTGGTTGCGCTTCCACACATCGGCCCAACCGTCGCCGCCGCCAGCCTTCTTGGCACCTCGCTCGAAGCAGTAGTTATCGGCATCACGCGGCTTGTCGACACTGAGCAAATCACACAAATCATCGAAATGCCCCTGAGCACCGGCACGTTCATTGAGTTTGTTGTTTTGCCAACGGGCGATGAATTGAGCGGGTGTCATTCTGTCTTTTCTTCTATGTCCGTAAGCAGTACGTCGTTAAGCTCATTCAGTGTGTGCATGAGTGTAGTGTGGGCACCGAGGCCTAAGACTTACAAAAAGGTGGATTGCTCGTGCGGGTTCACATGCCGGTGAACCTTGATGACTTCGCGCTCAATCGAAACCTTTGCTCCGGTGCGGCTTTGGACGATCCTTACATCAGCTTCGAGGACGTCACCTTTGCCGAAGCGCTCGATGCCCTTGTCTACCTGCATCAGGAAGTCGCCATCCCGAATGACAGCAGCGAATGAGGGGCCGCCATCCGAGAATCGCCATTTGTTTCCATCCTGAAAAACCGGACTTACGACCGTCAAGACTATTCGATTCACGTTGTCGGACACATGCAACACAGGCGCCACTGGGACAAAATAATCCGACTCTGCGGCGGTGACAGTCGCCACCAGCGCTTCGGTGCTACCAACGCGCAAGGAATCCACTCCTTCGATGTGCAACGCTTGATTGACGAATTTGTCGGCTGCCTCCGCTGCCTTGACATTCATAACTAGGGAGAATGACTCAGTGCGAACGTTAATTATTTGACCGTTGTTGTTTGTAACAAAAACGTTGGGGCCGGTCTGCTCCACCTTTACGGGCGGAGTGCCCTTTAGATGCTTCCAGAGATCAAATGCGCCTTTAACGACCGCCAACAGTTGATCTGGGGTCAGTGCCGTAAAGATGGTGGCTGCGTTACCGACAACGCTGAAAACCAGGTTCGTTACGAACGACCCGTGCTCAAAGCCAGCAACCTCTGCTTTAGCTTCTGCTGCGGACCCATACGTTTCCTTCACAGCAGCAACCATAAACTCTGTAAAGGCGATCATGTTCGAGGACGTTTGGTAAACGTCCATTTGCCCGGCTATCAACGCTGGACCATCGTATTTGAGCGCGATCTCAGTTCTCATATGATTGATTGTGACATGCAGCTTTGCATGTCACTGTTGGGTTTGCGGAAATATCGCGATCTCAGCACGACCCACGGGCCCAGCCCACAATCGAGGCAGGACCAGGATGTGTAGAAGGAACCGAGAATGCTTGGGATTTTCTGTACGATTTCAACGGCAGTGGCTGCAGCGTGAGCGAGTCGCTTCGTCGGCAGCAGGCGAGCGACTTACAGTCGTTCGCCTCCGGTACAACATCAAGGCTGCTTACCCTGCATTGTGACCATCCGCACTAATCCTGAACTTCCCCCATATGGGTGATCGACTGGAAACTCTTTCTGCGTTGAAATGTGATCGAGCCGCCCTAAAGCAGTCAGTCCTCAATGGCTGAACCTGGCCGTTAGGCGCCTCAAATAAGTGATTCTTCGGCGGGCCGCTGTAAGCCAGCAGCCGACTGGACACTTTCGGCCCATGAAGGCCATTCAGCTCTCTTCTACCACCCCACTCTTGTGGAGTGCATTTCGTAGTACATCAGATTTAACATACCGAACTGATGCTTTACGCAAGTAGTTGGGTTCGTGGGCATGGCGAACATCAAGGGCCGATTTGACAAAGCAAACTCACTTAGCAGAAGAAGCGGCCCGTGCAGTGCTTTTTGATGTTCAGAGTAAACCAATGGCGAAGACAGGGAAATCACATAAGAAGCAGCACTTCGTACCTCAGTGTTATACGAAGGCTTGGCATGACACCACAGCTCCAGCTAGTCCTACTAGCACGCCTTACGTTTGGGTTTTTAATAATGATGGGACTAACGCTCATCGTAAAGCCCCGGCCAATCTTTTCACGGAAACCGACATTTACACGATCGTGCGTCCAGATGGACAGCGCGACCTACGCCTCGAATACGGCTTCCAAGAGTTGGAGGACAAGTTCACACGAGTTAGGAATCTGAAGTTCAATCGGCGCGTGTGGCCTGATGCGGCAGATTTGGCCTGGGTAATTGGCTTCGCTGCAACCGCCCAAGCTCGAACGGCTGCACATCGAAACTTTCATCGAGAACAGTGGGCAGGTATCCGCAATCGTATGGAAGAGTTCCAGGCCGCATTCGAAGCTGCCCCACCTAAAAGCAAGGAGGCCATGACTCGCGTTGGCTTTCACAGCCAAAACTCTGGCCGGGGAATGAGCCTCGAAGATGTCCGCCGACTGGAAGCTCAGCCTATACAGAAGATGATTGGTCCCACTCTCCGCTCAGTGATCCCAGTGCTTACAAAAATGAATGCTGCTGTTCTTTGCACAGACGACCCTCTTGGCTTTATCACCACCGATACTCCATGCACTTGGTTCGACCCAGAGGCATACAAGCTTCAACCAATTTTCCGGAGTCCGACATTGGGGGCGGCTACGATCGAAGTGACGCTACCAATCTCACCTAGGCAGTGTCTGGTCATTACGCACAGGCAAGATTTCAAAGGCTACATAGATGTCGATCAGCTAGTCGTAGATGAAGTAAATCGGCGCCACATCGCCCACTGCGATGAGAGCTTCATTTCGCATAGTAAAGAAACGAGGCCAGTCTGGTTTGAACAGCCACCGATGCCAGAAGACGCCTGGGAAAAAGTCCGCGAACGAAAGATCGCTTCTGGTGAATGGCCCGTGTAGCATCGAGATAGGTGAAAGTTCGGTGGGCGCTCTAGGTCGAGACATGCACCCCAAAGGGTCTAGTCCGGGTGACTGCTACCAGCCTGGAGCGAAAATTGGCAGCGTTCACGCCAACGACAACTTTTGGCCCCTAGTAGCTAACTTCCTCATGATCAGCGCCTATAGTCATATCAAGTTCACACTCTTGGCGCTGGCTCAGCTCGTAAAGCAGGCATATGCGACCAAATCATCAGTTCTGCAGCTTGAAGAGGGTCGGCGGTTAACCATGCGTTGTGGAGATCTGGAGCAATGATCACAGGGGTGCGTTTTTCATCGCTAGGTTTATGAAATTGGCGCATGACTGGATGATCGTCAGCGTTCACTGTCAACATTGAGAAGCTGACCACCAACTCACCCGATCCTGGATCAGTCCACCGATCCCACAGACAGGCAATTCCAAACGGATCACCAGAGGCCACTTGAATCTTCCAACGGACCGCCCTGCCCGACTCAAAGCTTGGCTCATAGAAGTTATCGACTAAGACAAGCCCGAATTGACGATGACGCCACACCCCTCGATAACTTGGCTTCTCCGCAGATGTCTCACTTCGAGCGTTATAGGTGTGTCGTGCGATCTTGTTGTCTTTGGCCCATGATGGAATCAAACCGAAAGTGGCCAAGCCACAGGCAACTCGACCTGTTTGATGGCTCTTGACAACTATGGGCGCTGCAAAGCCTGGGTAGGACTCTGCCGGGTAATCACCTGGTAGATCGACACTGAGCTTCTCTTTGGCCCAATCTGCGCGTTTAGTTGGAGTGAAGTTTGTGCACACGCAGGAAGTTTATCTGTCAGCTTTGACGCACAACAAAATTAACACTCACTCACACAAAAACGCTCTGGGCAAAGTCATTCGTAAGTTATTTTGATCTCGCAAACAAAATAGTCAGTAAGCATGACGGGACACCATATTTAAAGTGTGGGGTGCGGGCAGGGTCGGGGTGGGTAGATAGAACTTTTGCGAGGTAGGGGGCTATGAGTCTGTCGAATCAAATATGTTTACAAGCTTTAGGTTAAGTGCCGTAGCTATGCGATGCAGACTCATAACTGTTAAGTTATGTTCTCCGCGCTCAACGCCTCCCATGTAACTTCTGTCCAGCCCAGCTTCGGCAGCCAGCGCCTCCTGGGACATGCCACATTCTTTTCTCTTTTTCTTGATTTCTAGACCTAGGCGCACCAATACCTTGTTTCCCGAGTAATTAGGTGACGGCTTTGCCATGACCTAAATATCATTTATTGACGCCTCAAATACCACGGGATAAGATACCCAAAAATTAGTTTGGAGGGTTTATGAAGTTAATCATTTCCGTAGCACTCTTGCTGTTGGTTTCGGGTTGCACCATTGATAGGGAAGCTGCTGAACGAGAGGAAAGACGAATAGCCAACCTAACGCCAAAGCAAAGATGCATGGAAGCTGTAGATGGTGACAAAGCTCAATGTGACCTACAGTGCGTATTAGGTAATTGGGGTGCTCCACAAAATCAACAAAACTGTAAGAATCAATGCCTTCAGCAGAAATCAACGGGCTACCAACTTTGCAGTTACAAATGAAATTTGAATTGCTGATTCACTAACGCTAATCGATTGAAAGTTTGGTGCTTTTGAAGCCGATCAGCTCGTTACGGTTACTTGGTTTCGTTATCCTCTTGGGTGTTGGTACCTCATCATCTTCAAGCGATATTTGTAATTGCAAAGGATATGACGGCCCCGGAGGGCCTTGTTATTCAGGACCTGGTGGGCCTGCATATAAAGGACCCGGGGGAGCTGCATACGATGGCCCTGGTGGAGCTTGCTATGCAGGAATAGGCGGACCTCGATACAGCGGACCGGGAGGAAGTCGCTACAGCGGGCCTGGTGGACCCGCCTACGGTGGACCTGGCGGAGCCGTGTACTCAGGTCCTGGTGGACCCGCTTACAGTGGTCCTGGTGGGGCATGTTTTGCCGGGCCGGGAGGGCCTTGTTTTTCTGGGCCAGGGGGCGCTACAGGTAATTGTCCTGAAATCTGTAAGTAGCCATGGAAGTCCCGGTTTCACATTCAGAATATTAGATCTCTTCCAAATCTCTCCACTAACACTCGCTCAGATACAGATACACCACATTTTTTAGAACCTGAGCCTGAATCACTGCAATCACGTTTTTTCATAAATCGCTTGAGCAAAATAGTACGCGTAAACCTGCTTTGGGGACCCAAATAGAAATTGGGGGTGTGGGGTACGGTGGGTTCTACTTAGTCAAGATATTTAAAAGGCACTCTCCCCTTTTTGCTAATTAGCTGATCTGATCAGCTCAACCTCGAAACTACCAATTTCCAAAGGAGGGTAAATTGGTGGGTAGAAATGAAAAACGCCCCAAAAGGGGCGTTTTTACTTGATAGCTGGCGGAAACGGAGGGATTCGAACCCTCGATGAGGCTCTACACCCCATACTCCCTTAGCAGGGGAGCACCTTCGGCCACTCGGTCACGTTTCCAGCTTTTGAGATTATAGCCAGAGCTTAAGCGCTGGGTTGGTCCAAGTCAAAGGCTTTGTGCAGGGCACGAACTGCCAGTTCCATGTATTTTTCGTCAATGACCACCGAGGTTTTGATTTCGGAGGTGGAGATCATCTGGATGTTGATGCCCTCTTCGCTCAAGCTGCGGAAC
>JACCED012147842.1_pt1 | contig 13065 bp, 12 predicted proteins | sample 7455021 | NCBI WGS metagenome assembly JACCED01 (sample SAMN15323456, study PRJNA562643) | freshwater metagenome | isolation source: river surface water | place: USA:Blue River Watershed | collected 2017-08-19
CAGGCGCAGCTTGAAAGATTGAGCGCCAAGCCTCTTTGGGGTTGGAAGATCGCGGCAACAAGCCTTGCCGGACAAAAGCATATCGGGGTCGATGGGCCCTTGGTCGGAAGACTGCTCGCAGAAATGGTGCATCCTGCAGGTAGCACCCTCTCTTGTGATACCAATCATATGCGCGTGGCAGAGCCGGAATTCGCCTTTCGCATGGGCCATGCCTTGAAGCCGCGCCAAGCAGCATACACCGTGGAAGAGGTGATGAATGCTGTCGCCGCGATGCATCTTGCGATAGAGATACCGGATTCGCGTTTTGCGGATTTTACCAAGGCCGGCGCCGCGCAACTTATTGCGGATAATGCCTGCGCGCATCAATTCGTCATTGGGCCAGAAGCACCGGCTTGGTGGCGTAAGATCGACCTTGCAGAGCACCGCGTGGTGGGCCGCGTTTCCGAAAGAATTGAACGTGACGGCAAGGGGGCCAATGTACTTGGCGACCCGCGTTTGGCCCTTACTTGGATGGCTAATGAATTATCCAAATATGGCATGACGCTTGATGCTGGTCAGATCGTGACAACGGGGACTTGTGTCGTGCCGCTGGAGATTATGCCGGGTGATGCGGTCACAGCGCATTTCGGCCCTCTGGGAGAGGTACGGGTGCAATTCAGTCCTTTGGCATAATGCTCGGTGGTTTGGGCCCGATGGGGCCCTAAATGACCTCCGCCTTGGTTAGGCGTTCGATGGCTGCGTCATCGAGGCCAAGCCATTGGCGGTATATTTCATCATTATGCTCACCCATGCTCGGGCCGAGCCATTTGACCTCACCGGGCGTATCCGAAAGCCGCGGCACAAGGTTGGGGATGGCCAATTCGCCAATGCGTGGGTCTTGCATTGTCAGGATATTGCCCCGCGCCTTGTATTGTGGGTCCTGGAAAATCTCATCAATGGCATAGACTGGCCCACAGGGCACTTGCGCCTTTTCGCACATGCCAAGCAACTCATCACGCGTGAATCGCTTGGTCCAATTGCCGACATATTCATCTACTTCCGCGCGTGCGGCTTCGCGTTGCCGAACCGTTTCCCATTTGCCGCCCTCGGCAACTTCGGGTACGCCCATAACCTCAGCGAGACGCGCGAAGATCTTATCGGATGTGCACGCAATGGCGATCCATCGGCCATCTTTCGTCGGGTAGTGGCTATGGGGCACGACATTCACGGTGCCGGGTCCCATGCGTTCACGCACATACCCATTCAATTGATAGGACGGGGCCAGTTCATCAAGAATGCGGAAGATTGGTTCATAAAGACCGATATCGACCATTTGGCCCTTGCCGGTTTTGCGCCTTGCTTCCATCGCCAGCAAAGCGCCCATGGCGCCATAAATGCCAGATAGGTAATCGGGAATAGTCGCAGATCCCGGCGTAACGGGCGGGCGATCTGGATAGCCCGCAAGGTAGGAAAGGCCACCAAACGCATTGCCGATGCGACCGAAACCAGGCCTGCCACGATATGGGCCTGTTTGCCCATAGCCGGAAATGCGGACCATGATCAGCCGCGGGTTCACTTCCTGCATCACGTCCCATCCCAGGCCCCATTTTTCCATGGTCCCCGGCTGGAAGTTTTCAACCAGAATATCCGCTTCTGCACACATGCGCTTCAGTAATTCGGCGCCTTCTGGCTTACGCAAATCAAGGGTGGCCGATTTCTTGTTGCGGCATTCGGAAAGCCAGGGAAGCGTTTCACCACAGGGCGTAACAGTTCCGAATTTGCGCAACGGATCACCAACAATGGGAAGTTCCAACTTGATGACTTCAGCGCCAAATTCGGCAAGCTGTGTCGAACAGAAAGGACCCGCCAAAAAGCTGGAAACGTCAATGACGCGAACGCCAGAAAGGGGAAGCACGCGTTGTGAAGCGGTTTCGGGCATGGGACGTTTCCTTTGCACTGCACTGAGTGTGCTGTGGAAAAATTCCCCTGGTCAAGTTCTGTGGCTATCGTCTTTGATGGCGTTTATTTCCCGATGGCTTGGCAAGGTGGGTAGCGTCGGCCGCGCGCCCTGCCTTGACCGTCCTCCTATTCCGCCGCGCGGGTGATAAGGCTTGGGGCCGGCAGGGCTGGCGCGCGCGGTGCTTCACAACCGGTGTCGCAGCAGCGGCCAGGCTGCTTGGAAACCCGCTTGCCGTCATCCAGTATGCCACGGTCCAGCAGGCGTTCGACCAGGGCAGAGCGTTCTTCCACCGGGTAATTGCGCCAGATTTCGCGCTTCATCGCCTCGGGACTGCCGCCGCCATGCAGTGATATTACGGAATACCACCCGCCTTGGTTTGAAGCTGTCAGGTCCTCCATGAAGCGCGCAACTTCCAGGCGCTTTTCTGCGGCTATATCAGGCCGTCCTGCCAAGACAGCTGCGAGAGAGGCGGCGGTTTCAGGATTGTGATCTTCATCCGGGCCGGGTAGCGCCACGATCAATCCGCCCGAGACATAATGTGCCAGCCGATGCATGTCATAAATTTGGGTAGCCAACAGCAATTTACCAATATTGCTGAAAACCGCATCCGGCATCATCGCCCCTGATGCAGCGCGTGTGCCATAAACACTGGCCGCAACGCCGCAGGCGAAAAAGCCTTCCACAATCTTGATCAGATCGACCATGGCATCGCGGATATGGCCATGCCGTTCCGTATCCAGCCCATTGGCTTCAATGATCAGCGCCCCGGCGCCAATCAGCAGATCACCAAAGCCGGCCCGTGCGGCAATGCAGGAATGGCGATGATGTGTGGCATAGCTTGTGGTGACATAGCCGGCCTCAACATGCTCGCCCGCCAGGAAAACGCGATCCCATGGCACGAAGACATCATCAAACACGACAACGCCGGTGGATTGGCCATATTTGGCACTGAATTTCGCGGCTGTTTCGCCTGGGCGCCCAGCGGGGCGCGCCACAATCATCACACCCGGTGCGTCTACGGGCACAGCGCAATGCAGCGCGAAATCCGCATCCTCGGCGGTCATGGTGCGGCAAGCCATGACCAGAAATTCATGGACATAAGGCGCCCCCGTGACGATCGCCTTGGTGCCACGGATGATGATGCCATCCGGACGGCGTTCCTTGATATGCACATGCGTATCGCGATTGGCCTGCTTGCCAGGGCGCGCGGAACGATCGCCCTTGGCATCGGTCATGGCGATACCAAGTGTCAGGTCACGGGCTTGCACATCGTCCAAATAGGCAAGGAAACGCTGATGCCTTTCCCCGCCATGGACCTCATCCGCAAGCTTGGTGCCTTGATGCAATGCATTCAATGCATCATGCGCCAAGTAACGTTGGGCGCATCCGGACTCACGGCACACCAGTCGCACGGCTTCAAGCTTGGCCAATAGGTCATCGCGCGTGCTGTTCACATGCAACATGCGATTGACCTGCCGGCCGCTACCCTGCTGCACCGCAGTCATCAGGGCGGCATATTCCGGGCGCTGGGCGAAATCATAGGTAACGCCGATGGCGTTGATGCCGGGCGCCAGCAAGGGATCATCCGCGACACTCTGGACCTGCTGGCCATTGACGAAAACGCGCGGCTTCAGTGCCCGAAGGGATTCCCGGTAGGCAGCGGTTGAGGTCAGCATGGTGCGACTTTCGATAATGTGATACGAGAAATTCTAACGCCGTTAGAAAAATACGTCAATCATTGGGACAGAAAGTGAAAAACACCCCAGAAGGGCGCCCTGTCACGCGGCGTTAGTCCAGGAAAGCCTCTGTTACCTTGGGGCGATCTTGGCCGTCCTGCCCTAGGCGAGGGGTTGGTGCTGACGTGCGGCGATCAAGTCGGCTAGTTTGAGGATGCGCTGGGCACGTTCGACGATGGGATAATCAACAAACCGTCCATCCACTTGAATGGACGCAAGGCCTTTTGCTTCCGCTTCAGTGAAGGCAGCGACAATCCGATGGGCGCGGGATACTTCGTGTTCAGCAGGGGCATAGGCTTGGTTCGCCACTGCGATCTGATCTGGATGAATGCATAGCTTGCCCTGAAAGCCAAGCGCCACGCCGCGTGCGCAGCTTTCGCGCAAAGCGTCCATTTCACGCAATTCAATCCAAACCGTATCTATGGGTGCCTCAAGGCCCGCAGAACGGCTTTGCAGTACCATCTCCGCACGCACCGCTTCCAATTCGCGTTCTTCCAAGCTCCAGGTAATGCCAAGATCCAGCGTGTAATCCCCTGCACCAAAGGCAAGGCGCTTGACGCGCCCCCCAAGTGCATGGGCGCAAGTTGCAAGGTCACGAAGGGATGAAAGGCCACGTGCGGTTTCGATAATCGGCATGATTTCAATCGCGCGATCCGGCAGGCCCCTGTCCCGTTCAAGGGCAGACATCATCCAATCAACGGCGATCAATTCGCCTATATGTTCAAGCTTCGGCAGGACAATGCCGTCCAATCTTTTCTGTACAACAGCTTCGATATCGCCAAAGCACCATGGTGTGGTGAAGCCATTGACGCGGACAAAGGCGCGGCAATCACGTGGGCGTTGCAGTATGGCATTAACCGCGCTACGCGCCGCGACCTTGGCTGAATTGGCGACGGCATCTTCCAGATCCAGTATCGCGGCATCGGCCCCAAGCATGAGCGCTTTTTCAGCGCGACGGGGATGATCGCCAGGGGCAAATAGAAAACTACGATTCGGCTGGCTCATGATGGGCGTCTCCGTATTCTGATGCATGGCTCCTCGACCCAAATGGGCAAGCGCAACGCCATGCCAAGCATCGCATCCACGTGAGCTTATGTGCGTCGTGAGCGTTGCAGAAACTTCAGCCGGCTCTGAGCCCGGCGCGGTCCGCCGCTGCACGCGTCCAGGCTGTTTCCCGTTGCAGGAACCCCGCGAAACCGCCTGGTGTTGCTTCTTCCGCGCTGGCCATCAGGCTGCCCATGCCTTCAAGCTGCCGCCTTACGCCGGCATCAGCAACAGCCGCCGCCACCGCGTCACTCAAAGCCTTCGCCGCATCGTCCGGGACACCGGTCGGCACTACAATGCCGACGAAAGCAGCGGCCTGGAAACCATCGACACCCGCTTCTGTCGCTGTCGGCAATTCGGGCGCAAGCGGCAAACGGGTTGCCGCCGCCACGGCCAGAATCCGGATGGATCCTTCCCGATGCAAGGGCAGCGCAGTGGAAATTTCGGTGATTGCACCGGACAGCGTGCCCGAGACCAGATCCGGTGTCATGGCGCCGCCGCTGCCATAGGGGATATGGGTAATGCCAGCCCCAGTCGCCGCATTGAACATTTCAAGCGATAGATGTGCCGTACTGGCAACGCCAGATGAACCAAAACCCAGTTTCCCCGGATTGGCCTTGGAATAGGCGATGAGTTCCGCAACATTGCGCGAAGGCATATTGCGATGCACGGCAATCACCATGGGCGTGCGAACAAAAAGGCCAATCGGCGCGAAATCGCGCAGCGGATCATACCCCAAATTCGCTTGTACAGCCGGGTTGATAGCGAGTGGCCCATTCGAACCGAGCAGGATCGTGTAACCATCTGGCCGAAGCCGCGCGACCTGTTGCGCGGCCACACTGCCCCCCGCACCGGCGCGATTTTCCACCACGACTGGCTGCCCGAGTTTGGCCGACATCAGCGGGGCACAGGCGCGCGCAGTGATGTCGGAATTGCCGCCAGGCGCGAAAGGCACAATGAGCCGAATGGGGCGCTGCGGGAAGGCCGCCTGCGCATGCAGCGGCCGCGTCAGTACAGCGGATGAAGCCAGTGCTGCGAAGGTCGCACGGCGCGTTATGGTGATGGCCATTGTGTTTTCGTTTCCTTCCCCATCGGTCAGGATAGACTGCGCCGGCGAGCTAGGGCTCGCAAGGCCTCCTGGCCGTCCAGGGGGGATGGCATGGGGGAAGACCGGCGTTATGCAAACGTTCCGGCCCCTTGGGCGAATCGACGATTGCGCCTGACTGGCATTGCAAGAACGCCCTATTGGCCGGGGAAAGCGCTGGCGCTGAGCGCCTATCCAGGCCGCATGAGGCTGGGAAAATCCTGATAATATGGGCATTTAGAGGGATTGCGGCCAAATAGCCTAAGGAATTCTGACTTTTGCGGTTTTAATTTCCCTGAAAATGCGCCTTAGACTGCATCCGGGACTTCATCCAACGGAGGAAAACTTCATGGCTAAATCTGCACCCAAGGCTGCCGCCGCGAAGGCGCCCGCCAAGGCCAAAGCTGAAACCATCACGCTGCGCCAATTGGCGGCATCGCTTTCCGAAGCGCATGAAATGCCAAAGAAGCAAGCCAATGCGGTGATGGATGATATGGTAGCAATGATCACCAAGCATTTGAAGAAGGGGGTGCGCATCCGTTTGACCGGCCTCGGCGTGCTGGAAGTGCGCAAGCGGGCGGCCCGCATGGGGCGCAATCCGGCGACTGGCGAAGCCATCAAGATCAAGGCCAGCAAGAAAGTTGCCTTCCGCGTCGCCAAGGAATTGAAGGAAGCGGTGTAATTTTCCTGGACTTTGTTTCTAGGGGGAAGGGGGCGTCCAAGGATGCTCCCTCTTTTTTTGCCAGTAAGCGTGGTGGCGAAGGTTACCTATCATGAGGGTAAATGAGATGAATTGGTCTCGCAGGATTTTTCTTTCAGCAGCGACTGCATCCTCGCTACCGATCCAGGCGGCTTCTTCGCAAACGCGCCAATGGCCCAATCGGCCGGTGCGCATCATTATTCCATACGCGCCCGGTGGGCCGGTTGAAATTCCCGGCCGTTTTATTGCGGAACATCTTACCCAAAAATTTGGTCAGCCAGTTATTATCGAAACACGCCCAGGTGCGGGTGGCGCCTTGGGCACGAAGCAGGTGATTGCCGCGCAGGATGATCATAGCTTTCTCATGATCACGGGGGCGGTGGCCATCCAGCCGGCGGTGCAACCCGATATTGGCTATGATCCCATAAATGATCTCACGCCGGTGTCTCTGGTTTCAGAATCCAGCATGTGTTTTGCCGTGCGGCCCAATGCGCCATTTAAGGATTTGCAAGCTCTGCTGCGGGCTGCCAAGGAAAATCCAGGTAAAATCACCTATGGTACTTCGGGCAATGGCACTACCACGCATATGGCTCCCGCACTTTTTGGCATACGTGCGGGAATTTCCTGGCAGCATATTCCCTATCGCGGTGCAGGCCAATTACTGAATGGATTCATGGCCGGTGATGTTGATGTCATGAGTGCCGATTTGGCGTTGATGCTCCCGCATATCCGGGAAGGCCGCGCTGTGGCCCTTGGTGTTACCGCACCGAAGCGTTCAGAAATGCTGCCAGATGTACCATCGATAACGGAATTGGTGCCCGGTACGGGTATCATGATCTGGTTTGGCATTTGTGCTGGCCGTTCCATGCCAGAAGAAAATATCGCGCGCTTTGTACGTGAGGTGACGCCATTGAAAACCGGCTCCCTCCTTGAACAAAGAATGTCTGCTGCCGGTAGCAGCCTTTTGCTGACAGGTCCGCAGGAATTAGCCGCCCGGATACGCCATGAATTACCGCTTTGGCGCCAGGTGGTGGCAGAGGCCGGCATCAAGCCGGATTGATGCTGGCGGGCACGGCGATGTGCATCAAGAAGGCATTCAACAAGAAAGCCTCGCGTGCATGGCGATGGGGCGCCAAAGCAACGAAGGCTGTAAGTTGGAATTATCGATTTTGCTGAATGGTGCTCACAGCCCTTCACACCATAAAGCGGTCAATCCAACACCAAGCCGCTGGCGTTTCGTAATTCACGCCATTGCGCAACCTCCTGCCGGAGGCGTTCGGCAAGCGGTGCGGGCCCATCCAGCCGTAATGTAGCACCAATGGCGGCGAGCCGTTCCTGCAAGAGCGAGCCGCGGCGAAGCGGCGCCATGCCATTGATCAAGCGATCAACGATAGCATCCGACATGCTTCGCGGCCCGAGCATCGCGTACCAGATGGAAGCCTCATAACCTGGAACCTGTGTCGAGATTGGCGGCACGCCCGGCAGTGTCGGTAATGGTGCGCTTGATGTCACACCCAGGGCGCGCACACGCCCGCCCGTGATGTGCTGCATGCCTTCATTGGTGCTGGTAACCATGATGTCGATATCGCCAGCCAGCAGGGCAGCCGTGGCCGGGCTACTGCCCCGAAAGGGCACATGCAATAAATCGATACCCGCCCGAAAAGCGAAAAGGGCGCTTGCCAAATGCGTCGTGGCGCCGACACCGGATGTGCCGTAGCTGATGCGCCCAGGGTTGGTCTTGGCATGAGCGAGAAGTGCGGTGAGGCTGGTGAAGGGGCTATTCTGGCGCACCACAAGGACAAGCGAGGCTTCCTGCACCAGTGTAATGGGTTTCAAATCCTGGAAAGGATCGAAAATCGGATTGCGCACCAGCGCCGGGTGGATGGCAACCGCGCCCGTTGTCAGCATCATGAAGTGCGGGTCATTGGCGGCGATGACTGCCTGCGTGCCAATGGCACCCCCAGCGCCACCACGATTTTCCACAATCACGGGGCGTCCAAGCCCTTCTGTCAGTTGTTCAGCGATTGCCCGCGCGGGCAGGTCAAGCGGGCTACCGGCGGCGAAGGGGACCATGATGCGCACGGGTCGGCTTGGCCAAGTCTCAGCATATACCGGGGGAATCGTAACGGCCGAAGCCAGGCCGACGGCCAGAAAGCCACGACGCCGCAAGGTGGAGGTATCGGCAATATTATGTGAAGCCATCGCGCTTTCTCATCTCCGGGCATGCAAAAGCCTAGGGGCGCTATCCAATTGGATCAATGATCCTGTTGCTTTCGCAGGGTCTCTGCCAGAGGATAGACGTCGGTTGGCAATGATGACGGCCAGGATGGGGTGATATGAAACGGTGCTTGCGTCTTTTTGCGATCCTGCTCCTTCTGCCGCTTGCTGCCTGCCTGGGGGCGCCAAAAGGCGTCACGCCCATCACGGATTTTGATGCCGCGCGCTACATGGGCGAATGGTTTGCCATCATGCGCATCGAAAACAGGTTTGAGCGGGGGCTCACCAATGTCTCCGCAACCTATCATTTGCGCGATGATGGCTATGTGGCGGTGCTGAATAAGGGTTTCGATCGGGAGAAATGCCGCTGGCGGTCCATTGAAGGGCACGCCTATTTCCAAGGGCCGCCAAATATCGCCAGCCTTTCGGTCAGATTTTTCTGGCCCTTCGCTGGCGGCTACCATGTCATTGCGCTTGACCGAGAGGATTACGCTTGGGCCATGGTGGCTGGTCCAACCCGGGGATATCTCTGGATCCTGGCGCGCCAACCGCGGTTGGATCAGGCGACACTTGACGCCCTGATGCAGATGGCGGCGCGATTGGACTTCCCGGTGGACGAATTGGTCACGGTGGATCATGCGGCGATTGATTGCCGCAGCGTCAGTTAGCTTGCCGTTCTGTGCGTTTGCGTGATCCGCGAAAGGCGTCATGGGGCACTGACGCCTTTTGATCTCCGCTTCGGGGATGATGGCGCGCACCAAGGACACCCAGCGCGTATGCGGGCGGCGGTGAATTTCTGATGGCCCTGCTGGATCCCGGTGGCACATCAGGTGCGGCGGCATTTTTCGGATACGCTACCATCGCCATGCCAGCCACTCCAGCCATGGAACCGCAGCTGGCCATGAATTCACATTCAATCCGGATCACCCATGGGGGCTGGCCAGCTATTCCGACCATAAATATTGATGTCTTCAGGGCCACTAGGATGCCTAATACTATTAAATACTTAAGTAAAATCATATCCTATTCTTGAATTACAAGTTATAATGAAGTTTCTCATTGCTTTGGGAAATTAAATGACAGCCTCGCTTTCATTGACCATCGAAGGTCACGAAAAACTAGAGCTCAGACCCTATGCGGTTGATGGGACAGAGGCACTGTCTCAGCTTTACCAGTTCGACATTGATTGCCTCGGTACCACGGGGGAGGCCGCCGAAGCCCTGGATCTGGTGGGTCAACGCGCCACCCTCAGTATCGGGCTGAATGAAGCTGAAACCCGCGATATTTTTGGCGTCATCGGTTCGGTCACCACTTCCGCCCCGACGCCCTATGGTGAAGCGCGGTATCGTTTTCGTCTGGTGCCTTGGGTGTCACGCTTGGCTTTCTCTCGCAGCAATCACATCCATGGAACGGTGGAGCCCGTTTCAGTGGCAGATATCATTGAATCCGAAATGAATAGTGCCTTGCGCAGTGGCGCTGAGGTTGCAGACACGGATTTACGCAAGTTTGAGCATGAGATCCGCTTCAAGAATACCGCTTCCTATCCAAAGCGCGACCATGTCACACAATATGAGGAAACGGATTTCGCGTTTATCTCACGTTTGGCGGAACATTACGGTATTTTCTATTTTTTCGAAGCTGCGAACGGAATGGAAAAAATCATCTTTGCGGATGATAATATTTTTACAAAGCCACTGGAAAAAACTGCGTCTTTGTCGTGGCTTCCTTGGCTGGCAGGCAAGCGCGAAGCAGCGCCAGATACTATTCAAGAATTTGAGCAGTATTGCGGGCGCGTGCCGGAAAAAGTGTGGTTGCAGGATTACAATTACAGCCTGCCCCATGTGTCGCTGCTCGTGTCATCCAAGGTCGATGATCGCGGCCGCGGGAATTGGGTGGAATATGGCGATCACTACCTTACAGCAGAAGATGGGCAATTTATTGCCCGCATGCGTGCTGAAGAACTGCGTAGCCATCAACTGCGCTGGCGTGGCCGCAGTGCTGTGGCCAGCTTGGCACCTGGGCGGAGCTTCGCCTTAAAAGATCACCCCTACAGCAAGTGGAATCAGGAATATTTGGTGGTTTCAGTGCGGCATCAGGTGCGCATAGCATTGCCTGGTATCGAACCCGCGGACTGGGATGGTTATCGGAATCAATTTGAAGTCATGCAACTCAGCGTACCCTTCCGCCCTGCGCGCGTCACGCCGAAGCCGCGCATGGATGGGCTGATCCATGGTCATATTGATGGCACGGATGAACGTGATGCTGCGGAATTGGATGATCAGGGTCGCTATAAGGTGCGCGTGCCCTTTAATCTTTCTGGTGCGGCAGATGGCAAAGCGTCTCGGTTCCTGCGTATGGCCGCGCCTTTTGGGGGGGATGGTGATGGCATGCATTTCCCGCTTTTCCCCGATACCGAAGTTGTCCTTGGATGCGTGAATGGTGACCCGGACCGGCCTGTCATTCTTGGTGCGGTACCTAATCCGCGCAATTTAAGCGTTGTCACCTCGGCCAATTCATTCCGGCATCGCCTGGTTACACGCAGCGGCATGGGGCTTGAACTGGGCACGGATGGTGGCGGTGGTAGCAGCCAAGGGGGCGGTGGCAGCAGCAGCAATACCATGGCCACGCAAAGCGCCTTTGGTCGTGCCCCTGCCTTGATCAGCCCAAATGCTTTTGGTGACCCTGGCCAGGGTGCCGCTGAACGGCAGATGTTACAAACACCCGCTGCCGCCATGGCCGAGGAAAGCAGCGATGAAAAAAACTATGCGCGGCTTTATGCGAATACGGCCAATTATATGCGCCTCGGCGCAGCCCCGCCGGAAGGGGAAGATGCCAAGCTCACTGATCCCGGCTCCCTCGGTTACCTCACCTCCACGAAGGATCCCGCAACCCTGCCTGTGGCGCGCACGGATGTTTTGTTCAAAGACAAGCCAGGCGTTTTCACCACCGCAGAAGGGCAGATCTACACCGAAGCCTCTGGCGATCTTGGCATGAAGGCGGGGGGGGAAATGATCCTGCATGCCAGTGGGACATTGGGCGTAAGTTCAGGCAATCAGATTGGCTTGTTTTCAACGAAGGAGACGGCGCATTTTGCCGGCGCATCCTATTACATCCTGAGCGCCGCCGGCATCACCATCAGCAGTGTGGGCGATCTCAATACACAAACCAAGGGCAAAGCCATTGATGTCAGCGATGCGCGTGACGTCACCATTGAAGGGGCGGATGATACCCTGGTGGTCGAAAAAGGAAGTCGTTCCAACACCATCAAAATGGGTAATGACAGTCTGAAGATCGATACGGGCAATCTCACTGTCGAATTGGGCAAAGGCAGTGAAACTCATAAAATCAAAATGGGAGATTTGAGTATGAGCTGCGACCTCGGCAAAATCAGCCTGGAGGCAATGAACAGCATCTCTCTCAAAGTGGGATCGAGCAGCATTACCATCGAACAATCAGGAATCACCCTTAAAGGCATGCTGGTGACTGCCGAAGCGGATACCACACTCACCATGAAGGGGCTTCTTGTGGAGACCAATGGTTCTGCTTCGAATATCGTCAAAGGCGCCGTGGTCATGATCAATTAAGATGAGCAATTCCCTCACGAAACTGGCGGTTCCCCTACCGGCCAGCCTGGATCCGCTGAAACTTTCATCCGAAGCACTCGGCCTTCTGGCTGGCGCAAAAACCGCCGCCGAGGGGCTGGAGCGCCTATTGGCTGCAAAATTGCTCGACGATGCCATACGCTTGGTCAGTCACACCCTGCCAAAGCGTGAAGCTGTCTGGTGGTGCTGTATGTGCGCGCGTTCTGTGCCGCCGCCCCAGCAAAACCCGACAGATATCGAAGCCTTGAACGCTGCAGAGGCTTGGGTACGCCGGCCGAGCGAAGAAGCGCGCCGCGCCTGCATGGCGATCGCGCAGAAAACGCAATTCAATACGCCGGAAGTATGGGCCGCTATGGGGGCATTTTGGAATAGTGGCAGCATGGGGCCCGAATCGGCACCCGCGATACCAGTGCCTGAACATTTCACTGGTTTGGCGATACATGGTGGCGTCATGCTGGCGTCGGTACGGTTGCGCCCGGAACAAGCCATGGCAAGACTTGGACGTTTTCTGGCTGCCGCTTGCGACATTGCCGCCGGCGGGGCAGGCGTTATCCCCGTAGAGGAGGTTTGACATGGGAATGGCAGCAGCGCGCAGCGCGGATATGCATATCTGCCCCATGGTCACGGCTGCCGTGCCCCCCATCCCGCATGTGGGTGGCACCATCATGACCGGGGCGCCGACCGTGTTGACGGGAAGTATGCCGCAAGCGCGGGTTTCAGATACCTGCCTTTGTGTTGGCCCG